>Ga0316198_10000807_pt1 | contig 17306 bp, 13 predicted proteins | sample OudBieAanoxic_MG_FD_204935 | JGI IMG/M metagenome (GOLD analysis project Ga0316198, IMG submission 204935) | Coastal sediment microbial communities from Oude Bieten Haven, Netherlands - site A anoxic | ecosystem: Environmental > Aquatic > Marine > Coastal > Sediment | place: Netherlands...
CCCGTTCCCCTCTTCTGCTCAATTATGCCGGTTTTGGACGGGGCCTGCACCCCCGTATTCAAGCAGCGGCTACTATCGGGGCGGTTTCGCTGAAGGTCCAGTTCTCGTTGTCCCGCGCTGCGCGGCCTAGCTCCCATTCGTCCCTGAAAAGCGCGACCGGACGGTTGTCGCGGTCGAGGACGGCCATCGGCACACGGCGCGCTCTGAGGTCGTCGCAACTTGCCGCGCCTTCGACCCAGCGGGCGTACTGATACGGCAACAAGTCGAACGTGACCTTTGCGCCGTACTCGTGCTCGAGACGAAACATCAAGACGTCGAACTGCAGCCGCCCGACGACGCCGCACACCGGATCTTTCTCACGCCCCGGCTCGGAAAAGAGCTGAACCGTGCCTTCTTCGGATAGCTCTTGGATTCCTTTTTTGAGCTGCTTGCGCTTCAGCGGGTCGAGCAACTGGAGCCGGCCGAAGTGCTCGGGCGAGAAACGCGGCACCGCATCGAAAACCATCGGACCTTGAGTCGAAAGCGTGTCGCCGATTCGAAAGAGGCCGGGGTCGTAGAGACCGATGATGTCGCCTGCAAACGCTTCGAGGACGCTTTCGCGATCCTGCGCGAAGAACTGCTCGGCTCGATTGAGGCGGATGGATTTGCCTAGCCTATAGTGGTGGACGCGCATGCCGCCTTCGAACTTGCCCGAACATATGCGCGCAAACGCGATGCGATCGCGGTGGGACGGGTCCATGTTGGCCTGGACCTTGAAAACAAACGCGCTGAATCGGTCGTCGCTCGGGCTGACTGTGACATCGCCGGCTGCCTCTCGTTCGCCAGGCGGCGGACACAAGCCCTTGAACGACTGAAGGAACGGCTCGACGCCGAAGTTGGTGAGTGCGCTCCCGAAGAACACCGGCGTCAGGTCGCCCGCAAGGAAGCGCGCCTCGTCCCATTCCTCACCGGCCCCGTCGAGCAGCTCGATCTCGTCTCGGAGGGTCTCGGCTGGCTCCTCGCCGAGCAGCGCGTTGAGCTCGGGGTCGTCGATCCCCGACACCTTCATATGGGCACGCTTGGCCTGCCCTTCCGACGAGCGCTCGAACCGCAGCACGGCCTCGTTCCGGCGGTCGTACACGCCCTGAAAGAGGTCCCCGCTGCCAATGGGCCAGGTGAACGGAACCGTGCTGACTCCGAGCACGTCCTCCACGTCGCTCATGAGCGCGAACGCGTCGCGCGCAGGGCGGTCCATTTTGTTGATGAACGTGACGACGGGGGTGTTGCGTATTCGGCAAACGTGAAAGAGCTTGCGCGTCTGTGGCTCGACGCCGCGAGCGGCGTCCAAGATCATGATCGCGCAGTCGGCCGCCATCAGCGTGCGGTAGGTGTCCTCGCTGAAGTCGTTGTGGCCGGGCGTATCGAGCAGGTTCCAACGAATGTCGTCGTACTCGAACTGTAGGACCGAGCTGGTCACGGAAATGCCGCGTTGCTTTTCGAGCGCCATCCAATCGCTGACGGCGGAGCGCTTCGCCTTGCGCGATTTGACCGCACCGGCCGCATGAATCGCGCCTCCGTAGAGCAAGAGCTTCTCGGTCAACGTCGTTTTACCGGCGTCCGGATGCGAAATGATCGCGAAGGTGCGTCGCCGCTCGTATTCGTTCTGACCCATGCCCGCGCCGCAAGATAGTCACTGTCGACGGTTGCGCCAGCCTGCGAACGTGCTGTGATGCCCGCTGGTAGTGCCGGGCCTGTTTAAAGAGATCGAGCCCTTCGATTCAGGGCGCCTGCAGGTCGATGACCTGCACTCGGTCTACTATGAGCAATGCGGGAATCCAGGCGGAAAGCCGGCGATTTTCGTGCACGGCGGACCGGGCGGCGGAGCAAACCCCATCCATCGGCGTTTCTGGGACCCGACGGTCTATCGGATCGTCCTGTTCGACCAGCGCGGCTGCGGGCGGAGCTCGCCGCACGCAGAGCTCCGCAACAACACGACCTGGGACTTGGTCGAGGACATGGAGCGAATCCGCGAGCACCTCGACATCGAGCGATGGCAGTTGTTCGGCGGTTCGTGGGGGAGCACGCTTTCCTTGGTATACGCTGAGCAGTATCCCCATCGCGTCACCGAGATGATCCTACGCGGGATTTTCCTGCTGAGGCGACGCGAAATCGAGTGGTACTACCAAGAGGGTGCGAGTCGGATCTTTCCGGAAGCCTGGGCGAAGTACCTGGAACCGATTCCCGAAGAAGAGCGCGACGATTTGGTGGGCGCCTACTACCGCCGTCTCACAAGCGTGAACCGTGAGGAGCGCATCGCGGCCGCGCGCGCCTGGAGCATGTGGGAGGGCAGCACGAGCCGACTCGTCCCCGACCCCGAGCTGATCGAGCGGACCGGTGACGCTGCCTTCGCCGAGGCCTTCGCGCGCATCGAGTGTCACTACTTCATCAACGGCGGCTTCTTCCAAGACGAGGACCACCTGCTCGCCAACATCGAGCGCATCGCCCACATCCCGGCGGTCATCGTCCAAGGCCGCTACGACATCGTGTGCCCCGCCGAAAGCGCATACCAATTGCACAAAGCGTGGCCAAAGAGCGAGCTGACCGTCGCAGCCAAATCGGGGCACTCGGCACTGGAGCCGGAGATCACCGAGCACCTGGTAGCGGCAACGCAGAAGTTCTCCCGGTAGCTAGCGGGAGAATTTGCGGTACTTGATTCTGTGGGGGACGTCGGCGTCGGTGCCTAGGCGGGCTTTTCTGTCGGCGGCGTAGTCGGCGTAGGAGCCTTCGTGCCAGACGACTTGGCTGTCGCCCTCGAAGGCGAGGATGTGCGTGCAAATGCGGTCGAGGTACCAGCGATCATGGCTGATGATCATCGCGCAACCGGGGAAGCCGAGAATGGCTTCTTCGAGGGAGCGGAGTGTCTCGACATCGATGTCATTGGTGGGCTCGTCGAGCAGGAGCACGTTGCCACCGCTCTTGAGGAGCTTGGCGAGGTGCACACGGTTCCGCTCGCCGCCCGAGAGGTTCTTGACGGGCTTCTGTTGATCGCTACCGCGGAAGTTGAACCAGCCCACGTACGCCCGTGACTTGACGGTGCCCCCGCCGACGTCGATCTCGTCGGCGCCCCCCGTGATCTCCTTGAACACGTTGTTGGCGTCGTCGAGCGCGTCACGGCTCTGGTCTACGTACGACAGGGTGACCGTGTCGCCGACCTTGATCGTCCCGGCGTCCGGTTCTTCTTCGCCCACGAGCATCCGGAACAGCGTCGTCTTGCCCGCACCGTTCGGACCGACGATGCCGACGATTGCGCCCCGCGGCACGCGGAAGCTCAAGTCCTCGAAGAGGAGCTTGTCGCCGTAGGCCTTGGTGACGCCCTCCACCTCGAACACCTGAGTGCCGAGTCGCGGGCCGGGCGGAATCCGGATCTCGTTTGGGTCGCTCCGGGCCTTGGCAGCATCCGCCACCAGACTATCGAACGCGGTGATGCGCGCCTTGCTCTTGGCCTGCCGAGCCTTGGGCGAAGAACGCACCCACTCGAGCTCTCGCGCAATCTTGCGCTTGCGGGCGCTGTCTTTCTTCCCCTCGAGCGCGAGTCGCTCCTCTTTGGCCTCGAGCCACTGCGAGTAGTTGCCCTGGAACGGATGGGCCTCGCCGCGATCGAGCTCGAGGATCCAGTCGACGATCTCGTCGAGGAAGTACCGATCATGGGTGACGAGAATCACGCACCCCGGATACTTCTGGAGATACCCCTGAAGCCAGGCGACCGACTCAGCATCGAGATGGTTCGTTGGCTCGTCGAGCAACAAGAGGTCGGGCTTTTCGAGGAGCAAGCGGCAGAGCGCGACGCGGCGCTTCTCGCCACCCGATAGCAACTTCGGGTCGGCGTCCGCCGGGGGCAACCGAAGCGCGTCCATCGCGATCTCGAGTGTGCTTTCGAGGTTCCACCCGTCGACCGCGTCGATCTTGTCTTGAAGCGCGCCCTGTCTCTCGAGAAGCTTCATCATCTCCTCGTCGGTCATCGGCTCGCCGAGCTTCATGCTGAGCTCGTTGAACTCGTCGAGGACCAAGCGCACGGGCGCCACGCCGGCCTCGACGGCTTCGAGCACCGTCTTCGCGTCTCCGAGGTCCGGCTCCTGTGGCAAGTAGCCGACCTTTGCGCCGGCGCGCAGCCAGGCCTCGCCGGTGAAGTTCTCATCCTCCCCCGCCATCATGCGGAGCAGCGACGACTTGCCGGTGCCGTTAACGCCGATGACCCCTATCTTGGCGTCCGGAAAGAACGACAGATAGAGGTCTTCGATGATCTTCTTGTCCGGGGGATGGACCTTGGTCACCCCCTTCATCGTGAAGATGAATTCCGCCATGTATTACTGAGCCCAGCGCCTCCTGGTCAGCCACATAGCAACGATACCGAGCGCAATCCAACCGAGGGAGGCCGTCCGGCCCGCGCTCACCGAGCAACCTTCCGGCGTCGGTCCTTTGCCCTCAGTCTCGGGCTCCCCGGGATTGCTCTTCGGCGCGATGTCGACCGTCCCAGCTTCGAGGTCGAGCTCCGGGATGTCGGTACGAATCAACCCCGGCAACTGGTTGGTCAGGGTCTTGGTCGCTCCACCTTTCAGGGCGGTGTTGCCAGCGGCAAACGGTCGCGGCGTCGGTCCGCCTGGGGGGCCACCCCACATCCCACGCACAGGATTGTCGCATTCGAGCTTGCCTTCCCAGCGATTCAAGATGACGTACCGCCCTTGGAAGTTGTTGATGCTGGACCCTTGCGCGCGTCGCTCTTGCAGCTGCCCGCTTTGGTCCGGCATTCCGCGGCCGCCAACGATCGGACCAGCGGCGCGGAACACCAGGTCCTCGCCGAGGCCGTTCTTGTCGTAGCGGTAGTGCAAGCGCGTCAGCACGAAGCCGCTCGGCCGCCAGCGGGGCGGTGGGCGACGCTGCGGGACGACTCCCGGAATGTCTGAATACGGATCATCTTCGGTTGGAACCAAGACATCCGCGCCGAGCGTCGCGAGCTCATCGGGTCGAAGCGGCGGCTCCGGGCACGGGTCGCAGCTCGTCGCGTCCCAGGAATACTCGGTCACCACGGCGCCCGGGTTCTTCTCGATGGTTCGCTCGAACAGCGCGTCATAGAACGAGCCGAAAGTATTGCGAACGCTTTGCTCGACCACGATGTTCGTCGGAATCGAAGCGTTTTTGTAGTTCGCGACCTCGTAGCGCTGCTGCTTTCCGAGCAAGTGCACGATCAGGTCCTGCTTGCCGGAGCTATTGAGGAGACCGAGCCGCACCGGCAACGTGAAGGTCGGCGCATCGTAGTGAAAGCGGAGCGGAGAAAGCACCGCGCTGCCATTCTTGAACTTCACCTTCTTGGCGTCGACTTTGGCGACGAAGAACTTGGTGTCCTGCTCGACGTACGGTCGAAGCACCTTCTCGGCACCCTTTGGAATGTTGTACTCGTTCTTGCGGAGCCACTTGTCGAGGCCACCCGAGTCGTTGGCGCTCAAGATGACGATGTCGTACTCGGCCACCTTGAACTGCGCCTCGATCGTGACGCCGAGATCCTCTTCGGCATCCGCCACCGCTGACTTCCGCATGGCTACACGCGGCGCATTGCCAGCAGCCATCTCGTACACGACCATCTGTCGGCAGGGGTCCTGCTCCCAGTACTCGACCAGACGCGGCGCGGCGAGCTTGTCGACGCGCGCGAAGATCTCGGGCGGCAGGGTCTTCACGTTGTCCTCCTGCAGCACCACCGGCACCGGCACGATCATCGCGAAGTCTTCGGGAGGCCCCTGGTAGTTGTTCTGCATCGACAGCACGGTTCGCGTGCCGTCGCGCATCATGACGACCATCGTCGCGTTGTTGTAGAGCGACGCATCGGCCCCGCTCACGTAGAACCCGCAAAACGCGCGCGAAGTCGTGGGCTGAGCCACGACCGCACAAAGACAAAGACCCAAAAAAGCGATTGCTTGCTTCATCAAAATACTCCTCGGTTGCCTTGTAGACGCCCGAGGCCGCGTTTTGGATCTATTTTCGAAAAAGCCGCGAAATTACGGGCTGATCGCGAAGAGCTCGATGTCGAACACCACCATGGTCTGCGGGCGCCCGGGCCGTCCGCGATAGGCGAGCTCGGGCGGCACCCAAAGCCGGCGCTTCTCGCCGACCTTCATGAGCAGGATGCCCTCTTGCCAGCCTGGAATCACGCGCGCGACCGCCGAGCTCTTGGGGACGCCACCGCGCGTCGCCGTGAACACCTTCCCGTCCGGCGTCCAGCCGGTGTATTGGAGCGAGACGAGGCTGGCCCCGGTCGGGTGCTTGTCGCCCGTGCCTTCCTTCAGCACACGCCACGCAAGCCCGGACGCGCTCCTCTCCGCGTCGGGCGGAACAGCCGCAACGTCTGGCGGCGCTTCGGGCAAGCCAACGGCCTTGGTGAGGCTCACCAGATCCAGCTCGTACACCAGCGTGCCGCGCGGCCTGCCGTCGGTCGCCGGAGTCGCTGTCTCTTCGCCGAAGGCCAGTCGCCCCGGAATCCAACACCGGCGCTTCTCGCCGACCACCATGAGCTCGATCGCCTCGCGTAGGCCAGGAAGCACGCTCTGCGTGACATCGAAGTCGACCGGAGCTTCACGATTGCCGGTGTTCATCTGCATCTTGCCGTCGGTGGTCCAAACGACCTGGTGCATCTTCACGCTGTCGTAAATCGCCGGATGCTCGGTACCGGTGCCCTCGCGCAGCACGATGCACGCGAGACCGGATTCCGTCTTCTCGGCGTTCTCAGGAGCGGCGGCGACGTCGGACGGCGGCGGAACCTCACCGGACGCTGGTGGCGCCACGATGGTTTGCTTGGGTTCCTCCGGCGCAGAAGCTTCCTTGCTCTTGCAGCCGATGGATGCGAGCGCCAGCAACAGCACGGCGCCGATCGAAACGACTCGTAGGTTCATCGGCTACTTCTTGATCTCGAGCAGCTCGACGTCGAAAACCAGCATGCCTGCCGGGCGCCCAGGGCGACCCGCGTAGGCCAGATCCTCTGGGATCCACAGCCGACGCTTCTCGCCGACGACCATGAGCTGAAGCCCCTCGGTCCAGCCCGGAATCACTTGATTGAGACCGAAAGTCGCAGGGTTTCCACGCACGATCGAGCTGTCGAACATCTGTCCGTCCGTCGTCCAACCGGAGTAGTGAACCGTGACCATGCTGGTGGCGGCGGGATGCTCCTTGCCGGTGCCCTTCTGCAAGACGCGCGAGCCGAGGCCGGACTTGGTCTTCTTGGCGTTCTTGGGAATTGCGGCAACGTCCTTCGGCGCCTCAGGGGGCTTCGGCGCTGGCTTGAAGCTCAGCAGCTCGACGTCGAACACGAGCGTCCCGCGTGGTGGGCCGAACGCTGCGTGGGGATCGTCCGGCTTCGGCTCGCCGTACGCGAGGTTGCCAGGAATCCAAAAGCGGCGCTTCTCGCCGGCGGTCATGAGCTGCACGCCCTCGGTCCAACCCTTGATCACCCGGTTGAGCGGGAACTCGGCAGGACGGCCGCGCTTGGTCGAGCTGTCGAACATCTTTCCTTCGGTCGTCCAACCCGTGTAGTTGACGGTGACGATGTCCCACTCCTTCGGGTGTGCATCGCCCGTGCCCTCTTGCAGCACGGTCCAAGCAAGACCCGACTCGCTCTTCTCGGCGTTCTCGGGCGGCGCGGCGACATCGGGAGGCGCAGGAAGATCCACGGGCTTCGGGGCTTCCGCAGCGGCTTTGTCCGGCGCGGCTTCCTCTTTGGCCTGAGCTTGTTCGGCGGGCGCTTCGGACTCGGCGGCTTCGCCTTCGGCGGGCGCGGGGGCGCTGCTCTTGCAAGCGGTAAGCGAGGCGCCGAGCACCACGCAGCAAAGAAGGGTCCAGATGGTTTTCATGCGGGGGGTGGTAGCCGACCGCGGCCGCTCTGTCTACTTCTCTAGGCGCTTCGAGGGGTCCTTCGCTTTGGCGACTTCGACCACCTCCACGACCTCGCCGTCGACGTCGATCACACCGGGAGGTCCCGCGGGCCCGCCATTGTAACCTGGCGCATACACTTGTACGCGACCCGCGGCGATTTGCTGCTCGAACCAGCGCCGGACGACGCCGGCGATTACACGCCGCGTTAGTGGCATGACCATCGAAAGACCGGCGATGTCGGTCATGATTCCGGGCGTGATCAGAAGCACGCCGCCGATGAAGATCAGAAAGCCATCGATGACGCCGTCCTTCGGGAGCTGCTGCCGCGCCATCGCCTCCTGCCAGCGGCGAATCACCCGCGCACCCTCGAGCCGCGCGAACCATGCGCCGAGCGCGCCGGTGATGAGGACCAGCGCAATGGTCGGGCCCGGCCCAAGCAGCCTCCCGATGCCGATCAACAAGTAGAGCTCGATGAGCGGAACGACCGTGAACAACAGGAAAAGGCGACCCACGCAAGGAACGTAAGTCCGTTCTCCGGCTGGCGCTACCCACCCTTTGTTTGGCGCCGAGATTGTTCTCCCTGTAAACCCCGCGCCATGGATACGCGCGTGGAAGAGGGGACGATGAGCCCCAAGTGGGGGCTACGGTGCATGTTGGGCGGCGTACTGATGGGCCTTGCCAACCTCGTGCCCGGCATTAGCGGCGGGACGATGTTGCTCGCGGCCGGTATCTACCCTCGGTTCATCGAAGCGCTCGCCGATCTGAGCGCGCTTCGGTTTCGCAAGAGCTCCATCTTCGTGCTTGCGACGGTCGGCGTTGCAGCCGCGGCGGCGATCTTGCTGGGCGCCGGCCCGGTGAAGGACGCGGTCGTGGAGCAGCGTTGGGCGATGTACAGCCTGTTCATCGGCCTCACGCTCGGCGGTGTCCCGGTGCTTTGGCACATGGCGCGTCCGGCGAGCAACGCGTTTTGGGCCGGCATGGCCGCAGGCTTGATCGTGATGGCGGCGCTCGCGTGGCTTCAGGTGTACGGCGCCAGCTCCGGCGCTCAGCGCGAAGGCATTGTGATGATGTTCCTCGCCGGCGTTGCGGGGGCAAGCGCGATGATTCTCCCTGGCGTGAGCGGCGGCTACCTGCTGTTGGTGCTTGGGGTGTACGTGCCCGTGCTGAGCGCGATCCACGCGCTCAAGGAAGCCATCAAGGCGGGAGACCTCGCGAGCGCGACAGATCCTGTGATGGCGGTGGTGCTCCCCGTAGGGATTGGGGTTGGCGTTGGAATCCTGATCGTCAGTAACGTCCTTCGCCTCGTGCTCGAACGCTACGCCCAATCCACGCTCGGGGTTCTGATGGGCCTGCTCGTCGGGGCGGTGTTCGGGCTTTGGCCGTTCCAAGAGGGCGTGCCGCCGAAGGTCGGCGAATTGTTCAAAGGCGAGCTGCTCACGGCGGAGCGGCTTGCCGAGCTGACGCCAGACAAGTTCCCCACGGAGATCTACTCCCCGACGTTTACAGACGTGATGATGGCAGTGGGGCTCATTGGCCTGGGGTACATGATCACGACGCTGGTCGCGCGCGTGGGCGGGGCCAAGGCTAAGCTGAGCTAGTTGCTGAGGAGCTCGTCGCATTCGGCGCTGATGTAGCCGAGGGCGACGAGTTGTTTGCAGAGCTCTGGTGTCATCTCCTGCTTCTCTTGCTCGAGAGTAGGCTTCTTCTTGCCAGCTGCCGGAGTCGACGCCGCAAGCCAGTGCCCGCGGTCTTCGGCGCCAAGGAACTGCCCATGCAAGGTACGGAGATAGCGCTGCGCGATCGGGTTCGCAGTGCCGTCGAGCTCGGTCTTCTCCCAGTAGTCGTTGCCGAGGTCGAAGAGCACCTGCGACAGGTTGCCGCGGATGATCAGTTTCCAATCACCTCCGCGAATCACCCGGCGATGGTCGAGGAAGTCGCTGAACGCGACGTACGGCGCCGGCGGCCAATCCCCGCGCATGAAGCCTAGCAAGCTCCGGCCTTCAAACTGCCGCGGAATCGCGACGCCCGTCGCCTCGAGCACGGTCGGGCCGATGTCCATCGTGCTCACGACGGGCTCGATCCGAAGGCTCGACGGAATCACGCCCGGCCATCGAAACACGAGCGGCACGCCGAGCAGCTCTTGGTATACCGAGTGCCCGTGCCCCCACGAGCCGTGTTCCTGGAACTCCTCGCCGTGGTCCGAGGTCACGACGACGATCGTGTTCTCATCGAGCCCAAGCTCCTCGAGCTTCGTCAGGAACTTCCCGAGATACTCGTCGTGATAGCTTATCTCACCATCATGAAGCGCCTCGATGCGCTCCTTGTCGCGCGCCGTGAACTTGTACTTCTTCGGGTTCTTCTTGGCCTCGTCGAGCATCAGGTGAGTGCGGCGATTCTGGACCTGGCCCTTGTACGGAGCAGAGTCGTACATCTTCAGGAACTGGTCGGGGGGGTCATACGGTACATGCGGGTCGATTGTCTGGATGTAGACGAAGAAGCGGCCGTCCTTGTTTTTCTCGATCCAGGATTGTGCTTCCCCAAAGACGTTCGACGCGTTCGTGTTTCGCTGCTCGCGAATGTAGTTCGTATAGTGATCCCACCCCTGGTCGAACCCAAACGCATTCGACACGTATCCATTGGCGATGAAGCTCGCGGTCTTGAAGCCTTCCTTCTGATAGACCTCGCTCAACATCAACGCGGAGCGTGGGAGCTTCGATGCGTCTTCCTTGGTTCGGTGTGTTGCCGGATGCAACGACGTGAGCACGCTGGCCACAGACGGCTTGGTCCAGTTCTCGGGCGACTGCGCGCGCTCGAACAGCGCGCCCTCGGAAACGAGCTCGTCGATCGCCGGTGTCTTCACGCGGCTCTTTGGATAGTACGTCTGGAGCTTGCTCGCGCGCAGGGTGTCGATGAGGAGCACCACCACGTTGCGAGCGGGCTGGTCGATGGTGACCACCTCCCCGCCGCGTCGAAGTATCCGGACGTCGCTCAAGGCAAGATCTGCGTCCCCTTCGTTGGTGAATCGCAGCCGCGCAATCTGTCCGGCGACTCTTCTCAGCGCCACTTGCTGGTCGCCCCAGGTCCGCTTGGCGTTGATCCGCTCGACGGAGCTCGAAGCATCGCTCCTGACCTCCAATGCGAGCGTCGAAGACCCCGAAAGGGATGCCGCGCCAAAGACCAAGGTGCCTTCCTCGGGCACTTCGACGAACCAGTCGAGACGTGCGCCCGGGGGGAGCACAGCCGCCGTCCGGCTCGAGCCCGCTTCGACGGGCCGCACCACGAGCTCACTTGGCGTGCCGGGGGTCTGGCCCTCGGCGGGCGTGGGCTCGAGCACGAGCCAGTCGACCGCGATGGAGCGCGACTTGCCACGCACGGCTGTGGTCTTGGTTGCCCGCAGCATGATTGCGTTCTCGCCGACACGCAGTACCTCCTCGCGGATCGGAATCACGATCTCTTTGAACCCGTCCGCCTTCGAGATGCGGGCCTCGCCGACGGTCTTGCCGTTCACATACGCGATGAGCGCGCCGGTCGCGTACGGCTTGGCGCGGAACCGAAGCTGCATCGGTTGCCGGGCCTCCACTGGTAGATAGAGCCGCGCGCTCTTGCCGAAGGTCGAAACCGTCGCGCCGCCCTCGCGGCTCTCGCCGAGCCATCCGCTATTCCAGTTGCCGATCGTGTACTTGAGGCGAGCGGCCGTCCCGAGATCGATGAAGAGCCCTGCAGGATCGTAGAAATCGGCAAGGTGGGTGAGCGCGAGGAGGTCTTGGTAGACCGCGGTCCCCTCGGCTGGTGACGCGAGCGGCGCGGTGGGCGCCCGCTCCGCTTGATCGGCGGCCGTTCGCTCGGCGGCCGGGGGCTCAGCCAGCTGACCGTGGGCGGAGGGGTGCTCCGCCACGTCTTCGTCACAAGTGACCCCCAACAGACAAACGATTGAAACAAGCGCCAGGCGGCTCTTCATAGGCCTTCCCCCTCGGGCGTTCGGCTACCACGGCCCGGACGAGGGAGCAAAGGTGCGGCACGACCGCAAAGGCCTCCCATGTGCTACGCCAGGGGCCCCATGGACGGCAACGGTCAGCCCAGCGCTTGGAGCGTGAAGAAGAGCGCGAAGCTCTACCAGATCAAAGGCTGGGGAGAGCCGTACTTCAATGTCAACGCGCGTGGCCACGTGGAGGTGCGCCCTGACCCGACGCAAGACCAGGCAATCGATCTCTACGAGCTGACCAAGCAGCTCGGCGAACGTGGTCTCGACCTGCCGCTGCTGATTCGATTTCCAAACATCCTGCACGACCGCATTCGTTTGCTGAATCAGTGTTTCGAGAACGCGATTCGCGAGTACGCGTACAAAGGCCAGTACCGCGGCGTATTTCCGATCAAGGTGAACCAGCAGCGCCACCTCGTGGAAGAGATTGTCGAGTCAGGGCGGCCATGGCGGTTCGGGCTCGAAGCCGGCTCCAAGCCCGAGCTGCTGATCGCCCTCGCCGCGATGGAAGACGAAGACGGCTTCATCATCTGCAACGGCTACAAGGACCTCGCGTATCTCGAGACCGCGCTGGTCGCGCAGCGGTTCGACAATACGGTCCTCATCGTCCTCGAACGCATCGAGGAGCTCGAGCTCGCGTTTCGTGCGTCCGAAAAGCTCGGGATTCGTCCGCGTCTCGGTGTCCGCGCCAAGCTCAGCAGCAAAGGCATGGGGCGATGGGCCGACTCGACCGGCGATCGCGCGAAATTCGGCCTCACGATGTCGGAGATCGTGCGCGTCGTCGACGAGCTCAAGAAGCGCGACATGCTCGACTGCGTCGAGCTCCTTCACTTCCACATGGGAAGCCAGGTCTCGAGCATCATCCCCGTCAAGAACGCGATGCGGGAGGCTGGGCAGATCTTTGTCGAGCTGACCAAGATGGGCTGCAAGATGCGCTTCATCGACGTCGGCGGCGGCTTGGCCGTCGACTACGACGGCTCGAAGACGGACTTCCGCGGCTCGATGAACTACGACATCCAGGAGTACGCCTACGACGTCGTCGCTGGCATTCAGGAGGCGTGCGACAAGGCCGAAGTGCCCGCGCCGACGATCGTGAGCGAAAGCGGACGGTCGATCGCGGCGTATCAATCGGTACTGGTCTTCGATGCGCTCGGCGTCGACCATGTGGATTTCGAGGACCCTACCGCGCCGGGTCCCGACGATCACCGCGTTCTCCGCGAGCTCTACGAGACCTGGAAGGGCGTTCAACCAAAGAACGTGCAGGAGTCCTGGCACGACGCACAGCAATCACTCGAAGAAGCCCGGAGCCTCTTCAAGTTCGGTTACCTCGGCATCCGTGAGCTCGCCCGGGCAGAGCACTTGTTCTGGAGCTGTTGCGAGAAGATCCGCCAGTCCATGAAGCGACTGAAGTACGTCCCCGAAGAGCTTCACGCCGTCGAAGAGCTCATGGGCGCCCTCTACTACTGCAACTTCTCGCTCTTCCAGTCCGCCCCGGACATTTGGGCCATGGACCAGCTCTTTCCGTTCATGCCGATTCATCGCCTCGACGAGGAGCCGACCGTTCGCGCGCGGCTCGCCGATCTCACCTGCGACTCGGACGGGGTCGTCGACCACTTCATCGACGTCGAAGAGGTGCAGCATTCGCTCGATCTCCACCCTGTGGAGCCCGGGCAGCCCTACTACCTCGGCATGTTCCTCGGTGGTGCCTATCAAGAGATCCTAGGCGACCTCCACAATCTTTTCGGCGACACGAACGCTGTGCACGTCCGCCTCGAAGACTACGGCTACAGCGTCGCGAACGTGATCAAAGGGGACGCGATCGACGAAGTGTTGCGCTACCTGCAATACGATCCGGAAGAAATGGTCGAGCGCGTTCGCAAGCAAGCCGAGCGCGCGCTCAACCAGGGCCGCATGACGTTGCCGCAGCTCCGCACGTTCATGCGGCACTACGAAGATAGTTTGCGGGGATATACCTATTTGAAGGGGGATGCGTAGCTGCCGCGCGTGGCTTGGGGGCAAGCATCTTCGACACTGGGTTTGCGAACCGCTAGTTTGAAGGGGTGGAACTGGCGGATTTTCGAGAGGCCCTTCTTCAGCAAATGGAGAGGAAGACACATTGGGCTTGGCCCGCCTTCACAGGCGGCCTGGTTCCCAAGGACAAGCTCCACATTCACCTCGAGCACGAGTGGGATGTCTACGTGCGCGACTTTCCGGTAATGGTGGGGCGCGCTTACGTGCAGTGTCCAATCGCCGAGGTGCGGCGCGAGCTCGCTGAAAACCTATACGAAGAGGAAACGGGCGGACTCGCTGCCGGCCGGCCGCATCCGGAGCTCTTCATGATGTACCCAGAGGGGCTCGGGATGGACCTCAAACGGTTCGAACGAGTGGACCTGTTGCCGGCCGCGCGCGCGTACCGGGCGTTCCTCGACGACGCGACCACCAACCGTGGTTGGTCGGTGGCCGCAGCGATCGCCACACTTTTCATCGAAGGTACGGCGTACGAGCGACACGAGCTCGACGACGACGCGCCGGCGCGCCCACAGCCGCCACTGGAAGAGCACCCACTCGCGAAGCACTACGGGCTCCCGGTCGAGTGCCTGGCGTTGACCAAAGCCCATCGCTCGGTCGAAGGTGAGCACCGAAAGGCGGCGTGGCGGGTCATGCTCGACCACGTGCCGGCGGCTGACCGCGAGCAGGTCGTGAGCGCAATGCACGAAGCGGTAGACGCCTGGCGGGCCTATCGGGACGATGTGGCGGAGGCGTGCGGGGTTACGCGGGAGACACTGGCGTTGTCGGCTTAGCGGCGCCCTTGGCGGCGGCTACTCGGGGGCCAACTTCTTCTTCTGCACTTTGCCCATCGCGTTGCGGGGGAGCTCTTCTAGGAAGTGTACGGAGCGGGGGCGTTTGTGGGGGCTTAGTTGCTCTGCGACGAACGTCGTGAGCTCCGCAGCCTCGCAGGCCTCGCCTGGCTTCAACGTCACGAATGCTTCGATGCGTTGACCTAGATCGTCATCCGGCGCGCCCACGATGGCCGCCTCTCTCACCGCGGGATGTTCGAGCAAGCAGGCTTCGATCTCCCCGGCGCCTACGCGGTAGCCGCCGGTCTTGATCAGATCCGTGCTTCGGCGGCCGAGGATTCGGATGGCGCCATCCTCGGTGCGGGTGGCGAGATCGCCGGTGTAGAACCAGCCATCGGCGTCGAGCACCTCCGCGGTAGCGTCGTCTCGGTTGAGGTAGCCGGCGAACACTGCCGCACTTCGAACTGCGACTTCTCCGATCGTCTCGTCATCGCGCGCATCGAGCTCTCGACGTTGCTCGTCGACGAGCTTGAGCTCGACGCCGGGCAGTGGTGGGCCGACGTAGCCCGGCATCGGCGCGTGGGACGCTGGCACGCCGCAGTTGATCAGCGTTTCAGTCAAGCCATATCGCTCGTGTACGCCGCGCCCGGTGAGCGCTGCGATGTGCGCATGCTCCCGAAGTGAGAGCCCTGCAGACCCGGATACGAGCAGGCGCGCGCTGCGGAGGGCTTTGCACAGGGCTGGGCTCTCCGCCGCGGCCTCGGCGATGCGATGGTACATCGTGGGGACGGCGAAACACATGGTCTGCTGGTGCCGCGAATCACTGAGCGCCGCGGAGATCGCCTCCGGCGTGAACTTCGAGACGTGGTGGAGTGTACCGCCGACGCGGAGGCTTCCGAAGAGGCCGAGCACCAATCCGTGGGCGTGAATCAGAGGCAAGGAGTGAACTACCGTGTCGCGTTCGGTCCACGCCCAGGCTTCGATGAGTGAATCGAGGTTGGCCGCGATGTTCCGCCGAGTGATCACCGCGCCCTTGGGGGGCCCGGTCGTTCCGGAGGTGTAGAGAATGAGGCCCGCCATCTCGTCCTCCGGAATCTCCGGCAACGCGCCTGAGTCCGGCGCGTACGCGGCGCGAAGCGACGGGACGTGGACGATCTCGTGCGGCACCGCGAAGGCTTCAGAACAGAACGCCAGCTTGGGCTCGGCGTCGTTGAAGATGTGGGCGACCTCGCTGGCGCCGAGCTTGGGGCTGAGGGGAATCGTGGTGACACCAGCGGCGAGATTGCCGATCATCGCGGCGGCCGTCGATGGGCTCGGTTGCGCCCACACCGCGACACGCTCGCCTCGCTCGACCCCAACCCGCTCGAGGAGCGCCATGTGCTGAAGCGCCGCGTCTGCAAGCTCGGCGTAGGTCCATGAATGCGCGTCGATGATGAGAGCGAGATGGGAATCGGCCGTGGAGAGGCGGGGGAACAGGGAGGACACGGTGGATCGATACCACAAAAGTCAAAACGCTGAACGCTGAACGCTGTCGCTGTCGCTGTCGCTGTCGCTGAACGCTGACGCTGACGCGCGAGCCCGAAGGGCGAAGCCCGGCGCGAAGCGCCGCCAAGGTCGAGCGCAGCGAAGGCCGCGAAGGGAGGACTACGGGCGGGGGTGGGCGGGTCGGATGTGACGAAACGCTGACGCTGAACGCTACCGTTCTACCGGGAAATCACCTGGGCCCCACTCGTTCCACGATCCGTCATAGAGTTTCACGTCTTCGTAGCCGAGGGCCGTTAGAGTCAGCCAGGCGAATGAGCCTCGCCAGCCGGACACGCAGTAGGTCACGGTCGTCTTGGTCGGATCGAGGCCTTCGTACAGCATCGCGAGGTTCGACTCGGGTAGCAGGAAGCCCGCTACTAGGTTTCTCGTCCAGTTGACGCTGCTCGCAGTGGGAATGCGGCCCGCGGCGTATTCACCGTCGGAACGCGCATCGACGAGCTGAATCGAGGGCATGTCGTATGGAGGGTCACCAAGCTGTTGGAGCACCCAGTCACCCGTTGCACGCAAGCTATCGTCGACGCCCACGATCGTGTAGTCGCTGGGCGCCACATCCGGAGGATCGGTATCGAGGTCGCCGCCGGCATCGACCCACGCGCCGTAGCCGCCATCCAAGTAGCGGACGTCGCCGTGCTGGTAGTAGAGGAGGCTCCAGACGACGCGCGATGGGTCGTACTCGGGCGGAGCGCCATACACGACCGCCACCACCTCGTTCTCGAGGCCCGCTTCGCGGAGTACTGGCTGTGCCTCCGTCGGCATCTTGATCTGCGACGAGACCCCCTCAATCGTGGTGACGAGGTCTCCGGGCCGCAGGTGGATCGCCCCGGGAATTCTGGACGTCGCATAGCCAGAAGCACGGGTGTCGACCAACTGGATATCTGCGTCGTCCAAATGGGTTTGGAGCCAAGCGGTATCGACCACGAGCGCCGCGGGAAGTGGCGCGCCTGCGCCGGGCTGCCTGCACTGTTCGGCGTTGAGGCCCTCGCATTCGCCCGCGCTGTTGCTTCCGCTGCAAGCAAGCAGTGAGATAAACAAGGCGGGGACAATGCTTTTTACAAGCATCAGGGCACTCTACCCCAAACCCGCGAAATGCG
>Ga0316198_10000809_pt1 | contig 17295 bp, 16 predicted proteins | sample OudBieAanoxic_MG_FD_204935 | JGI IMG/M metagenome (GOLD analysis project Ga0316198, IMG submission 204935) | Coastal sediment microbial communities from Oude Bieten Haven, Netherlands - site A anoxic | ecosystem: Environmental > Aquatic > Marine > Coastal > Sediment | place: Netherlands...
CGCCTGATATCCTGCTCGGCCGGTTAACTCCCTGCCCGTTAGGCCAGAATTTAGGAGACGTTACAGAATCTTGGACTCACGGATGAACGACAGCGATTCTTCCAAACCGATGGAAACCACCGGGAAGTCCGAAAATAGAAGACCTAGAATCGCTTGTCTCCACCAAGGTTGCCTCTCGTTGATCGGCCTGTCCGGTGTATTCCTCGGTCTGTATGAGGTCGCCACGTCAAATCTAAGCGGTGGCCCAAGGAACGGGTGGACGGTTTCCATTGGAATTACAGTAGCGGTGGTTGGCGCCGCGTTTGTTTACTGGAGCGTGCATAGCAGAACGAGCAAGGCGATTCGCAAGAAACGTCTTGGATGGTGGAATTTCCTTTGGTGGGGATCGTAGTGCGAATGCGCTTACTTGAGGAGCGACACTCATGAGGGTGCAGTTTTGAACCGCAACATCTGCCTAACAAAGTCGTTCCACGGGACCACGACCCGCGCGTTGCGCGGTTCGTGTCCCGTGAACTCCAACCGTTAGGTCCTAATCGATATGGCCACCCTCCGTTGCACAGCGAAGCTCCTCAAGCGCCTCGGTATCAACAACCCGGCAGAGCCACCGCCACCCCAAAACGCCCTTGGAGATTGGTACGCCAACATCCTCTTCACGCGCGCCGGGCACTACTTGCTCCTGCTAAGTGAACGGTCTCGCCTACCAATTCTGTTGTCCGCTCGGGACCTTCGATCCTTCGAACGCCGATTCCTGCAAACCCTCCCTGAAGTCCTTGCCGCAATCGGCATACCGTCCCACCAGGTTGACCGTGAATTGAATGCAATGCAGCCGTTTTCCTACGGAAAGACCGCAAACAGGTCGGTGCTGGGTTCCTTGACTGATTTTGGGTACTTGGCAAAGGACTGGTTGGCACCTGGCGATCTGAGCGTCTACGAAGTCAACCTACGCCTTACCCGAGTGCCGTGCCTCCCGTTGAAATCCAAGTTCCCCGACAAAGAAACCCGGAGCTTCTTCAAGAATCCCTTAGGCTTCGAAGTAATCGACGGTGGATTAGTATAAGTACATGCCAATCAAGCACAACAGCCCTAACAAAGCGTTCCACGGGGCCACGACCCGCGCGTTGCGCGGCCCGTGTCCCGTGAACTCCAGTCGTTAGGCTTTTTGAAAGGAGTTGCCGGTGACCCGAAGAACAATTGAGTGGTTGTCAAAGCTCTGGGTGATCTGGATCTGGGGTTACCTCATCCTCGGCGGAATAGCGAATATGAACGGGAAAACTGGTTTTTTGGCCGCTCCGTGGGATGCCTCACTGCCCCTTTGGTTCAAGATGGCATTTCTCAACGTCCCACTGCAAATTGCCCTAGCCCTTACGGCGTCCGCGTTGCTCGCACGCACGCGCACTACCGAAGAAAAACCAGGCCTTTTCACAGTGACTGCCTCGATTGCTGCGACATTGCTAATACTCGTAAACTTGGTAACCGCTATCTGGCTGCTTATCTAGGGTGATGAAACTCGTCGGTTTTTTCATCGTTGACCCTAACCAGTCATTCCAGGCGGACCGCGACCCGCGCGAGCGCGGGCACCGTCCGCTGAACTCCAGTCGTTAGGCCACATGGAACTCCAATGACCTCCAACCGGTCCTACTCCCCATGAAGCCCCATTCGCTCCTTATGTTCAGCCTCATCGGATTGGTGGGAATGTCGCTGCCGGCACCCGTGCGCGCTACATCCGAGGTGATTCTTGTCCCGCCCCCTCACCCGGCCCTCTTCGGGATTGAGGGCGGGTACGGCGCCAAGGGAACATCCCACGACTCCTGGCACGCCATAGTCTATTGGATAAACGCCCCGTACCCAGCCACAGAATTGATCGCCGCCATCTCGGACCAGATGGAGATGCGAGGCTTTAACCGTGTTCGCCCATATCGCCAGACGACGCCATCCAATGACGTCTCCGATTGGACGGTGTCGGAGGAAAACCCGGGCGATGGACCGATGCGGAAACACGCCTGGGTCGCCGAATGGGTGAACGGAGTGAATGAGGTAATTCGATATGAGGTAGCTTTCTTTGTTCCCCTCACCCAAGTCCCTGGCACAGTCAATTCGAACGTTGCACGCGTGACCGGCACATTTGATCCGGATCGTGTCGACAAAGAGGCAACCAAGAACCGAGATAAATCACTATCTGTCAACGAAATGCCTAACGAATAAGGGTTGATGTCGCGCGCAGCCGCGACATCACCGGGTGTTGAGCGCACTCCGCCATGTTCCCGTCGTGAGATTCAACCGCCAGAACCACCGTTTGACCGCCAAAACGACCGCTTGACCGCTGAAACAACCGTTCGGCTCTTGGACTCTGAAATGACCCCGCCGCTTTGGGTTTCAGCCTGGCACTCCTCCCATGTCGAAGACGAACTACCGACGCTTCCAGACCAGAACAACGACGACCGCGATGAGCGCGAATCCGATCAGGGCGATCGCGAGCAGCTGCACCGCTCGCATGAAGAAGTGATCGACGATCTTGACGGCCGACTTCTCCACGAGAGCATCCACCATGACCTCGAACTCGTCCATGGTGTCGGCGCGCTCCTTGATGGCGGTGTCGACGATGATGGCCCGTTCGGCTGCGATCGCCTCGAAAATGGACTCGCGCTCGACCCTCAGTTGATTCTCGACAAAGTCGATTCGCTGATCCTGTATGAAGAGCTCGAGTTCGGCGATCTTGCCCAGCAGCTCGGCCAAGACCTGCTCGCGCTCCCTCTCGACGGTGTCGAGCACGATCCGCCGTTCATCGGCCACCACATCCGGATATCCCTCCAAGCTGGAGGCGATGCGGTCAAAGGCGGCGGCGGTCAAGTTCAGGTCGCCGAAGGCCTGTTCGGCGCGGGAGGGCTCAACCACCCGGCCGGCGACGAGCTCCGCGTGCCAGGCCGCCTGTTTGGGGATGTACTCGGAATAGAGATCGAGGCGCGCCATGACATCGTCGAGGCTCGCACCGAGCGACTTCACGGTCGCCATCGCGCCCATATTGCCGCGGGCGGTCCAGTGAGCGAGCTCCGATTCAGTCGATGCCCGGGTCGCAAACTTGTCGATCGGGTTCTCGTCCGCCCACTCGCGAATCAGGCGTCTGGCGTTTTCGGCGCCCTCCTCACCCCCGGCCTCGATGGCGATCTTCAGGATTGACGCTTCCATCTTGTTGACCGCATTGAGAACGATCTTCACTTGTTCATCAGTGCGGTCCAAACGAGCGCTGTCTTCCGCATAGTCGCGGAGCTGTTCCACCAAAGCCCAGGTGTCGAAGAGTGCAGCGAGCGGGACCGGTTGAAAGGTCGCCCGCTGCACAGCGTTGACGACGTTGATCTGCCAGATCAAGGTGGTTTGGCGCCAGGCGGGATCCTGGTCGGTTTCCCAGAGCTCCCACACCACCTCCTCGATGAGGCCGGAAAACGGGTCGGCGAGAGCGCGGACTTTGACCTGAAGCTGGCTCGGGGTGATCTGCATCTCCTTCCCGCCGGGACCGCGGTCCGCCTTCTCCCCTGAGCTCGCGCATGCTGTGGACGAAGCGAGGAGGATCATCAGCGGCAATGCGAGAATGCCACACCGAATTCTGCCGAGCCGGGGGCGTGAATCGGTGACAGCGCTGGGGATCGTGCAGACCGACATGATGACCTCCATCGGGGTTGGGCTCGATTGTCGCACGGAGGCGCGCACGGCTAACCCGATGAATGATCCCGTCTGAGGAACGCCACCACGGACAGCATGAAGAGCGCCTGGATGAGGAGCAGCACCGTTGCAAATGCTGCAAACTCGGGTCGGTCAAGGACCGTCACCGCCACCACCAGAGCGAGGGCGAGGTTTCGGCATGGAAACTCGATGAGATAGGTCAGCCGGTCGACCGGCGAACGGCCGGTGACCCAGGCCAGTGAGAAACCGGCAGCCATGGCGAGAAGAGTGAACACGACCGCCACCAGAGTGAGCTGGCCGAGGGCCGACGTCATCGCGGCTCGCTGGTCGTAAGCGATATAGACCACGAGGGTCACCAGGGAGATCAGACTCACGCGCCGCAGGGCCAGGTCCCGCCTTTCGGTCGCGGCCGGTCGCCAGCGGCGAAGGATCATTCCCAAACAAGTGGGGAGCGCGACGAGAAGGAGCAACTGGAAGACGAGGACGGTCATCGGGACTTCGATATCGGGTTGATCATCGAGCCAGAAACGGAATCCGAACGCCACGAGAACGGGCAGGGTGACAAACGACAGGAGACACGAAATGGCGGTCAAGGTGAGCGACAGCGCCGAATTGGCTTTGGCGAGACAGGTGTAGAAGTTCGAGATCGTTCCGCCTGGGCAGGCGGCTACCAGGACGAGCCCGGCAATAATCGCCGGCGCCGGGTTGAAGACCAGGACGAGGACCGTCGCGATGAGCGGCAGGAGGATCAGCTGGCCGAGGGTGGCGGTGACCACCGCCCGCAGATCGGTCACTGATCGAAACAGATCCGAGACGGTCAGGCCATGTCCGACCGCGATCATCATGAGAAAGGTCACGATCGGTATTGCGGTGTCGACAAAGGGCTCCATCGGCGACCATTCTGCGTCAGAGTAGGGGCAGGATGCAACGGAAAACTGCGTATACGTCGATGTTACACTTCGCGGCGTGCGATCGGCGGCGACAGGACCGCGGGAGGTTGGAAAGAATGTATCCGGTCATGTTGGATGTCACCGATCGCTCATGCCTGGTCGTGGGCGGTGGGGGCATCGCCCTACGCAAGGCGCAGGGTCTGGTGGAGGAAGGCGCGCGAGTGACCGTCGTGGCGCCAGAGGTTGTCGATCCCCTGGTCAAGATGGCTCAAGAGGGGCGACTCAGCCTCGAACGCCGCGCTTATACGACCGGTGAGGCGGTCTCCTACGCCCTGGTTTTCGCCGCAACCGATGATCGCGAGGTCAATGCGCGGGTGTTTGCAGACGCCGATGATGCGGGAGTGTGGGTCAACGTGGCGGATGACCCGGAACTGTGTTCCTTCCACCTCCCTGGGCGGGTCAGGCGAGGCCCACTCCAGCTCGCCATCGCCTCGGCGGGAGAGGCGCCGTTCGCCGTTCGTCGCCTCCGCCAACTCTTCGAGCGTCGGTTCGGCGCCGAGTGGGCTGAGTGGGTCGCCGCGGCGGGCCGGTTCCGCAACCGGGTTTACTCGCTTGGCGTCGCCCCTGCCGATCAGGAGGCGCTTTTTGACAGGTTCTTCTCCTCGACGGTCGACGCTGAGAATTTGAAAGCCCGGATCCCTACCGCCGCCGAGGAGGCCGAGTGGATTTCGGCCCCTGTGGATCACCTCGACCGCGGTGGTCAAGCGGAAAACGGCGGATCGCAGGCATGCCGCGAATCTGAGTCCAAGCGAGGGTTCGTATCCCTGGTGGGCGCCGGACCGGGTTGCCCGGGATTGCTCACGGTTCGCGGCCGCCAGCGTCTCTTCGAAGCCGATGCGGTTGTATATGACCGCCTCGCAGCTCCCGCTCTCCCCTGCGGCCTCGGGCCCGAGGTGGCGCTCCATCCGGTCGGCAAGGAGGCGGGTGTCCACCCCATGCCGCAGGAGGAAATCAACGCCCTTCTGGTGCGTCTCGCGCGACAGGGTTTTCGGGTCGTTCGGCTCAAGGGTGGCGATCCCTATGTTTTCGGTCGGGGAGGGGAAGAAGGCGAGGTCCTCGAAGCCGAAGGCATCGCCTTCGAGGTCGTTCCCGGGGTCACCTCCGGGGTCGCCGCCATGGCGTGGGCGGGGATTCCGGTGACCCACCGCCGGGAGGCGGTGCGATTGACCCTGCTGACCGCCCACGAAGCCGTGAAATCAGACGGACCGCAGGTTCGCTGGGATCTTCTGGCGCAGGACAAGAGCGCGACCATCGTCGGATATATGGGAGTGACGGCGCTGCCCGAGGTGGTGCACCAACTCCTCGGCGGTGGGATGGACCCGACGACACCGGCCGCCATGGTCGAGCAGGGCACGACGGCCTCGCAACGGAAGGTGATCTCGACCCTCGCGGCGCTGCCCAACGCCATCGTCGAGGCCGGGCTTCGACCGCCCGCACTCTTCGCCATCGGGCCCACCATCGGCCACTCGTCCCATCTGGACTGGTTCAGCCGCCTGCCGTTGGCCGGCGAACGACTGGTTGTTCCGGATGCAGCCGAAGTTGTGGCGCGTCGGCTCGAGGCGGCCGGTGCCGAAGTGTTGCCGGTGCCGTTCCCGGTGACGCCGGCGGCGCGCGTGGTGATGGCGGCTTTGCCGGTGACCGGCTGCGTCGTGACCAGCCCTGCCGAAGTGGATTGGCTCCACGACGAGCGCGGCGGTCCGGGTTGGATTGAGGATGCTCCGAGTTGGTGCGTCGGCGATGCGGCGGCCGCTCGTGCGCGGCAGCGGGGCTGGCGGCGCGTACATGAGCTGTCGACAGGATTGGATTGCAGCGATCTGGTGGCGGAAATTGCCGAGTCCCGTAGCTGACGACCGGACATGCCGCGCGGCCGGCTCTCCGCTGGAGACCGCGGCCGACTCGGCGATTCATGGGTGGGCCCGGTGATCCGACTCGGTCTCCGCGCCCGGTTCTTTCTCTACTCGAACTCGCTGATTGCGGCAACCATGACCATTGTGACCCTTTTCGCCATGGTTCACGAGCGGAATTCACAGCACGAGGCCATTGACCAACGGGGTCGGAGCATCGCCGATGCAATGGCGATTCTCATCACCGAAGCTCTGGTCCAGGAAGAGCTCGGACATGCTGGCGATCCGGATTACATCGACAAGAGCATTTCCCAGATCGTCATCCGGAATCAGGACCTCATGCGCTATGTGGTGGTCTGTGATCCCGACGGGCGCGTGTTTCACGCCACAGATCGGCTGCTCATTGGAGGATTTTTCCCGCGGGCGCTCGGGCCCGAGGCCGTCAGTCTTTTACCGGTGACCGGGAATCGACTGGGAGCAGACGGGGACCGGATCCTCGAGGTCCGCGCAACCCTCGGCACGACCCCCGACTTCCGGGGGTCCCTGGCTATCGGGTTTTCGCTCGAGCCCGTCGAGAGACGGGTCGCCAATCTCGCACGACGGGCCATCATTGCGGCGATCATCCTCATGTTGGTCAACTCCGTCCTGACCGCCGTCTATGTCGAAACCCTGATCCGCCCGATCCTCAGCCTGAACCAGACGATGAAGCGCGCTGCCCTGGGTAACCTCGGTGTCCGTGCATCGGCGCGGACGGGCGACGAAGTGGGCGAGTTGACCGGTGCCTTCAATCGCATGATGGACGAGCTCGAGGCCGCGGACGATCGGGAAAAGGTCCAGCGAGCTCAGCTCGCCCACACCGAGAAGATGGCCGCGGTCGGGACGCTCGCTGCCGGTGTGGCGCACGAGGTGAACAACCCGCTGGCCGGGATTCTCGCCTGCATCGAGAATATGAAGGCGGATCCAGAGGATGCCGAGACCAGGGACCGATACCTCGATCTCATCGTCGACGGTCTCAACCGAATCGAACGGACGATCGCGACGCTGCTCAATTTTTCGCGTCAGCGCGAGATGACTCTCGAGGAAACCTCGCTCAACCACAACCTCAAACACGTCGTGGAACTGGTAGGCTATCAATTGCGCCGTGCCGGTATCGAAGTGCGGTTCGATCTTGATCCGGGCGGTGCGGTCGTTTTGGCCGATCACTTCCAGATGGAGCAGTTATTCCTCAATCTCGTTCTGAATGCGGTGCAGTCCATGCCACGCGGGGGTGACCTCGTGCTTCGCACGCGGGTTGGTGAGGAGTCGATCGTGGCCGAGGTGCGCGACAGCGGCAGCGGCATACCCGAGGAGATCCGCGATCGAATCTTCGACCCGTTTTTCACCACTCGTGAGGTCGGAGAGGGAACCGGGCTCGGTCTCTCGGTGAGTGACAGCATCACTGCTGCCCACGGTGGGATCATCGGGGTCAGGTCCACGCTCGGCGTTGGGACCATTTTCAGGGTTGAGCTCCCGGCGCCACCCGAGGACGGACCCAGAGGAGAGGTCTCGTGAGGATCGGTGGCCACCGTCTCTTGATCGTCGAGGATGAGCCTCTGCTCAGAATCACCATGGCCGATGCACTTCGCAAGGAGGGTTGGACCGTGGATGTGGCCGAGGATGGTGTCAAGGGAGCGGCTCTCTTCGAGCAGCACCTCCATGACACAGTCCTCTCCGATCTCGTCATGCCGAAGCTCGGCGGCATGGAGCTGCTCAAGAGGATCAAGGCCCTCCAGCCCGAAACCACGGTGGTCATCATCACCGCCCACGGAACGGTCGACCGCGCAGTGGAAGCCATGCGCGAAGGAGCGGCGGATTTCATCGCCAAACCTTTCTCTATGGCGCAAGTGGTGGTCCGGATCGCCAATGTCTGCTCGGTCCGTCTGCTCCGCGAACAGAATGTCCGTCTTCAGGAGCAGTTGGAGCAGCGGCACTCCTTCTCGTCGATCATCGGGCGCTCCAAGGCCATGCACGAGGTCTTCGACCTCATCCGCCTGGTCGCCGACTCCGACGCCTCCGTGCTCATTCACGGCGAGAGCGGAACCGGCAAGGAGATGGTGGCCTCAGCGATCCACTTCAACTCGGGGCGTCGGGCCAAGCCTTACATCCGGGTCAGTTGCGCATCTCTGCCGGAGTCGCTCATCGAATCCGAGCTCTTCGGCTACGAGAAGGGAGCCTTCACGGGTGCGAGCGAACGCCGGATCGGTCGATTCGAGGCGGCCTCGAGCGGCACTCTTTTCCTTGACGAGATTGGTGAGCTCCCGCTGAGCTTTCAGGTCAAGCTTCTCCGCGTGCTCCAGGAACGCCAGATCGAGCGGCTCGGATCCAATCGGCCGATCGATGTCGATGTCAGATTCGTCTCGGCGTCTTTGCGGCCCCTCGAAGAAGAAATCAAGGCGAACCGTTTTCGTGAGGATCTCTATTTCAGGGTCAACACCGTGGCCATTCATCTGCCCCCGTTGCGAGACCGCATTGAGGACATCTCTCTCCTGGCTCAGGCCTTTTTGATGGAGTTCTCGCGCGAGAGGGAACGTGATATCGAAGGGTTCTCGGACGAGGTGATCGGTCTTTTCGAGGCACATTCGTGGCCCGGAAATGTACGCGAACTGCGAAATGTCATCGAACGGGCAGTGCTTTTTTGTCGTGGTCGAGTGATTACGGCCGACGAACTGCCCGTCGCTCTTCGTGGCGAGGACGGAAAAGCCTCACGCCCCACACAAGGCCGGGTCGAGCCGCTTCAGATGGCGGTCGAGCGAGCCGAGGTCGAGGCGATCCGGGCGGCGCTGCAATCGACCGACGGACGGCGTGCCGAGGCGGCCGAACTCCTCGGCATCTCGCGCAAGACCCTGTGGGAGAAGATCAAGAACCTCGATATTTCGGTGGACTTCTGAGCCAGCGTTTTCAACGCAGAGACACAGAGACGCAGAGACGCAGAGTCATCGCGCCGTCGCACCGTCGCAAACACGAAGACAGCAAGACACGAAGCGGTGACGAGCCATCTCATTTCTTAACGCAGAGGCGCAGAGGCGCAACGACGCAACGACGCAGAGCCATCGCAGTAGATAGCCGGCCACGCCAAGTTTGAACGGCGTGCTGGAAGCACGCCCCAACAAGCGTCGCTGCGATCCTTGTGGGGGAGCCATCTTGGCTGCCCTTCAGTCCCCTTCAGGTTCGAAGCTCGTTTCCACATAGTCAGATTTCCTTGACGAAGGCATCGCCGAGTTTTTGTTGCGATGGCGCGATGGCTCAAAGATGCGATGTCCTTTGCGACGTTCTTCGCGTGCTTGGCGGTCTTTGCGGTGAAATTGCGATGTGCTCTCCATGACTCGGTGACCACGGCTGCGGACCCGAAGGACACACCGCCGCGCATGAGACAGATCCCCCCTCTGTGCCTCCGTGCCTCTGTGGTGAAACTTGTACGCGCCTTGCTCGGCTATCCGATGGGGTGGTTGGATTTGCCACGGGGCGGCGTCTTGTGAAAAACGAGACACGAGTTAAACTCGCACGGCGAGGGGCACTATGCGGTTTCCTTTGGAATTTTCACTCGTCGTCTTGATGGTGTTTTCGGGCTTGGTTCAGCCGGTGACGGCCGAAGAGGGTGATGGGGAGAATGCGCCCAACTCCATCCTGGCCAAGTACGACAAGGGTTTCCGTTTTGCGACCAGGGACAACGCCTTCGCCCTTCGACTCAACGGGTTGCTCCAGGTTCGCTGGACCTACGTCGATTACGATCCGGCCATTCGGTACAACCAGGAGGACTACTCCAACTTTTTCCTCCGCCGGGCTCGACTCTACTTCTCGGGCCATGCCGGCAGCCCGAAGTTCACCTACCTGCTCCACATCCAGCTCGAACCGAACCAGGGTTATAACGCCAACGATCTTTGGGTGGAGTACGAGTTCAACGATCTCCTCCGGCTCGGTGCCGGGCGCAACAAGATCTCGTACGGGCTCGAGATGTTGAACTCCGGGTCCGCGCTCGGTCTGGTCGAGCGTTCCCTGATGTATGGAGAAACCGACATCGATCTGGGAAACGCGGCCGAGCCGGGCCCCCGCTATCCCGGTGGCGGGACCAATCGATTCGGTCTCAGTTCGTCCTCCAATATCACCGGTTTCGCCACTGGTGGGCTCAACCTCTATCGATCCCAGGGTATCCAGCTCCAGGGCAAGAAGGGCTCGGCCACGACCTCGACTTTCGAGTACCAACTCGGACTCTGGCAGGGACGGTCAACCAACTCGCTGGCCAATTCCGGCAACGATCACCTCGTCGCTCTGCGAGTGGGATTCCACCCGTGGGGGTTTGTCGACTGGAAGATCGTGGGAGACCCCGAAGAAACGGAAGAATTCAAGTTGGGCGTAATCGGCTCAATCTATGCGAATCGTAACGAGCAGCCCTATGTCTTCGACGAGAGTGGATACAACCTGGCCCTCCTCGCACGCTGGCGGGGGTGGTCGGTCGACTTCGAGTGGGGTACCGAGAGCTACGATTTCGAAGTCTTCAACGACGACTTCGATCGTGCGGGTTGGCGGGTCAGCCTCGGCTGGTATGTGGTTCCGAAAAAATGGGAGATCCGGACGCGCTACGCCGAGATCCAGCGAATGAAGAACCCCACCTATCAGAAGGCCGTGGATTCCGGTCTCGGAATTCCCGAGGTCTGGGGTGGCGAGGACTGGACGACAGCGATCGAGGCCAGGATCTCGGAACTCAGCGTCGGCGCGAGTGTTCAGATTTTGGGCTGGCGCAACAAGCTCGTCTTCGATCTGTCGCGCCTGACCCGCGAGTTCGCCTCCGACCCCGACGCCGTTATCGCCGGTGAGGCGGCACCCATCGCCAAGGCGCCGACCCAGGTCGATTACCGGGTGCGCGCGATGGTGCAGCTCGTCTTTTAATTCTGAGTTCTCAATTCTCAATTTTTAATTGCATCGCAGGTGCACTCGTGGCAATGGAGGACATCAATGGAACGATGCGACGAAAATTCAAAATTCAAAATTCAAAATTAAGAATTTTGGGGCGATAGCCCCAGGCGTGAGCCGTCGTACTTGTCGGCGGTGACCTCGTCGCACCATGCTTGATTGGCGAGATACCACTCGACCGTGGCACGCAAACCTCCGTCGAAGTCGTGGTCCGGAGTCCAGCCGAGCTCGGCCTCGATCCTTGACGCATCGATGGCATAGCGCTGATCGTGCCCCGGCCGGTCCTTTACGAAACTGACGAGATCGCGGCGCGAGGAGCCATCGGGCCGGGGTACGAGTTCATCCACCAGATCACAGATCGCGTGGACGACCTCGAGGTTTGTCTTCTCGTTGTGCCCGCCGATGTTGTAGGTCCGGCCCTCCTGCCCGCAGCGAACGATGAGGTCGATGGCCCGGCAGTGGTCTTCAACAAAGAGCCAGTCGCGGATGTTGGAGCCGTCGCCGTAGACCGGGAGCGAATGATTTGCGACCGCATTGGCGATGATGAGTGGGATGAGCTTCTCCGGGAACTGATACGGACCATAGTTGTTCGAGCAGTTGGAGAGCGAAATGGGCAGCCCGTAGGTCCGTTGCCACGCGCGAACCAGGTGATCGGAGGCCGCCTTGGACGCCGAGTAGGGGCTCGAGGGGTCGTAGGGGGTGTCTTCGGTGAAGAACCCCTCGGCGCCGAGCGACCCGAAGACTTCATCGGTGGAGATGTGGTGAAAACGAACATCGCGGCGATCGCCCCAGAACGCGCGGGCGGCCTCGAGGAGATTGGCGGTGCCGCGGATATTGGTGTCGATGAAGTCCAAGGGGCCGTCAATGGAGCGATCGACGTGGCTCTCGGCAGCAAAATGAACCACCGTGTCGATGGTGTGATCGGAGAAGACGCGGCGAACGGCTTCTGCGTCGCGGATGTCGCCTTCGATCAAGGCGTATCTCTCACCGAAGATCTCCGCTACCCCCCGCTGGCTTGCCGGGTGACCGGCGTAGGTCAGGGCGTCGAGATTGACCACCCGAAGTTCGGGGTCGGCCTCCAACGTGATGGAAAGGTAGTTGCAGCCAATGAAACCGGCACCGCCGGTGACGAGCATGGAACGGGGAGAATGGGTCATGACCGGGTCCTAGGAAGATCATTGTCGGAGACGTTTTCGAGGTGAGGCCAGGCAAGATCGCGGTCCGACAAAACGGGATCGAGATCACCCAGAGGCCAGTCGATGGCGATGGACGGGTCGTCCCACCGGATCCCGCGCTCCTCATCGGGCGCGTAGAAATCCGAACACTTGTACTGGAACTCGGCGATCTCGGACAAGACCAGAAAGCCATGTCCGAATCCGGCCGGAGCGAATAGCATCCTTCGGTTATCCTCGCTGAGTTCGGCGCCCACCCAACGCCCGAACGACGGGCTACCGCGGCGAAGATCGACCACGACATCAAAGACCCGGCCTCGGGTCGCACGGACGAGCTTGGCCTGGGGCAGGCCGAGCTGGTAGTGGAGGCCGCGAAGCACTCCCGCCCGTGACCGCGAGTGATTGTCCTGGACAAAATCATGCTCGATGCCGAGGGCCGCGAAACGATCCTTGTGATAGCTCTCCATAAAGAAGCCGCGGTGGTCGCCGTGGACCACGGGTTCGATCAGGCAGACACCGTCGATGGCCGTGTCGATCCGTCGCATTCAGCTCTCCGAGCGTTTGAGGACTTCTCTGAGATAGTCACCATAGCTCGATTTGCCCGCCGCTTCGGCTTCGCTTCGGAACTCGTCGGTGGTGATCCATTGATTGGACCAGGCGATCTCCTGGAGACAGCCGACCTTGAGGCCCTGCCTTTCCTCGATGGCCTGAATAAAGCTCGAGGCCTCGATGAGGCTCTTGTGGGTGCCGGCGTCGAGCCAGGCATAGCCGCGGCCGAGCAATTCAACCTCGAGATCACCGCGTTCGAGATAGAGTCGGTTCAAATCGGTGATCTCGAGCTCGCCCCGCGGGCTCGGCTCGAGGTCGGCTGAGAGGGCGCAGACATCCGGACCGTAGAAATAGAGCCCGGGCACGGCGTAGTTGCTGCGTGGTTCGGCGGGTTTTTCCTCGAGAGACAGGGCGTGTCCGTTCTCGTCGAACTCGACAACTCCGTAGCTTCGCGGATCGCGGACCCAGTAGCCGAAGATCCGTGCGCCGCTTTTCAGCTTGGCCGATCTCTGGAGCATCTCCGAGAGACCGTGTCCGTAGAGAACGTTGTCTCCGAGAACCAGGCACGCAGGGCCGCCATCGAGGAAATCGCGTCCGAGGACAAAAGCCTGGGCGAGACCCTCCGGTCGTGGTTGTTCGCAGTAGTCGAGTTTCATCCCCAGCCGACTCCCATCGCCGAGCAGTTCGCGATAATCAGGGAGGTCTCTCGGGGTCGAGATGATGAGAACCTCGCGGATCCCGGCGAGCATGAGAAGACTCAGCGGGTAGTAGATCATGGGTTTGTCGTAGACCGGCAACAACTGTTTGCTGACCACACGGGTGACCGGATGAAGTCGGGTTCCGGAGCCACCGGCCAGGACTATGCCTTTCATGCAATCCTCCATCAAGGCGCGGGCCCATCAGCTCGATTCTGCGGTTCGCAGCCGAAGCGATGCCAGCGCTTTCTCGATCGGCCCTTCCGCCGTACCGCAAAGCGCGGGGGGCGACCTCGAATCCTAGCATGTTCCGGTTGCCGGTCCGGGGGCAGACTCAGTGCTGTCGCGCGGACGATTGAAGGGTGTAAAATCGGGTGTTAGTAGATCAGGTTGCTGTACCATGAAAACGAGGGGGCGATGAGCGAAAGCCGCGGAACAGTACTCGCAGTAGACGACGACCCGGGCGCATTGTCCGCCCTTGCCGACGCTCTCGGCACACTGGGCTTTGATGTCGTCCAGGCGGCCGATGGGGCGGAGGCTTTGGAGGTCGCGAAAGAGCGCCAACCCGATGTCGTTCTCCTTGACGTTCAGATGCCCGGAATGGACGGATTCGAAGTCTGTCGCCGACTCAAGGCGCAGCCGGATCTCCTCCTCGTGCCGGTGGTGTTTCTCACCGGACATGGATCGCGGAGGGCGAGGCTCGAGGGGCTCGAAGCCGGCGCCACCGATTTTCTCAACAAACCGTGTGATCTCGTCGAACTCGAAGTTCGGGTACGGAATCTGGTCAATTTCCGCCGACTCACCACCGAACTCGACTCAGCCGAGCAGATGGTCTTCTCCATCGCCCGGGTGGTAGAGGCGCGGGACCAGGACACCGGCGATCACTGCGAGCGATTGACCCGATTGGGCGTGGGTCTTGGCGAGCGGATCGGTCTCGACCCTGAGTCGATCACGGCCCTGCGGCGCGGCGGTTATCTCCACGATCTCGGCAAGATCGGTATTCCCGACGAGGTCCTGCTCAAACCGGGCAAGTTTAACCCCGATGAGTGGGAGGTCATGAAACGGCATGTGGAGATCGGCGTCGAGATCTGTTCGCCGCTGCGCAGCCTCAAACCGGTGCTGCCGCTGATTCGCCATCACCATGAGCGTTATGACGGATCCGGTTATCCCGATGGATTGGCGGGTGATGAGATCCCCCTCATAGCCCGGGTCTTTCAGGTTGTCGATGTGTACGACGCCCTAACGGTGGATCGCTGCTACCGTGACGCCATGTCGGTTGAAGAGGCGGTCGCGGTTGTCAAGGACGAAACCGAAAAGGGCTTCTGGGACCGGGAGATCGTCGACGAGTTTTTAACCATGCTCGAGGAAAGCGGCAATACGACGCCGTCGTGACGAAGCTATCAGCCGTCAGCCGTCAGCCGTCAGCCGTCAGCTATCAGCTATCAGCCATCAGCAAACGGATCGGCACCCCGCGAGGCAGAGTCAAGCCCGCCACCTGCGATGGAGCTGAAAGCTGACGGCTGACAGCTGACGGCTCACTTCCCCATCGGTCTCGGTGCCGTCATGGCCTCGGGTGACAGGATGCGATCGAGTTCATCGGCGGAGAGGACACCCCGTTCGAGGAGAATCTCGCGCACCGAGCGGTTGGTCGTGAGCGCCTCCTTGGCGACCTCGGAAGCGAGTTCATAGCCCACCGCGGGAACGATGGCGGTAACCAGCCCGATGGACCCCTCCACCATCTCGCGGCAGTGGTCGACATTGGCGGTGATCCCTCTGATACAGCGCTCCGAAAGTGTCTTGACCGCCGCTGTCAGCATATCGAGGGACTCGAAGATGGCGAAGCTGATGATGGGCTCCATGACATTGAGCTGGAGCTGACCGGCCTCGGCGGCAAGGGTGATGGTGAGATCGTTGCCGATGACCTGGAAGGCGACCTGGTTGACGACTTCCGGGATCACCGGGTTGACTTTGCCGGGCATGATGGATGAACCGGGCTGGACCGCCGGGAGGTTGATTTCGTTGAGTCCGCAGCGCGGGCCCGACGAAAGCAGCCGGAGGTCGTTGCACATTTTCGAGAGTTTGACAGCAACCCGCTTGAGGATCCCGGAGAAGCTGACAAAGGCCCCGGTGTCCGGCGTCGCCTCCACCAGATTCGGCGCCAGAAGGAGATCGAGCCCGCTGATGGCGGTGAGCTCGGCCACCGCCATTTCGGGGTAGCGCGGGTCGGCGTTGATCCCGGTGCCGATGGCGGTGCCGCCGAGATTGACCTCGAGGAAGAGCCGCGCGGTCTCCTCGAGGCGGGCGATGTCCTCGGCGGTGGTGACGGCAAAAGCGTCGAACTCCTGGCCCATGGTCATGGGAACGGCGTCCTGGAGCTGCGTCCGGCCCATCTTGAGCACATCGTGGAACTCGGCCGCCTTGGCGCGGAGATCGATTTCGAGTCCGCCGAGGGCGGCCAGGAGATCCGCGAGTTCGAGGACCACAGCGACCCGGACGGCCGTGGGATATGCGTCATTTGTCGACTGCGAGAGGTTGACGTGGTTGTTGGGGTGGCAGTGGCGGTAATCGCCCCGCTTGTAGCCGAGCAGTTCGAGGGCTCGGTTGGCGATGACCTCGTTGGCGTTCATATTGGTCGAGGTCCCGGCGCCGCCCTGGACCACGTCGACCACGAAGTGGCCGTGCCAGTGACCGTCGATGATCTCGGTGCAGGCCCGGTCGATGGCATCGGCGATTCCAGGATCGAGGAGGCCGAGCTTGCGGTTGGCCCGGGCTGCGGCCTGCTTGACCATGGCCAACGACCGGATGAGGTGGGGGAAGTGGCCGAGGCGGATTCCGGTGATGGGGAAGTTCTCGACTCCACGTAGAGTCTGAATCCCATAAAGAGCATCGGCCGGGACCTCGCGTTCGCCGAGAAGGTCGTGTTCCGGGCGGGTCAGCCCCGGTCGGTAGATGAGGTCCCACCCGGCCCTGCGCGAATTCGAGTATTGCAGGCGGCGAACCATGACATGGGCGACTGCGGCGAAGAGCGTCATGGCGGCCTTGGCGTCGTTTTCAATCAAGCGTTGGACGGTCTCGACGGATAGTTGGAGGACCTCGACCGCGCTCGCCGCCCGCGCCGTCGCACTGTGGACTCCGGGTTCCAACAACCCGGCCTCGCCGAGGGCGTCACCCGGTCCGAGGATGATCACGGTCCCTCCGGCATCGCCGCTCTCGACCCGAACCTCCACCTGGCCCGAGACCAGGAGCCAGAAGTCGAGACGCTCGTCGCCGGCGACGAAGAGCGCCTTACCGAGAGTGAAGTGCCGGTGTTCGGCGGCATCGGCCAATAACGCCAGGGTCTTCTCATCGAGACCGCCGAGGATCTCGCAGTTGCTCAGGGCCCGGATCGTGTCTTTCATGTTCTCGCCTCCGGGGGCCAAGCTAGCACGAATCAGCGCGTTCAGCGGCGCGTGCCTGGCTCTCA
>Ga0316198_10000810_pt1 | contig 17294 bp, 14 predicted proteins | sample OudBieAanoxic_MG_FD_204935 | JGI IMG/M metagenome (GOLD analysis project Ga0316198, IMG submission 204935) | Coastal sediment microbial communities from Oude Bieten Haven, Netherlands - site A anoxic | ecosystem: Environmental > Aquatic > Marine > Coastal > Sediment | place: Netherlands...
TGAGGAACTGGACCACCTCGAGGCCTCACTCGCCGATGCCACGATCGGCGACCTCCAGTCGACCGTGGTCGGGGACCACGAGTTCCTTCGCCGGTTCCGTCGCTACCTCGACGACCTCACCACCCGGAGCACCGCTCCGGCGTTCACGGTCATGACGGCCGACAAAGACGATCCTCGCTTCGACGCCTTCTATCGGGCCGGCAACGAGGTACGCCTCTTCACCGCGCTCCTCTTACCGGACATGCCGTCGTACACCGGGCTCGGGTTCGAGATACGCGACCTGCACTGGGAGCCGGTCGAGAACGAGCGGTACACGAAACTCTTCGTGTTCCATGAGGAGGGGGAGTCGAACATCTACCCGTCGAAGGCCCGGTTCTCCGATGACTTCGTTTGGGGGACCAACGACGACCTCTTCGAACGCCTCACCGATCTGCGCCTGTTTGCCGAGGCCATACTCGGGGACATTGCCGAGTCGACCACCCAATGGTTGCTGCCGCCCGACGCTACGACCCTGCGCGGTATTGCTGCATGGACCCAGGATCCGTCGTCCCTCCCGGCAGGTGCGCCTCGGTACGTGTGCCTCGCCAACTACGACCTCGAACGAGACTCCGGGTATTTCGGCGTTCCGGCGCTGCCCCGGGAAGCGACGCTGAAGCCGATTTTCACCACACTCGGCGCAGAGCACCTCGACGCGGCTCCGGTGATCTCCAACGGCTTCTTCCACCGCATCGAGAACCTCGAGCCGGGTGAAGGCCGCGTCTACCTCGTGGAGTAGGGGCACGGACAGCTTCCCCTCTCACCTCGCGGTCAGGCGGGATCCGTTCCATGCTGAGATGGTCGGTGCTAGCCACCGAGGGCCGTGAACACCTCGTAGACCATCCAGGCAGGCCAGAACAGTCCCTGGATGAAGGAGAGCACGTACTCCCAGAAGCTGTCTGCCTGTTGCCAGTAGTAAACGAAGGCTCCGAAGATGCCCAAGCCGTAGATCGCTCCACCGCCGGCCGCACCCGCATTGTTTGAACTCATGGAAGTCAACCTCCTCTGATGCGGTCAGTCTACGCGGCCCATCTTTGCGGACAGCGGGAGGGATGTCTTCGACAGTCCTCCGGATCTGAAGGCGGCTTCGGCGAGACTCTCGAGGCGTCCCGGACCCGCCGGCTCAGACGGTGGCGCGACCGCACGTAGTTGCAGGAACGTCGGCACCAACAAAGCTGCTCGTTGTTGGTCTAGGTTGCGTAGGTTCGGTTCTACCGGTGGCTGCCACGCGAAAGCCGGTGAAGCCGATCTGGTGGCCACGGCCGTCGTCGCGTGGTTGACTTGGGGGGATCGAGTTGCCACGGGAGGTCGACGGATGGACGCGAAAACCCTGCTGAACGAGGCGTTCCGGCGCATCCCCGAGCTGGTTCAAGGCGCATGTGAAGGCCTCGGGGTCACCGACCTCATGTATCGGCCCGAGCCAGGAGCCAATTCGATTGCGTGGCTTGTGTGGCACCTCAGCCGTGTTCAAGACCATCATGTCGCCGAGATTGTCGGGACCGAGCAAGTGTGGGCAGATCCCGTCTGGGCCGAGATGACCGGCATCGATCGGGACGTCTCCTCGACCGGTTTCGGTGACACCCCGGAGCATGTGGCATCCGTTATTCCGCTGTCCTCGGCGGCCCTGGTGGCGTACAACGCCGCAGTGACGAAGCGTACGCTGGAATATATCGCCGGGGCCAACGACTCGGAGTTCGATCGCATCATCGACGACTCCTACGACCCTCCGGTGTCGGTTGGCGTGCGGCTGGTCAGCGTGATCAGCGACAATCTCCAACACGCCGGTCAGGCCCGCTACCTCAGGGGGAGCATCGAACGCCTGCGCTGAAGTCGGTAATCCCGGTCGGCAGACCGTCGGGCGGCGTGGCCTTCAGCGGTCGAAGCGGGCCGTGCCACAATGTCGGCATGAAGCTCTACATCGCTGGACCCCTCTTCACGCCGGGTGAACGCGAGTACCTGGACCGCTTGGCCGAACGGCTCTCAGCCTCTGGTCACGAGTGTTTCGTTCCGCACCAAGAGCAATCTGAGGTACTCGACGCTCCGACCATCTTTGCTCTGGATTCTGAAGGACTGCACGACGCCGAAGTGGTTGTGACTTGGCTCGACGGTCCCATGGTCGATGACGGCACCGCTTGCGAGATAGGGATCTTCTCCGAGTTGATCCGGACAAGGCCCGATCGATACCGGGGCATCATCGGATTGGCAACCGACTGGAGGACGTGGCGCCGCCGTGACCGAGGCATGGCCGATGGCGGCATAAACTTCTTCGTCGGAGGTGCGATTCTCGAGTACGGGCGATTGGTGTGGAGCATTGAAGAGGTGGAGGGGACGCTGGAGGAATGGATGTGGTGATGTTCAGACAGCTCTTCACGAGCCCCAAGCCGATCATCGGCGTGATTCACTTACCCGCCCTCCCCGGCTACCCGGACTCACCCGGATTGGACGCTGTTCTCGACAAGGCTGTGAACGACCTGTCGGCGCTTGAGCGAGGTGGAGTGGACGGAGTGTTGGTTGAGAACTTCGCTGATCGACCGTTCCGCCTCAAGGCGCGTCCCGAGACGGTTGCTGCGATGACTCGGGTCGTACGAGAACTCGTACTGACGGCGAAGACAGCGGTCATCGGGGTCGAGGTCCTCTTGAACGATCCGGCGGCGTCGCTTGCCGTAGCCAAGATGGCCGGTGCTGGTTTCATGCGCACGGACTTCTTCGTCGATCCGATGGAGCGCCCCGAGTTCGAAGGGCCGATCGACATCGACCCGGAAGGACTGATGTCCTATCGACGGAGCATCGGTGCCGACGACGTGCTCGTCCTCGCCGACATCCAAGTGAAGTTCGCCGCAATGCTGGTCGATCGCTCCTTGGCTGAATCGGCCCGCCTCGCCGCTCACCACGGTGCCGACGCGATCGGGGTGACGGGAGACGAGACAGGAGATCCCCCGTCGGCGAGTACGGTCGAGCAGGCCAAGAACGGCGCCGGCGCTTGCCCGGTCCTCGTTGGGAGTGGCCTGGACGTCGAGAATGCCTCGGCGCTCATGGCGGCCGCCGACGGGGCGATCGTCGGAACGAGCGTCAAGACTGGTGACCACATAGACGCCGCGAAGGTGGGGGAGCTGATCGACACCGTTCGCGCCCTCGACAACGGGGTGGTGAGCCGGAACGGATCCTGACCGGGTCTGCTTCCGGCGATGTGGTGGCAGCAGGTCGCGGCGCTACTCTGGGGTGCCATGTTGCAGGTCGTGGCCGGCGGCTTCACACTGGACGACACAGTACTGCTCGACGACCGCGTGGTTCGCAACGCAGCCGGGGGCAACGCCCTCTACGCCGGAGTTGGTACGAAGCTGGCAGGAGTCCAGCCCGCGCTTCTCTCGCCCGTTGGGCGCGACTATCCCCAGGAGAACCTCGACATGCTCGCGGCCGCGGGGTTTGTCATGGACGGGTGTCCTCGCCTGCCGGCACCCGCACTCCACCTCTGGGTGCTTCAGGAAGGCCCGAACCAACGGCAATTGGTGAACTGGCTCGACTCGGGAACCAACGAGCAACTAGATCCACGGCCAGGGCACGTTCCGGATCACTATCTTCAGGCCGAGTCACTCCACGTCGCCAGTGTTCCCGTTGAGAGCCAGGAGGCACTTGTTGATACGTTCGCCGCTGCACGCAGGGTTGTCAGCGTGGATGCTCCGCACCTTCCGCTCAATCGAAGCGGTCGAGCGCAGCTTGAACGGATGCTGGCGTCAGTCTCGGTATTCTTACCCAGCGAAGGCGAGGTCGGCGAAGTCTGGAATCTCGAGGCAGGGCTCGATTCGTGTCGCCGCCTCGCCACGCTCGGTCCCGAGGTGGTTGGCATCAAGATGGGTGATGCCGGATCGCTCGTGTGGAGCCGCGAGATGGAGCAGGGCTGGCGTGTTCCCACATTTCAAGCTCAGGCGATCGACACGACCGGTGCCGGCGACGCGTTCTGCGGGGCATTCTGCGCGACGTACAGCAGGACTCGCGACCCGAGGGCGGCAGCCGTGAGTGGTACCGTCGCGGCTTCGTTTGTGATCGAGGGTTTTGGTGGTCTGCATGCGATCGACACACCATCCTCCACCTTTGAACGTCGGTCCAACGATGTGAACCAGCGAGTCGAGGTGCTCTCGGCGATGAGGGGAGAGGCGTGAAACATCAGATCCTCGCAATGATGCTCGAGGACATCCACCAGCAAGGGGAGATGGCGGCCGCTGCGTCTCCCGGCATCCAAGAGCAGATTGATGTGATTGTCGCCGGGCGTGGCCGTGGCGAGATTGATCGTATCTATCTGGTCGGCTGCGGGGACTCCCTGTATGCAGGGATGGCAGCCCGACTCGCCATCCAGGAGTGGACCGGAATCTGGGTCGAGCCGGTCGAGTCGCTCGAGTTCCGATACCTTGCCGGGGGACTGTCGGATACCAGCGTGGTTGTTGGCATCTCCGTCTCGGGGCAGGTCCAACGTACCCTCGACAGTCTGGAAATGGCCCGGGTACGAGGGGCGCTCACCATCGGACTCACCGGGACACCCGACAGCAAGATCCACACATCCGCCGACCACGTGATCGACATCGGCGTCAGAGGGCGCGAACCGGGACCGGTGCCCGGCACATCCACCTACTTGGCGAACCTTGCAACCCTCTACTCGCTCGGCCTCGCCTTCGGTCTCGACATGGGACACCTCTCCCCGGACGAGACGGGCCGTCACCGGCAGGCCATCCTCGGGGCCCTCGGTCAGGTTCGGGAAGTGGCCGAGCAGAACCGAGCCACCGTCAACCGATACGTGGAAGAGCACTCGGACCCACAACCGCTCGTGCTGATCGGCGGAGGTCCCAACTGGGCAACGGCCCATCTCGGCGTGGCCAAACTCTTGGAAGCGGCACTTGTCCTCGGCGTGGTGCAGGAACTCGAGGAATGGGCGCACGAGCAGTACTTCCTCACCGGCCCGAACCTCCATACGATCCTGGTTGGAGCTGACGGTGTGGCTGCAGATCGGTTGTCGGCAACGGCGCACGCAGCCGTGGAGCTCGGCGCTCCGCTGGTGCTCGTCCTGCCCGAGGGAGTCGATCTTGGTGTTGATGCAGCCGCCGTCTGGAGATATCCGAGCGGCACGCCCGAACTCCTGAGCCCCATTCTGACTGCAATACCGCTCGAGCTGCTGGCCTACTCTCTCGCGACCACACTCGACCGCTACCCGTTCGACTACGACAACCCCACACGCAGGCAGGTGTCCGAACGAACCATCTACCGGGACGGGAAGAGCGCACAAGCGATCAGCCGTCAGCAGCAGCCGTAGGCACGACTGCCTCTCGAAGGTGGGGATGCTCCGGCCGACTCAAGTCCGCCTCACCAACGTTTTGGGCCCGTCGGAGGGTGATGCGACGCCGGCGGGCGAAACGGAGCCTGCCAAATCACAGTCGTTCTAGTTCCGCGTCGCTGCGACACTGATCAGGACCGGTGGCCTGTGCGGTCGAGCGATGCCCGGCGACGGAGTCGGTCGCGAACGGCAGAACGGCCCGGATCGCCGGGATTCCCGCCGCAAGGATCAGGAACGTCCGGCACCTACCGACAAGAGGGCATCGTGGAGCGAACTCCGGCTAGTCCGTGTGGCACCAAGCCACGCCGTGGACCCGGGTCACACAGGTGTCCAGGGTGCATCGCGTGAGCACCGCGACCGGCCTCGATCAACGACCGCGCCACTTCATTGGCTGGCGGATCGCGGTGCTGGCCACCATCACCGGCGCAATGACCGGTCCCGGCCAGACCATCGGGGTATCCGTGTTCGTCGACCCGATGATCGCCGCGCTCGACCTCACACGCTCACAGGTCTCGATGGCCTACCTCATCGGAACGCTCGTCGGTGCCGCGGCGCTGTTGCCGGTCGGTCGGTGGATCGATCGGGTCGGTTCTCGAAGAGCCATGACGTGGATCGGTGTCGCGTTTGGCACCGGCTTGGTCGCGATGAGTGGGGTTCGAGGCTTCGTGACACTCGCCATCGGATTCACGCTCATCCGGTGGCTCGGACAAGGGTCACTCGGCCTCGTGAGCGTCGTCTCGATCACCCATTGGTTCGAACGTAGACGAGGTGCGGTTTTTGGGGTGTCGTTCACGGTCGTGAGCGCCCTCATGGCGCTGACTCCGGTCTTCCTGGGCTTCGCGATCGGGGCGTACGACTGGAGGACCGCCTGGGTAATCGCAGCCGTGGCGGTGTGGCTCGTCGTCATACCGATCGCACGGTTCGGCATCGTGGATCGACCCGCGGATGTGGGGCAGTATCCAGATGGGGACGACGCTCCGACTGCCGCGAGCGCGCGTTTGCGAACCGCCGAATCTCGAACGAGGCGAGAGGCGCTCGGAGAAGTCCGATTCTGGCTGCTGAATCTGGCGGTTGCGGTCACCGCGATGCTCGTGACGGCACTGAACTTCCATCAGATATCCATCCTGGGTGAGGAAGGCTTTTCGGCAACCGAAGCTGCGGCGATGTTCCTCCCCCAGGTGGCCGGAGCGATCGTCGCGGGGCTTGTCGTGGGCGCACTGGCGGATCTCGTACCGGCGCGGTTCCTGGTGGCGATGTCGATGGGGATCCTGGTGTGCAGCCTCCTCTTGATCAACTTCATCCAGCCGGGATGGCAAGTAGTCCTCTATGCCGTCATGCTGGGAGCGTCCGCCGGTGCCCAGCGACCGTTGGTGGCAACGTTGCTGCCACGCTGGTACGGCGCGGTCCACATCGGTGCGATCCAGGGTGTGTCAACGCTGATCGGCGTCGCCGCGTCGGCGGTCGGTCCAGTGGCCCTCGCTCTGGTCAGCGCCTGGTTGGGCGGCTACACCGAAGCAGCCCAACTGCTCGCCGTCTTGCCCTTCGTGATCGGCTTGGCCTCACTGGCGATCTCCGAGCCTGAGTTCGAGCCCCGGTCTGCAGCACCGCAGCAGTGATCATGTCGACGGCGGACGGGAGTTCTCAGTAGCACCAATCGGAGCGTCGATCACGGTGCCTCTGTCGTGGTGGTCGTGGTCGTGGACGAAGTAGTTGTTGGTGCCACCGTCGTGGTGGTCGTGGACGAAGTGGTTGTTGGTGCCACCGTGGTGGTCGTCGTGTCCGGTGGCAGGGTGGTCGTGGTGGTGTCGGGTGGCAGGGTGGTCGTGGTCTCCTCGGGCAGGGTCGTCGTTGTGGTGTCGGGGGGCACGGTTGTTGTGGTGTCCGGTGGTACCGAGCATCGCACTGAGCCTGGCACGGTTGAGCACGATGCCACTTGGATCTTCCTGGCGTTGCCTCGGTAGCGCCACACGAACGGCTCACGCACCACGGTCCCGTCCGGGTACGTGATCACGCGGGTCACCGTCACGGTCCAACCCTCCGATCCTCGCGACACGACCTTCTCGACGCCGGGATCGAGGCTCGGATTCTCCTCGTAGATCAACCGGGGTTCGGTGAAATTCCGCCGCTCCGAGCGCTGCGACTCGACCTTCAGGCCGCCGTTGTTCCCGAAGAACAACACGGTGACCGACGAGGCGGTCACTCCGGTTCTGATGATGACAGGAGCGTCCGTGTTGTTGCGGAAGACCACATCGGGGTGCGGGTATCCAAGCGTGGCCTCGCGTCCTTCGGGGTATTTCGAGAAGTAGATGCTGTGCGGCTGGTGCTCGATGTCCTCGTAGCCGCCGAAGAACACCGCGTTGAAGAACGTGGTGCCGAACTGGCTCACACCACCGCCGACGTTGGTGGGGCTGTCGCAGCAGTAGACCTCGCCGTTGATGATTGCCCCGTCGCGCACATATCCCTTTGCCTCGGTTCGCCGGCCAACGGTTTCGTTGATCGAGAACGTCCCACCTGGCCACACGATCGAACCGTCGATGGTCTTGGCCATCGTGTGGATGTTCGTCACGCGGGGCTGGCCGCTCGGATACCTCGTCGTGAACGACGACACCAGCTCAAGGGGACCCCACGCTTCGACTTCTTCGATGGTGACGTCCGGTTCGACGTCGGTGACGATGGGGAGGGAACCAACGCCCACACCGAGAGCTGCCTTGAAGAGCGCCGGGGTGAGGGCTTCGAAGTCAACGCGGCTGCCGTTCTCCGGGGGAGTCACCGTAACGCGGCCGGCGGCGACGTTCGTGTCGATCTGCACCTCGACCGGTGGCTGTTCGAGCTCAGCGGCGCGAGGTTCAACAGCGGCGGCGATGATGTCCGGATCGAGTCCGATATCGATGCGTGCCGGTGACTCGATCACGAATTCGATTGTCACTGCGTCAGCGATCTCCGTCGGGGTGATCACGAGCGTCGCGTCGTGAATGGCATTGCGCAGCGTGACGGGTCGGCTGATCAGCTGTTCGATGGTTGCCGCAGCATCATCGAGATCTTCGGTGGAAAGAGCGGCGGGCAGATCAAGGAGCGGAATCTCCTCCGGTCCGTGGCGACCGGCGAGGAGCGCGGACTCGACGACTTCGTGCGCAGCTTCCCGGTCAATACGGAGTCCGGCCCTCGGGTAGTCGATCTCCACCGTACGCCCGACAATCCGGATGCCACCGTCGAACGCCGGGACCCGGATCGCCTCACGTTCCCATTGCTCGATCGCCCGGTCGATTGCATCACTGTCGACGTCAACGGTCACGGGAGCGTCCACGGCAGACGAGGTGAAGCTCCGAACCCACGGGAGGAGACCGCCAATAAGACCATCGTCGCCGGCGGTGTCTATCTGTGCAACCGCCGTTTCCACTTCGACCGTGAGTCCCACATCGGCAGGGAGCAGTTCGAACGTCGTCCCGTTCACTACGAAGAGTGAGGGCTGCGCGTAGATGGCGTCCTGCTCCGCACGAACGACCGTGAGCGCTTCATCCGGGGTCAAGCCCGCAACGTCAACGCCGGCGACGGACACGTTGCGCGGCAAGTCCCCGCTGTTCACCCACCGATCGGTGGCATACACCGCGACCGGCAACAGCAGGATCAGTAGAGGAGCGAGGATGAGGACCGCAGTCCTCCCCATCTTGGTTTTCACAACACCCCCGTCAGGCGTACTTGTGTGTTTTCCACACCACCTAGCGCATCAATGGTATCTCGGGTTTCGGGAACCGTGCCTTGAGCGGATGTCTCGGATAGTGGCGGCATAGATCCGCAGTGTGTTCTCATCGTGGTCGACGTCGCGAACATGTGCGCTATCAACCGGTACAGGTGGCTCGCTTTGTCGTGCCAGCGTCGAATCCAAGGTGGCCGCCTCGTCTCGGGAATGAGTCACACCACTCGCGAAAACCTGAGTCTGTAACTATCAAGTATGGCGACAGGTTGGAATAGGCCATCCAACCCGGCGGTTGAACATCTACCTACTTAGAGAAGGAGCGAGGCTCGCATGGCGAATACTCGAGAACTCACCCTCCCGATCCTGCCACTCAGCAATGGGGTCGTGTTCCCCCACATGGTGGTCACGCTGCGGATCGAGACCGAGGAATCCAAAACGGCGGTCGCGGCCGCCGAGGAGTCTGACGGCGTGTTGCTGTTGGTATCCAAGCTGAACGGCACGTACGCAACCGTCGGAACCGTTGCGCAGATCAAGGACTCGGATGGCGGCAACGTCGTCGTCGAGGGGCTCGCCCGTGCCCGCGTGGGCGCCGGCAGGACCGATGAACAGGGAGCGCTCTGGGTCGAGACCGAGCAGTGCCCCGAAGCGGACGTGCAAGACGAAGCGCTTGATGACCTGGTTGGCGAATACCGGGCCGTCGTACGCGAGGTACTCGAACAGCGAGGCATGAGCGGTGTGGCCGATCGTGTCCTCGGGATCGAGAACCCGAGCCAGCTGGCCGACCTGGCGGTCTACTCGCCGGACCTCTCACTCGAACAGAAGATCGAACTCCTCGAGACACTCGACATCCGCGAACGGCTCGGCAAGTTGATGTCGTGGATGAGTGAGGTCCTCGCCGACCTGACGCTGCGCCGGAAGGTCCGCGACAGCGCAACCGAGCAGATCGACAAGTCCCAGCGCGACTACATGCTCCGCCAGCAACTCGAAGCAATCAAGAAAGAACTCGGCGAAGAAGGCGACGCTGCCTCCGAATACCGGCAGAAGCTCACCGAGATCGACCTCCCCGAGCAAGCCCGCGACGCGGTAGAACGCGAGATCGACCGACTCGAGCGGATGTCCGAGCAATCTCCCGAGCACTCCTGGATCCGCACCTGGCTCGACACCATGTTCGATATCCCTTGGGGTGAGATGTCCGAAGATCGCCTGGATCTCGACGAAGCATGGGCGGTCCTCGATGCCGACCACACCGGCCTCGCCGACGTGAAGGAACGCATCGTCGAGCACCTGGCGGTCCGCAAGCTACGCAAAGAGCGCGGCCTCGAGAACGCCGGCAATCTGCGAGAAGGTGCGATCCTGCTCCTGGTCGGTCCCCCTGGTGTCGGCAAGACGTCGCTCGGTGAGTCGGTCGCCCGTGCTCTTGGCCGCAAGTTCGTGCGGGTGGCGCTTGGTGGTATTCGAGACGAGGCCGAGGTGCGTGGGCACCGGCGGACCTACGTCGGTGCGCGCCCCGGGCGGATCGTTCGAGCCCTCATTGAGACCGAGACGATGAACCCGGTCTTCCTCCTCGACGAGATGGACAAGGTCGGATCTGACTGGCGCGGCGATCCCTCGTCAGCCCTGCTCGAGGTGCTCGATCCGGCGCAGAACCACACGTTCCGGGATCACTACCTCGAACTGGATGTCGACCTCTCCGACGTGCTCTTCATCGCAACCGCCAATGTGCTGGAGACCATTCCTGCGCCCTTGCTCGACCGCACTGAGGTGATCCGCCTCGACGGGTACACGGATCTCGAGAAGGTGGCGATCGCACGCGATCATCTGCTTCCTCGCCAGATCCGAGGTGCAGGCCTCGAACCCGAGGAGATCGCCGTTACCGAAGAGGCGCTCACAGCCGTCGTTGATCGCTACACGCGGGAAGCCGGAGTCCGTTCTCTCGAACGTGAGCTCGGCAAGCTGACCCGCAAGGTGGCGACCAAGATCGCTCGTGGGGAAGGCCCCGAAGAGGTCATCGACGTCGACGAGCCGGACATCAAGGATCTCCTAGGCAAACCCAAGGTCTGGCGCGACGAAGCCAAGGACCGCACGGCCATCCCGGGCGTTGCGACCGGTCTAGCCGTCACCGGAGCCGGTGGCGACGTGCTGTTCATCGAAGCAACATCGATGGACGGCGAGGCGGGATTGACACTGACCGGACAGCTCGGTGACGTCATGAAGGAGTCGGCGCGAATCGCCCTGTCCTACGTCGAGTCGCACGCCGATCAGTTGGATATCAGTCCGGATGACTTGAGCCGCAAGTTCCACCTCCACGTGCCTGCGGGCGCGGTGCCGAAGGACGGGCCATCGGCCGGGATAACGATGACAACGGCGCTTGTTTCGCTGTTGTCCGGCCGAAACGTGAAGCACGATCTCGGCATGACCGGAGAGATGACGCTTCAGGGCAACGTCCTGCCGATCGGCGGTGTCAAGCAGAAGGTGCTCGCTGCCCAGCGGGCCGGCTTGACCGAGGTGATCCTCCCAGCACGCAACGAGGCCGACCTCGATGACGTGCCCGAGAGCTCACGCGACGAGATGACGTTCCATATCGTCGAGACGATCGACCAGGTCCTCGACAAGGCCTTCGAACCTGCGTGAGCTGACCCCGTCGAAGCGTCGCCCTGCGTGATGGTCGGACGACAAGCCCCCCGGCAAACACCGGGGGGCTTGTCGGTTGTGCATCGTCGTCGGCGGTCCGTCGCACAACGCCGCAAGGTGTGCTTGGCTGAACACAGACCGAGGGGAGCGACGATGGGTGAGACGAACCGCACGTTCATGCGAATTCAGTGGCAGGCGCACAAGGTGCTCTGGAGCGCGTCGGGCGGCCGGATCGGCCGCAAAGTAGGCGGCCTGCCCATTCTTGAACTCGTGACGACGGGCCGGAAGTCCGGCGAGCCTCGGCAGATCCTCATCACCTACTTCGACCATGACGGCTCACCAGCGCTGGTCGGCACCAACGCTGGGCGAGACAGCGACCCCGCCTGGGTGCTGAACCTTCGGGCGGAACCAAACGCCCGGGCCCGGTGGGACGGCGCATGGCGCACAGTCACTGCCCGTGAGCTCACCGGCCAGGAACACAATCAGGTGTGGGAGGCGGCCGTTACGTTGAGCTCGGCGTACGCCGGTTACGCGGAGTCACTGACCCGGCCGATCCCGATCATGCTGCTCGTCGAAGACTGATCATCCGGCGTCGATGGAGACGGTCTCTTCGATCAGCTGACGAAGTCGACCGTGACCTCGGTGCCGGTCGGCCCGCCCGCCTCCAGCCGGTCGAGATTCTCGATGGTCACTTCGGCGATCTGTTGCACCGCTTCCTCGGTGAAGAAGGCTTGGTGTCCGGTCACGAGCACGTTGGGGAAGGTGAGCAGTCGGCTGAATACGTCATCCTGGATCACGGTGTTCGAAAGGTCCTCGAAAAAGAGGTCCCCCTCCTCTTCGTAGACATCGATGGCGAGCGAGCCGATCTGGCCGGACTTGAGGCCGTCAATCACCGCCGTCGTGTCGATGAGCGCCCCGCGCGACGTGTTGATCAGCATGGGACGACGCTCCATCTGCACAATCGCTTCGGCGTCGATGAGGCGACACGTCTCTGGCGTGAGCGGGCAGTGCAAGGTGATCACGTCCGAACGCGCGAACAGTTCCGGTAGATCCACATATGGAATGTTCATGCTGACGATGACATCGCTCGGGTAGGGATCGTGGGCAATCACGTTCATGCCAAACCCCTGGAAGATTGTCGCCACAACCTGGCCGATCTGCCCCGTACCGACGACCCCGACGGTCTTGCCGATCAAGTCCCTTCCGAGCAGTCCGTCGAGGCTGAAATTCCCCTCGCGAACGCGGTTGTGGGCTCGATGGATGTTGCGGTTGAGTGCGAGCAGCAGCGCAAGCGTGTGCTCGGCAACAGCGTGCGGTGAGTACGCCGGAACCCGCACGACGGTGATCCCGAATTCCGCGGCCGCCGCAAGATCAACATGATTGAACCCGGCGGACCGGAGGGCAAGGAACCGCACCCCGAGGCCGGCGAGATCCTCGATCACCTGCCGGTCAACGAGATCGTTTACGAACACGCAGACGGCATCCGTGTCCGCAGCGAGCGATGTGGTGGTGTGGTCGAGTCTGGCCTCCAGGAACCGAAGTTCGTGGCCGGTGTTGGCTTCGCCCAGGTAGGTCTCGTCCCACGGCCGCGTGGAGTAGATCGCAACATTCATACGCTGGAGCCTACGCCCGGCCAACGACTCAACGACTGGGAATCCCTATCACTTCTTCTGGACGCCGATGATCACAGCACCCGGGCGCTGGCCAAACCGTCACAACCCGGCCGCGATGGTTGCGCAGCAGATCGCAATGGCAGCTGAGACTGGGGCCCACACGCGTTCTGGCTGCGAGCGCGAGGCGAGGTTCGCGATGGTTCCGAGGGTGAAGAGCCCGACAAGTAGCCACATGATCCCTGTGCCCGCAGGCAGCCACTCAACGTCGATGATTCCTGCAGCGTTGAGCACAATGGCGGCAATAACCGGATAGATCACAACGGCAGCGATGCCACTCGCCACACGGAACCGCTTGGGGAGAACGCCCGGATGTCTACCTCCCCAGGCGGCCGTGCCGAGGGGAGCGCCGAACGCAAGCGAAGCCTGAAAGAGCGCGACGACCCCGAGGAGCACAGCGGCGGCGACGGCTGCAAACTGCATACCTCGAGGTTATCAGTGCTTCGATACCGTTCGTGTGGAGCGGCGCGGAATCACGATTCTCCCGCATCCAACCATGACGACCACTCTGAGCCGCCAGCGGTCAACGCAGTCCCGCAGCAATGACCAGGCTCCAGCTTGGGACGGTCCCAAAGCGTTCGATCGGAGCCGACGGTGAAAGGGTGGGGAATGGCCCCGCCCTTTCACCATCGGCATCCTCCTCCATCATTGGTCGCGCATTTGCCTGCGCTGATGTGGACTGATCGACGAACGTCTGTTGCCATAGCCGGATGGTCACCCCCAACGTAGGGCCATGTACAAGATCGCGATCATCGTGGCCGGCCTCGCCGTTCTCTTTGGCGCGTGCAGCGCAAACACCGAGGTAGCACCCGGCGACGGCCGTCTCGCAATTCTCGACGACCCGGGAAACGTCGTCACGATGGCGCCCGACGGCGCGGACATCGTCACCCTCCTCGCCGACGGCGGCGGTCGAGTTTCGTACTTCCAGCCGATTTGGTCACCCGACGGCTCGAAGATCAGCGTCACACGATCAGGCGCTGGGACGTCTTCCATCGAGATCATCGACGTCGACACCGGGGATCGGACGAGCACCGTGACCGACGTGAACTCCTTCTACCAGTACTGGTCTCCGGACGGATCGCAGCTGGCTTCGTTGTCTTCGGCGGGTCCCGGGGAGCTCGGTCTTGACCTTCTCACGATCGGGGTGGCGGACGTTTCGAGCCGCCTTGCCGAGGGCCAGCCTCTCTACTTCTCCTGGAGCCCCGAATCCTCCAAGCTCGTCGCCCACATCGGAGACGCTCCGCTTGAGATCCTGCTTCAAGAGGGCACGCCTCCTGAATTCGGGGTGTCCGGCGACTTCTCGGCACCGCAATGGACCGAAGGGGGCATCCTGCACATCGGCACAACATCGCGTCGTCAGCAGCTGATGCGCACGACGGCCGATGGCGGCACCGAGCCGATCGCGTCCGTGCTCGGCGGGGCCATCTTCACCGCTACTCCCGATGGACAGCGCATCGCGGTCCTGCCGGCCGAGGGCGACGACGTGGGTTTGTCCGTAATCGCGCAACAAGCTCCCATCCTGCCGGGAGGACGGTTGGTCGTGATCGACTCAGGCGAAACCGGCTTCGTGGAGGTCGACGCCGGCGTTGTTGTTGCGTTCTTCTGGGACCCGACCGGTGAACGGCTTCTCGTTCTCGAAGTCGCAGACAACGGTGGGTTCCGTTGGCGCGTGTGGGAGGACGGCGAGTCGCAGATGTTTCCGGAGTTCGTCCCGTCGCCGGGGTTCCTGCGCGACCTCGTCCCCTTCTTTGATCAGTACGCCCAGAGCATGACGTTGTGGTCGCCCGACGGCACCGCGTTCGCGTATCCCGGAGTCCTCGACGGCGAGGCGGGCATCTGGCGACAGGATCTCTCGGGCGGGAACCCCATACGTGTCTCCGGTGGTTCGTGGGTCGTATGGTCGAGCGGTTGAACACGTGGCGTTCAGCCGTGACCCGGACTCGCGGCGGTCCCGGTCAGCTGCGGCCGGCGTGTTCTGTGATCCTCAGGAGGCCGTGCTAGACCCAGCGTCAGCGATGGCCGCCCGAGCGGCGTAGTAGCCGCACATTCCGTGCACCCCGGCACCCGGCGGTGTAGCGGACGAGCACAGGTAGACACCTTCCCCGATCCGATATGGGCGTGATGTCCCGAATCGAAGCAAGCGACGGACGCTGTAAGCACCTCCGGCGATATCACCCCCTACGTAGTTGGGGTTGTGGGCCTGATAGTCGGACGGGCTCATCACGTGCCGAGCCAGTATTCGGTCTCGAAACCCTGGTGCGAATCGCTCGATCTGCGCCTCGATCAGCGTTGTCATGTCGCGATCCGAACGCGCCGGCACGTGGCAGTAGGCCCACGCGGTTTGGCCATCTTCCGGTGCTCGCAGTGGATCGAACAATGACTGCTGCGCCACGATGACGAACGGGCGTTCGGGATGATCCCCGACGTGTACGGCATGCTCAGCGGCAGCAATCTCCTCGAAGGTGCCGCCGACGTGGACGGTACCGGCTCGCCTGCTTGCATCGTCGGCCCAAGGAATGGGACCGTCCAACGCCCAGTCAACCTTGAAGACACCGGGACCATGCTTCCACCCCGACAAGTGCCGTCGCGTCGCGGCATCGAGCCGGCGACCGGCGAGTCGAACGGCCGCGCCCGGCATCACATCGAGGAGGACCGGTCCGGCGGTCGGTAGGTCTGACTCCGACGTGATGGCGCGACCGGTTTGCACCGAGCCTCCCCCTGCCTCGACCAATGCGGCCATTTCCTCGGCGATGCGCTGTGACCCGCCCCGCACGAGTGGCCACCCGTGTGCGTGGGCCAGCACCGAGAACAGCGTCGCAAGCGCCCCCGTCAAAGGTGCGGTGAATGGGGCGATCGCGTGTGCGGCCATACCGGCCAGCAGACCACGCGCCTGCTCGGTCTTCAGAGCGCGCACCATCACCGACGCGGGGAGCAACCCGGGGATACCGAATCTCCCGAGCGTGACCGGATGTGGAGGTGGGAACGGCACGGGTCCGAGAACCTGCGCAACCAGATCGTCCGAGTGGCCCACGAGACTGCCCACGTAGCGGCGATAGCGGTCGCCATCCGGCCCAAGGCCGGTCGCTGTCTCATCGAGGCTCCGATAGAGAACACCGGCCCGTTCACCGTCGAGCGGATGGGAGACGGGAATCTCGGGTTGAATCCAGTCACCAAGGCCGATTGAACGGAAGAAGGGTGACGCGACTCCAAGCGGGTGGATGGCCGAGCAGACATCGTGGAGGAAACCCGGGAGCGTGAGCGCTTCGGTGCGTGTGCCGCCGCCGATGGTGTTGGACTTCTCGACGACAAGCACCTGCCGGCCCGAGCGTGTGAGTTCCACGGCCGCGGCGAGGCCATTTGGGCCGGAGCCCACAACAACAGCGTCAAAACGAGTCACTCCATGATTATGGCCTCCCACGGCCAGTTGACTGGTGACACCAACAGCATCCTGAACAGGGCAGCGGTAACGACAGCGGTGGCCTGCGTTTCTCGAGGCGATCGCCGGTGCTCATGGCCTTCCGCGCCGCGGAGCCCTCGCGTTACCCGAAGGGGCAGCGTCGTAGTATCTCCGCGTATGCCTCCATCTGTTCTCATCATCGGCGCCGGCATGGCAGGAATCACGAGCGGGTGTGCGCTCGAAGCTGCCGGTTTCGATGTGCTGCTGCTCGACAAGGGCAGGGCCGTTGGCGGCCGCATGGCCACGCGGCGCATTGGTGAAGCGACGTTCGACCACGGCGCTCAACACGTCAGCGTGCGCACCGCGAGCTTCGCGCGAGAGATGGAGGCCCTTGTCCGGCAGGGAACGGCGAACGTGTGGTACCGCTCGGAGAGTATCACACACCCTGAACGCGGGATGGAGGACCGATATGCCGGTGTCGGCGGCATGCGTCGCATCCCCGAAGCCCTCGGCGAGGGACTCCATGTGACCACGGGGATCCGAGTG
>Ga0316198_10000813_pt1 | contig 17275 bp, 17 predicted proteins | sample OudBieAanoxic_MG_FD_204935 | JGI IMG/M metagenome (GOLD analysis project Ga0316198, IMG submission 204935) | Coastal sediment microbial communities from Oude Bieten Haven, Netherlands - site A anoxic | ecosystem: Environmental > Aquatic > Marine > Coastal > Sediment | place: Netherlands...
GGCGAGAACTACCGCGCCATCGACGATCCATTTGCCGCCGAGTGTCAATCCTGCCAAACCCAGAGTAATATATAGAAAAGATCTAAGCCAGCCAGACTGATTTGCGGGTAGATGCGCTTTCATGCCCTCGATGGGTGTGGCGATGGAAAACGTGTAATATATAAAGATGACAAAAAATGAGAGAAAAATCAGCCCGTCGATTCGGGTCAAATCAGACCACTGAGAGCCGTCCAGCAATTGATCGTTGGCGGTGATAAACAAAACGATCGCCGCCAGCAAACTGAACGGAATCTCCTTCCACACGGTGCCTTTGGTAACCGCCAATGGATAAATGATGGATGACACACCCAGAATAAGAAACACATTGGCAATGTTGCTGCCGACCACATTGCTGATCGCTATATCTGTATTGCCCTTGAAACTGGCAATGATGTTCACAAACAGCTCCGGCATAGAGGTGCCGAATGCCACCACCGTTAACCCGATAACAAGATCGGATATATTCAACCGTCGGGCAATGGAAGACGCCCCGTCAACCAGATAATCGGCTCCCTTAATAAGGAAGATTAAGCCTATGACAAAAAATATATATACCAGCATTATACAGAGCCATTAAAACTGCAAGCACCGCTGGAAAATCAGTTCGGATTTGGCCGCTTGGCTACTTGGCCAATGTTCCAGCATTTCGATATTTCCATCTTTTTATAGCGGTAGTCATAAATATGCTCGGTTTGCCGGATTTGCCAATAGGAGAAAATATAATATGTAAGATACTGAAGTAAAATAATCATGACAACCGCTCTAAACGCCAACATTTGTCAGGGCACGATGCATACGGCCATATTTCTTGCCTGATTCAGTACCTTGCGGGTGACGCTTCCCATTGTAAAATCTTTCACCCCGGAGTACCCGCGTACACCTAAAAAGATGGTTCCCGTGTCGCTGTTGTTTTTATATTGTGCTCCGGGCCAAAAAGAAGATTTATATAATCCAATGATTTTTAACCATTTTCAGAGCCGTCCACCGGTACAACAATCATTTTTTGAATATCTTCAGTCATGTTTCACTCCTTAAACCAAATACTTTTGAAACAATACCGCGAATCCCAGAAAAGCAATAAAGCCCACTACATCCGTCACTGTGGTCAAAATAATGCTTGAGCTTTGAGCCGGATCGATGCCGATCTTCTTCATAATCAGCGGAATGGATGCCCCCGCAAGGCCGGCTAATATAAGGTTTACCAGCATGCCGAGACCGATCACCAGCCCTAGGAATGGATTTCCATACCATATCCAGGCCACCAGCGCCGTTACCGCACCAATGACAGCCCCGTTGATGGCCCCGATCTTGCCCTCCTTGAAAACCAGTGCAAAAAATTTATCCTTGGGAATTTCGCGCATGACGATGCCGCGCATGACCACCGCCAGGGACTGGGCCCCTGCATTTCCACCCTGACCTGCCACTACCGGCAGGAAAACCGCCAGAATGGTCAATTGGGCAATGATGCCTTCAAAAAGGGCCACAACGGCAGCAGCCAGAAAGGCCGTCGCCAGGTTGATGTGAAGCCAGGGCAGCCGTTTTTTCAAAGAAAATATGATGGTCGAAAAAACGCGTTCATCCGCTCCGGCGCCGAACATCCGTTGAAGGTCCTTGGTCATTTCTTCCTGAGCCCCTTGAATCATACGCTCGGCTTTAACGATGCCGAGGATGTGATTTTCACTGTCTACCACCGGAGCTGCAAAAAATTTGCGCTTGGCGAGCTCATTGGCGGCATCCTGCCGGTCGGTGAAGCAGTGCAGGGCGAAAAAATCTTTGCGACTGATCTCATCCAGCGTCTTATCAGGAGCCGCCAGCATTAAATCGCGCATATTAAGCACTCCGATGAGGCGGTTTTCCTCATCAACAACATAAACATAGGATGACGGGTATTTTCTTTTAGCCAGGGAACGGATTTTTTCAATGGCCTCCTCGGCCCGATTGTTCTTTTTCAGCGCGACGAAATCTGTAGTCATGGTCCGTCCAATGCTGCCCTCCGGGTATTCCAGCAGCTCTCTGATCTGGTCCTTGAGTTTTTCGGAGATATGCTTGGACATGCGCTCCCGGGCATCCTGAGGCAGCAACATCATGATGGATGCCAAAAATTGAGGGTCGAGGTGTGCGGTCATCTCGATTATCATGTGATCATCGGCCTCCTTAAGCAGCTCAGCGGCATAACTGATTTGCAGGACCTTTACAACTCGGGCTGCCAGCGGTATCGGCAGTGATTTCAGTGCACCGGCCGCTTCCTCTTCGGACATGCTCTCCAGAACACCTGCGGCGGCGCTTAAATCATTTTCAAAAAACTTATGAACCAGGGGAAGTAAAGTCGTGTTATCCGTCATGGTGACACTCCTCCAATAGAAGAACTAAAATTTTGACAATGAACAGCGCTTCGTAGACAGTGCCGAGAAAATTCAATGAAGTAGAAATTTTACCGATAACTCCGGGCTTAGAGCGCTCTTTTCAGACCAAACTTATGTAGATTGCGGTTGAGGCCAAAAAACTTACCGTCATGACCCAATTTCTCACCGTTTGAATAGCAAGGATATCACGTTCTTTATCAAATAATATAGCAGCTTAAATACCCTTCAGCAGTCTATCCAAAATATCCCCACCGGTTATGACGCGTTTTTCTTCCTTATCCCATACCAGAATGATGTCGCGTTCAATAATATCCTTGCCACTGCGCTGATATTTGGACTTGAGGCCACTAATCACATTTCCCAGCGGTAACCGAATGTCTTTTACCACGATCGGGCGATGACAATACTGCAGAGGTAAGATGTTTGGGCCTTCAAATAAAGCATCCCTTAGAAAGCCGTCCGAGTCCAGCACAAAATGGGGTTCCCCATGAGAGTCGGTAATGATCACCCATTTTTTGTCGGAGACCTCGATTCGGTTCAAAAACGGATCAGACGTGATGCAATTAAATTCAGGGAAGACAGGTAAATTATTTTCAAAAGAAAGTATTATCACGCTTTGCGGATCTACTGTTTCGCCTTCTTCTACAACCATCAGATCATCAATGGCCAGGAAATTCAGCGCACCGATACCCTCAAGGCGGTCAACATCGGATTCGGCGGCTTCGATATGTTTTTTAATCACTTCCCGCAGACTGCTCTCGCGAAAATATTGGATGCTCTCTGCTCCCAGCCAGATGTCTAAAATTTTCGCCGAAGGCTTGGCTGCCGGATACAATATAATCTGATAGATTTTTAATACAGGGGCAAGCAATGAGGCCATGCGCATGGCGTGGCGGGAAAAATATGCCTGGGGTATAATTTCTCCGATGAAAGTGATCACTATTGTCGAAAAGAAAAAAGCAGAGACCCCTGCCAGTACAGAATTGGAGAGCAAGGTCAACAGAACGTTGATGCCAACATTTCCCCACAGGACCGTCGTTAACAAGAAATTCGAATCTTTTCTCATATTCAATATTTTGGAGGCGTTCTGATTTCCCAGAGATGCTTCCACCTCCAGTCTGAGCCTCCCAATACTGAAAAGAGCTAAATTCATACCGGAAAACATTGCGGACTGAGTGATGCAGAAAAAAATTCCGATCCAGGCAGCCACATTCATTGCAAACGCTGTATTCATCAATCATTCCCTTACGATTAACCTGAAATCTCCTGTTTTCTGAATTTTATTGGTCGGTGTTCCTTTTTTGCAAATCCATAATATTGCCATTGTTGAATCTACCGATTTTGAACGATCACCCGAACGAGAATAGACAGTATCATGGGCGCAAATTTTGATTTCTGGCGACTACTGGCAGGCCTTGGCATTTTTCTGTTCGGAATGCTTTTAATTGAAGAATCCGTGCGTGCCCTTTCAGGCAGGGCTTTCAGACGGATCATCAGGCAATATACAGACGGGCGGCTAAGGTCCATCGGCAGTGGTGCTTTTGTGACGGCTTTGCTGCAGAGCAGCTCTGCCGTCTCCCTGATGGTTCTGGCATTCGTTGGCGCCGGTGTCATGAGCATGGAAAATGCCATCGGCGTAATTATGGGCTCCAACATCGGAACCACGTTTACGGCCTGGATTGTCGCGACCCTGGGATTTAAAATCAAAATTGAAAGCTTTGCCCTGCCCTTTATCGGCATTGGGGCCATCGGATTGATCTTTTTTAAGTCACCCTCTAAACCATCACTTGTCAGCAGGCTTCTTGTCGGCTTTGGTTTTTTATTCCTCGGCCTGGATTACATGAAGGGCAGCGTTGAAAATCTGACCCAGACTTTTGATCTGAACCAGTTTCCGACCTATGGCCTTTGGTTTTACGTTCTGGTCGGCACCCTCAGTACGGCAATAATGCAGGCCAGCGCCGCCACTATTGCCATTGTCCTGACAGCCCTCAACAGCCAATTGATCACTTTTGACATGGCCATTGCTAAAAATCGACCAAAAATTGGTTCTGGATAACGATACGCCCTTTGAGAAAAATTTAAAGCGAAAGTTTACGATAGATGATCTATATGGGAGCATAAAGTTACTGCACGCCGAAATTTTTACCTATTATTCCAGAATCCAAAACCAAAAACTGAACGAACCCGAAGCAAAAGAATTGGAACGTTTGATTTATGCCTCCCGCAACATCATGAACGCATTAAAAAATTTTAAAGGAATCGGGCATAATATGGATGAGTTTGACAGCTCCGATAACCTGTACCTCAACGCCCAGTACAAATTGTTCCGCAAACGCCTGCTGGAGCTGTATCATAATGTCAGCCATATTCTCAATTTGGACAACAAGGAGGAGCAATGCCGGAGCCTGCTCAAAGCCTTCAGGCAGATCGAAAAGGCCGATAATTTGTTTATCAATAATATTTCAAAGGCTGTCAGTGACCAAAATATACCGGAGATTGAGATTGCCTCCCTTTTGCTGGTCAACCGATTGTTCACCCAATCCTGTCGGATGCAGATTTACAGCATGAAGGATTTAATCCTTTCCCAGGAGCAAATAAATGACTTTGACAGCGCCATGGAGCAGAAAGAGACCATGGCCGCAGAAAAAGCGATGTCCCCTACGATTTCAGAATGAAGAATGAATTCATAACTTTGACCCAGTCTATGAAGCCTTGATTTTTCTTATTTCCGAATGCCTTTTGAAAAACCGGCCTTCGGCCTCCTCGCTGCCAATTAAAATAATCTCATTGTTCTCGCTAAAACGATAGGCCGGTTCCGGATTGATACACATGCCCTCCCCGTCGCAGACGGCAACCACGTTGCAGCCCGTCCGTGATCGAATCTGGCTTTCAGCCAGAGATTTATCCAGATAAGATGAGGGCAAAACAACGCGAAATATGTTTAAACCCTCGGCCAGCATCAATACTTCATCAGGCTTAAGCAGGTTAAGGATGGTACTGGCGGCCATGGAAGCATAGGACATCACCAGGTCCGCGCCGGCAGTGTGTAATTTTGATATGTTCCTTTCGAGATTCGCGCGGCTGATGATCTGTACATCGGGCGATAGCCGGCGGCAATAAATAGTTAAGTAAATGTTGGTTGGATCGTCATGGGTGGTAATGATAATTGAAGGCGTCGTTTTGATCCCGGCCTGCATCAGCGTGTTGATGTCAGCAGCACTGCCGTAGATATACCGTTCATCTTCAATGAGCTTTTGTTTTTTTTCGATGATTCGGTAATCAATGTTGCGTTCGCCCAGGGCCTCTGCGGCCGCCAGGCCCACCCGGCCGCCGCCCAGGATCAGCACCGGGGCCTGGTGTTTTTTGTCCCGGCCGAATTTTTTGTCATACGCACTGAGTTGGTCGGCGGATCCGGCCAGCAGCAAAACGGTTGTTTGATTTATGGGGGTCTGAGCGGTCGGGATGATGAATTGCCCCCGCTCCCATACGCCCACCACATTTATGCCGATTGTCTTGCGTAGCTCGCTTTGCGCAAGGGTTTTGCCGACAAGAGGGGTCCTCATGGCCGGGGCTTCTGCAATCAGGAGGGATTCGATCTTCCCGATGACGTTTGCCCGGGAGGTTGTGCCAAGAACCCTGCGAGCCAGTGATTGGCCCAGCATTTTGGTGAATTGAAACACATGTGAGCTTCCAGCCAGTTCAAGGATGTCAACCGAGTCGTCCAGGTCGGCATTTGCAGCGATGGGGACCGTTGGAGAAATCTCACGAATGGTAAAGGCGATGTTGGTATTCATCATGTCGTCGACACTGGCGACCACAAGGGCGGCAGTATCAGCTTTCAATCGCCGGTAAGTCTGCGGGTCGCCCAGATCACCCACTGCCACTCTGAAGTCTAAATCCTGAAGTTCCAGTGCCTTTTGCACATCTTCTACCACGATAACGTATTCATGATGATACTGGCCGAATTTTTCCGCCAGGGTTATCGTAACCGGATCATAGCTGGTAAGGATGACGTGGTCCCTGGTGCCCGCAGGCAATTCCCGCGGCGCTCTGGCCTGGGCCTGGGCATCCAGCCATGGCAGATAGAAATACTGGATAAAAGTGAAAGGAAGCATCGTCAGCAGAAACACAATCCCCGACATCAGGACAATAAGCGAGAACACCTTGCCAAGATCCGTGGCAAAGGTGATGTCACCAAAACCAAGGGTGGACATCACTGTCAGCGTCCAATAAAAACCCGTAATCCAGCTGAATTCTCTGTCTTCATAAATCATCAAAAAGTGAAACAGGATGCTGTAGACGGTAACCATTGCGATCAGGGCGATGAAAAATCGTAATAATGCCCAAATGTTGCGTTCCTGTTTTTTGGTAATTAATTGAAGGAGTTCACTGATAATAAGCTTCATTGCAATGGCCCGGTTTATCAAATGTTATTCGTCATTTGTTCTGGTCCGCAGATGATTCTGGAAGCGTCAGCCGAATGCGCATGGCCCGAGGTCCGTTCACTTCCAGCACCTCTACAGATGCGCCGGACAGTTCCACCTTATCCCCCGGAGCTAGCAGATTGTTGGTTTGAGCGATCATCAACCCGGCAACGGTATCCACGTCATGTGCTTCCAACTTGAGGTCGAAACGCTGGTTGATGGCATCAATGGATGTGTTGCCTGAAATAAGGTAGGTTTGCGGCCCTTCCTTGACAATTTCCGGCTGATCATCGTCGAATTCATCCTCCACCGGTCCAATGATGGACTCTAAAATATTGTCAAGGGTGACGATCCCGGACACCGTGCCATACTCATCGACCAGAAACGCCAGGTGATGGTGGGTCGACTGGAACTGGCGCAGCAGGCGTCGCACCGGCATCGTTTCAGGGACATACTGTGGGGGTCGCATAACAGAATTAAAATCAAAATCGGTATCAGCGGACATTCCAATAAGATCTTTGATATGCACCACGCCAACAATCTTATCCAGCGAGCCATTGCAGACCGGATAGCGCGTATGTTTCGTTTGATGAAAAACATCAATTGCTTCCGAAAGAGACTGTTTGGCATCCAGGCAAACCACATCCGCACGCGGCAGCATGACGCGCCGGCAGATCAGTTCATCAAATTCGAAGACGGCATTGATCAGGCGGTGCTCCGATCGGCTCAACTCTCCGGCAATGTGTGCATGCATCAGCAGGGCGCGAATTTCATCTTCGCTGTGCGGGGTTTCGTGCTCCGAAGCCCCTTCGATGCCGGCCATTCGGAGCAAAAAAGCGGTTGTAGAATTTAGCGCGGCCATAAAGGGGTAAGAAAGAAAATAAAAAACCTTCAGCGGCATGGCACTCCACAGCACGGCTATTTCCGGACGTCTGAGAGCCGCAATTTTCGGTGCCTGCTCACCGATAACCAGATGGAGTGCTGTAATCGTGGTGAAGGCAATGGTAAACGCAATCCCGTGAATCAGGAATTCAGAGGTAATGCCAATGGATAGAATAAGGGGTCGGAGCAAATGGGCGATCGCAGGCTCTGCTATCCAGCCTAAAGCCAGCGATGCCATGGTGATACCCAGCTGGCAGGCCGACAGCGAGGCGTCCAGGCGTTCAACCAGCCAGCTGGCCGTCGAAGCAAATGGTCGTCTTTCTTCAACCATCTCGTCAACCCGGCTTTTACGGATTTTCACCAGGGCAAACTCGGCACCGACGAAAAAGCCATTTATCATAACCAGCAACCCGGCAAGAAAGATCATTAAAATGTCATACAGCTGTGGTGTCATTGGAAGCCATCCTTATCCTTGGGCAAGCATTATTAAATATAGCTGGATGCCGGATCATGTCCGGCATGACGGGTAGAAAATAAGAGATTTTTAGGATTACGAAATGGTCTCTCATTCAAACATAAACGATGGGGTGATTGCAAGTGTGACGTTAGCGACCATCTAAATGGAGAATATTCAAGCGCTTTTGACGGGATCAACCCCGGCGCGCCCCATCAATTTTTGACCTTAATTGTCACTTCGATATCCGGCCAGCGCTTCTCTGACGGATGGACAGTCGGTGGTGCTATTATTTTGCAATAAAGCTTCGTGTCTTCAACAATGCTCTCCAGGTAGATGGGGGTAGTAATGACGCTCACGGCCTGGGTTTGACCATTGGTCACCGGGGAGAAGACTTTCAGTTTTGCGGGGTTTAATTTGATCGAGTGAATGGTTAGACCGCCGGGAAGCTTACCGACTAACTGTGGTTTGACGGTAACTTCATGCTCCACGATCTCTGCCAGGGTGAGTTCAACTGATGAGGGGACGACATCCAGCAATTGGATGCCTCTGGACAATCGCATATTTTCCTTTGTGATGAGAAAGGTTTGCTTTCCTGCTACAGCCTTGGACAAATCAATTTTGGCGCTCATCTGGTCGGGTTGGACGGACGCAAGATCTGATTTGGAACCGGCCAGATGGAGCCGGACTTCCTGCTGCTTATCTCCGACCAGAATAAGATTCTCGGGCGAGGTGGTATATTCCACCGGCACCGTCACGATTTTTTCCAGCATTTCTCCCTGAACAACCATGAGTGAGGACCAGAAAAAAATTGCCAGGGCCAAACTAACAAACATCTGCGAAAATACCAGCGTGCGTTTTCTATCTTCGGGAAATTCGAAGAAATACGACGATGCGTGCTTCCATTGTGAAAGAATGCTCTTTACAAGTTTTTCGGGGTCATCCACCGGCCGGTATTTACCGTTGTCAAATATCGAAATTTTTCCCCGTTCTTCGGAAACGACAATGGCAAGGGCATCTGACTTTTCGGTCAAACCCATGGCCGCATGATGGCGGGTGCCGAGTTCCTCCGGAAGCTTTGAGCTTTGGGAGACGGGCAGGCGCACGCCAAAACGCGTAAATTTTCCGTTTTCGATGATCAGGGCACCATCGTGACCCGCTGAGTTCGGATCAAAAATACTCATGATGAGCGGTATGCTGGGTCTGGCATCTAGTTGGAAGCCACCCGCGAGCCATTCCTCTATGGGCTCCTTGCCGGGAAAGACCACTATAGCACCGCGGCGCTGTGCGGCCAGTTTGACCAGGGAATCCACAATCATCCGGGGCAGTTCTGCACCGGCATCGCGGATTTTAGAGCGCCTGACTGATGCGGCCCGTTCGAATATTTTTCTGAGCTCGGGTTGAAAAATAACGACGATGGCAATAACCGCCACCTGGCTGAAGTTGCCGAAAATCCACTCCAGGCCTTTGAGGTCCACCAAATGGGCAATCAGAAACAGGAGTGCGGCAAGCGCAATGCCGGCAACTATCCGCCAGGTCCCTAACCGGATTAGGGTGTGATATAAAAAGAACAATCCGGCAGCAATTAAAACAATATCCACCATTGCTTTCCAGCCGATCATCCCTTTAATCAGTGCTGAAATTTCCATCTGTCATTTTCCAGTAACGGTTTTGTGCGGTTTTCCAGGTGCCCCCCTATTCTTGCTAACAATATTCATAGACGGGTCATATTGCAAGGTTTTTGATTCCATTAACCGGTTCCCTAATGGTCTCCCGATAGCCTTTATCAATCTCTTTTACTCGGCGTGAAATTTCTCTTGGAGAGTTGAACAGAGATATTTTCAGGAATTCGGACATCTTTTTTTCCTCGTTTTTTTGTTCATAACTTTGTTTACGCCTCTACCCTGACAACCGGGGAAGAAGTGCCGAAGCAAAGCTTAGCACAAAGAAAAGCCGCACATGTCTGTTATGGTTGTAAGAAGTGGTCCGGATGCCAGCGCCGGATCGGTGCGCATACTCTTTAGAATCAACGGAACCAGTCAACCAAAACTCACCGCCACCAGTGTGTTGGCTGCCAGAGAAACCCCGACCACCAACCCGAGCCAGGGGTTGCCTTTCCAGAGGAAGGCCGCGCCGCCAAGTAAGATCCCCAGCACGATGCCGTTGATGAGACCGATGGCAGATTCCTTGCCCAGCACGCGGACCAAATCCCGGGGCCGCACCAATCCGAGCGTCAACTCCCGGATACTCACCGCCACGGCCTGGTTGCCGGAACAACCGCTCATATCCGATATGCAGGGCAGGAAACCAGCCGGCTCATTCGCCTTTCAAATGAAAATGTCAATCGCCCGGGTAAAGAACTATCCGATCAAAATTATAGCGGGAGTTAGCAGACTATCTGCTTCGCCCCCTTGAGTTGACTTTTCAATTGTGATTCAAATCATCTCTTGATATAGTTGACGCTGTGAGATGATAGATTGCATGAATGAAATAGACACGGTTGATTAGGATCACAGAATGAAATCGATTTTAGTGGTCAGTAACGAAGCGAAAGCCTACCCTATAATTGCCTCAACATATAAATCAGGCTATAGCGTTAAAAAAACGGCCAGCAAGACTGGGGCGCTTGAGCTGCTTCAAAAAAGACGGTGTGATCTGATTTTCATTGATCTGGATGTTCTTAACAACCAGGACTCCAAGGTAAACTACAAAGAGGCTCTCCGACCTTTGCGCCAGTTATTCCCTTCCGTAGAAATTATCGTCATGACCCGGCAGGACAACATACGCAAAGCTGTCAATGCGGTCAAGGCCGGTGCCGATGACTACCTCACCTACCCGCTAGATGCCGAAGAATTAAAGCTGGTTTCGGCAAATTTAAACAAAACGAGAATTATGCAGTCGGAGATCGACTACCTGCGCGATCAATACTGGCAGGTGGACACTTTTGAGATTGTGCGGACCAACAGCGAAAGCATGCAAAAGGTTTTTCAGCAAATTCGCACCGTGTCACCAACCAAAAGCACGGTGTTGTTGGTCGGCGAAACCGGAACCGGCAAAAGTGTCCTGGCGCAATTGATCCACAAGCATAGCAACCGTAAAGATGCGCAATTTATCAGCGTGCATTGCGGGGCCATACCGGACACTCTGGTTGAAAGTGAGATGTTCGGCCATGAAAAAGGTGCTTTCACGGGAGCCGTGCGCCGCAAACTCGGCAAGTTTGAATTTGCCACGGGCGGTACAATTTTTCTAGATGAGATCGGCACCATTACTCCGGCAACTCAGATCAAATTGCTGCAGGTTCTGCAGGACGGCAACTATCAGCGGGTGGGAGGCGATGAAACTCTGAAGACGGATGTCAGAGTGATTGCAGCCAGCAATGCGGATTTGAAAAAAATGTGCGATGAGGGAACTTTCAGAAAAGATCTGTATTATCGCTTGAATGTGTTTCCGATTGAAATCCCCCCTTTGAGAGAAAGAATTGAAGATCTTCCCTTATTCGTTAAGACCTTTTTGAACAATTTGAACCAATTTTCCTTGAAGGAAATAAAGGGGATTCACCCGCTCGTTCTAGAGGCTTTCGAAAGATATACATGGCCGGGAAATATTCGCGAATTGGAAAATCTTGTCGAAAGGGCCTATATCCTGGAGGCTTCTTCCGTGCTGACACCGGAAAGTTTTCCCAATGAACTGTTCGAAACGGAGACAACCTCTGTATTTATCCCCTCCGGCAAGCAACATACATTGGCGGAAGTTAGGCAGCAGGGTGTTGAAGAAATTGAAAGAAACTATCTGAAAGATGTCCTGACCCGCAACCGGGGCAAGATTAATGACTCGGCTCGTGATGCCGGCATCAGCTGTCGCCAGCTGAACAAACTGATGAACAGATACGGTATCCGCAAGGAAGAATATAAGGCCGCATAAAAGGTGTAACTGCCGGAATTACCAATGCGGCTGATTACCGATGCCCCGTCCCATCACCTCCAACGTGTCACTGACAACAACAAAAGCCTGGGGATCGATGTCATTAATCAGCTTTTTTAACCTGGGCAGTTCCTGGTGCGAGATGACAGTGAAAACCATCTGGATATCCTGCCCGGTATAGCCTCCCCGGCCATCGATAATGGTCACCCCCCGCTGAATCGTTTCCATGATACCCCTGTAAATGTCTTCCCACCGAGGCGAAATAATGTGTACCGTTTTTCGCTGACTCAGTCCATACAAAACCACGTTGAGCACCTGGGTTGATACGAATAAAAATATCAGGGTATACAGGGCTTCTTCCATCGAAAATACATAGGCTGTGAAGGACAAAATCAGGATGTTGAGAACCAGAATGCTGGTCCCGAGTCGGATGGAAAAGCGTTTAAATAGAATAATAGAAAGGATGTCCATGCCCCCGGCCGATCCGAAAGACTTTAAAATAATGCCGCCGCCGGCACCTGAAAGTATTCCGGCAAAGATAGCGGCGAGCATCTTATCATGGACGGGAATGATGAACGGCTTCCAGAGCACAGCCAGGGAAAATATGACCATACCGGCAACGCTGAAAATAAAAAAACGCTTGCCGATATATTTCCATCCGAGAAAATATACCGGAATATTGAGGACAAAATAGAGCCCGGCTACCGGGAGAAACGGAAACAGGTAGTGGATGATCAGGGTCGTTCCTACAAAGCCCCCGCCTAAAAATTTATGGGGAATTAATATTCCATTTATGGCCAGTGCGCTAATCAGGCTTCCGGAAGTAATGAGAAACAGATTCCACAAAACCAGGCGAAGTTTCTCAAGATGCTTTATCCCGCGAATGGGCTTTGAGGATATGATATTTTCATGGGCGATATCCATCTCAATATCTCCATCTAAATTATTTTATATATGCTGTGACCTGAAAGAGCCACGTAGCAGATGGCCCAGAGGTTAACCCCCGTAAAAATAGCAATCTGTGTGCCAACAGAATAAATCAGACCCTGAAAATTTGGCGTTTAATCAAAAAAGCAATAATTTTCGTAACCATATAAAATAACTATAATTATCTAATATATAAATACCCCAGAGACCTCATTGCCACTCGCGATATACCCGGAGGATCTGTCATTTGCGTATCACCCACCGAGAGACAGGAATTAATAATTCCGATATGATAAAAAATCGGAATTAAAATTTCCGATTTAAATAATCAAATAAATTCAATGTGTTATTTAAATTCCGGCCGTCTTAAAATTTCCCGCTAAATAATCAGATCTTCAATTCAGACCCAACAGTTCCTGTCTTTGATCGGATTTAGATATATATACAATAAAATCGAAGCCTTATAAGTATGGCACGGCTGTTGCGTAGGGAGATCAGTTCGCCAAATTAACAGTTTTAAGAGTCCAGCCAGCTAAAATTGGACGTTGGTTCAGTTTAGGTTTATCAGCTACCTGAGATCACCCGATCCATCGGGGTGTTAAAATGGGGGGGCCTAAAGCATGGGAAAATATTTTTTGGTTGTTTTTAGTATATTAATGGCTGTTTGTTTGTTCGTCTCGCCGGCTTCAGCCTACCGGATAACTCTCGTCGGTGAAGTGAACGATAACCAACAGCTCGTGGCAGATAATGAGATCTACGACATTGACAGCAACGCTGTGGGAGATGATCTGGTGCTCAATTTCATCGCCCAAAAGGTAAAAGTTGTCGGACAATTAAAAGTTGTCCAACAATCAGATGAATCCGATGGATCTAAAATTATTACGGTCGAATCTTTTGAGGTTGTTGGGGAATAGCGGTTGAATAACTTGGAGGTGGATATGAACCGGTACCTTATCGACGAAGTAGAAACGGATGAAGACGATCAGGTCTTTGGCAGCGGCTACCGGAGATTTGCTAAAAGGGACGCTGATCAGCCCAGGCGGTCTCCCATCCGCAGAAAAGACAAATTGCGACAGGAAGAGGGAATGAAACCAAAAGCCAGAAGAAACTACAAAAAAATCTCGAATAAAATCGAGTACAATTGGCAAGGAGAATAAACCATGCAAAATCAGGACAGGGTATACTTTTCACATTTAGGCGCCGACCCGGAATTCGAATCAATTTTCGACTACAATGATCTCTACGATTTTGATTTTGATGCAAAGTCAAACCTTATCCAGGATGATACCGACTATAACGATTTGGATGAATTTGACTGGGATAGCGTTTAGCAGAAAACGCGATCAGACAAATGTCCGAGGTGCGGCCAGAGACATGTAATGGCCTTTCACTGGATCGGGAGGGGCACACCCCGAAAATATTGCCCGCCCTGTAAGGGCGGGTCCTATGGATAACTAAAGAAGGAAGCTGTAAAATAGAATACCATTTATTCGAATCATATTCGAGTATCCTAATAATTACTTACATCAAACGGCAGAACTCTTTATTGGATTCTGCCGTTTGATATTCATAACCATTAGAGGTCAAGGGATCAGATATGGACGACCTGTTTGACATCTAATTCATGGTACTTATTATTTTTGTCCATGGACAACTGAACGCGAGCAAGGAGGAAGGCTCAGGACAATGGCCAAAAATATTGGATTCGTATCCACCCGCTTTGCGGGAACCGACGGGGTCACCCTGGAAGCCAGCAAGTGGGCCCAGGTATTGAAAAGTGCCGGTCACAATTACTACTGGTTTGCCGGTCTGCTGGATCGCAGTCCTGAAAGATGCTTTCCGGTTCCGGAAGCCTTTTTTCAGCATGAAAAAAATCTCTGGATTGATCGTCAAATCTTTGGCCAAAAAAGACGTGACCCGGCAGTCACCGATGCCATCTATGAACTAAAGACTTATTTAAAAAAGCAGCTAAAGGAATTTATCCGCACATTTAATATTGACCTGCTTGTGGCTCAAAATGTGCTGACCATTCCGATGCACATTCCGCTGGGGATTGCCCTGACAGAACTGATTGCCGAAACCGGGATCCCCACCATTGCCCACCACCATGATTTCTACTGGGAGCGCACCCGATTTGCGGTGAATGCCGTCGGTGACTACCTGCGAATGGCCTTTCCGCCCAACCTGCCCAACATCGAACACGTGGTCATCAATTCCGCCGCCCAGGAAGAACTGGCTTTGCGGACAGGATTATCCTCAATTATCATTCCCAATGTTCTTGACTTTGAGAATCCACCGGCCATCACCCGTCAGGAGACCCGTGATTTTCGCAAAGAAATCGGACTGGCTGCGGACGATATCCTTATCCTGCAACCCACGCGAGTTGTTCAGCGCAAAGGAATAGAGCATGCCATCCAACTGGTCGAAGAACTTGGGGATCCGCGCTGTAAGCTGGTCATATCCCACGAGGCCGGAGATGAAGGCAGCGATTATGCAGACTGGCTTAAGGAACACGCCCGGGAATCGGGCGTGGACCTGCGTTTGCTGAACCTGCGGATTTCCGACCCCATGAATCCGGATGTCAACCGCAAAGACCTCTACACCCTGTGGGACGTTTACCCCCATGCGGATTTCATCACCTATCCGAGCCTGTATGAAGGTTTTGGCAATGCCTTCCTGGAAGCCGTCTATTTTAAAAAACCGCTGCTCATAAACCGCTACGCCATTTTCGTCAGGGACATCGAACCCAAGGGTTTTGATCTGATTGTCATGGACGGTTTTCTGACCGGCCAGACAGTCAGCAGGGTCAAGGAAATTATGCGATCCCCGGAGCGCAGAAAAGAAATGATCAATACCAATTTCAATATCGCCGGCCGGCACTACTCATACGGTGTCCTACGCAGATGGCTGAAAACCTTACTAATTAATTTTTTTGGAACCGAAGCGTAATATAATAGAACCCGCAGTTCCGATTCCGCTCAAACCGGAATTCAAAATTCTGAATAAAAACTTCAAATATTATCAAATAGGTAAGCCCCAACCGGCGAGTTGCCATCCTTTTCAACCCCCTGCCTTCCGGTGTTTTAAGAATCTGCGGTTCATCTTTCCTACCTACCTAAAAAAGAATTTATCAAAGATTACAAATTGTTAACAAATTGGCACGTCAGTTGCTCATATGAAATTATACATTTTTCAAAAGATTTAATGTCCTGAACGTCGATTGCCTGAAAAAACGGCGGAGCAACTGTAGGTTAGGAGATGAATAAATGACTACCGGAAAACGCCTACCGAAAATTGAAAGCATCATCATCCCCTCCAATATCCCTGACACGCCCAAGGAAAAGCCCCAGAAAAAATCTAAGGCCCCGGCCATGCCGGATATGGATGAGGACATTTATTAAAAGGAGGCCCTACCATGCTCTGGAATAAATGGTTTAATAAAACCAGTCCAAAGACCCCTCGGAAGCCGAAACTCAAACCACCGAGCGATTTGCCCCAGCAGGTCGGGCGCTATTTGGTCGTTAATTTAGGGCAAGGCCCGGATTGGGTATGGGAGTTGAAGGCTGTCGGGGGGAGGAGAAATTCTCCCCTTTTTTATTTTATTTGATGATTGGAAACTAAGCGTAATTGTTTATATCCATTGTCTTGATAACAATGTGAAATAATTGCGCCTTGATTTTAAACGGATAATACCTCACAATGCAACTCGAAGTTTATAAGATTCGGGTGGAGCTCCATGATTTTTCTTCGGATCTTTTTGACGGTGTGGAATAAAAATCTTGATGGACTCATAGATGAAACGTAGAGATCTTCTTAAACTCGGTTTTTTTACCACCCTTGCGGCTGCGGGTGGTGCCGTTTTTTTGAAGATCTATAAGCATGCATCCGGTGCCGGGGATATTTTGGAATACCCCGCCCCGTTACTTCGCCAAGTGTCAACACCGGTGGATGTCATTGACACCGCCATCGTCTCGTTGAGCAAGCAGATGATCGCCACGTTGCAATATAACTCCCTGGTCGGCTTTTTTTCCAAAGCCTTTATGAGCCGGGGATTGGCGGCGCCCCAGCTGGGAGTCTCCAGGCGATTGATCGTCTGCGGAATATACGGTGAGATCAAAGTGCTCGTCAATCCGCAAATTGTTGAAACGAGTGGGGCTTATGCGGGATATGAAAACTGCCTGTCATTACCGGACCACGACCGCCAAATCGTTAACCGGCCCGGATTTATCAAAGTGAAATACAAAGGGCTGGACAACCGGGAAGAT
>Ga0316198_10000814_pt1 | contig 17257 bp, 11 predicted proteins | sample OudBieAanoxic_MG_FD_204935 | JGI IMG/M metagenome (GOLD analysis project Ga0316198, IMG submission 204935) | Coastal sediment microbial communities from Oude Bieten Haven, Netherlands - site A anoxic | ecosystem: Environmental > Aquatic > Marine > Coastal > Sediment | place: Netherlands...
GATATGGTAAAAGATCCAGCATTGATGATTACAGGATTACCAATCGGGGAGGTAAAGGGGTTAAGACCATATCCATAACTGATAAAACAGGGGGTCTGGTAGCCATTAAAAATGTTTCTGATTCTGATGACTTAATGATCATTAATAAATCGGGCATAGCAATAAGGATGAGTGTTGATGACCTGCGTACTATGGGCAGAGCTACTCAAGGTGTTAAGTTGATCAACCTGAAAGACACGGACTCCATAGCAGCTGTCGCCAAAGTAATGAAGGATGAGGATAATCTGGATGAGGTTGATATAATGGATATTGAGGTAAAAACGGAAGATGGCACGGCTCTTGATATGGATAGCCCGGAAACTGATAAAGAATAATTAATAAACACTAATAAGTAAATACATTTTAAAATGAAAACTAAACTTTTAATTCTGGCTGCTATATTTTCTACGCTAGCCGGGTTTTCACAGAAAACGGAACTTAAAGCCGCTGAAAAAGCATTAAAATCTGGTGATGCAACCTCAGCCAAAGCATCTTTGGATGGAATTCAGGGAATGATCAGTGGAGCAGATGAAAAAACCCAGGCAAACTACTTCTTTCTTAGAGGTAAAACCTATGCAGATCTTGCCAAAAAGGGCGATAGTGATGCTTTTGATGAAGCTATTAGTTCCTTTAAGAAAGTCTTGAGTATAGATGGCCCAAAAGGAAAGTATGCTGACGAAACAAATCAGCGTTTGGCAGCTATAACAGCCGACCTGGTTAATTCTGCGGTGGAGGATAATGGAAATAAAGAATTCAAGAAGGCTGCAGAAAAGCTGTATTTAAGTTATACCCTTAGCCCAAAAGATACTATTTATTTATATTATGCAGCAAGTAGTGCCGTTAATGGAGGGCATTATGAAGAAGCTTTAGGGTATTATGAGGAGTTACGAGAAGTTAATTATGACGGCAGCGGCATAATCTACAAAGCTACTAATATGGAATCTGGCCAAGAGGAGGTGATGGAAAAAACTCAAAGAGATTTGATGATTAAATCCGGGACCTATAAAGATCCAATAGATGAAAAAACGCCTTCAAAGAATTCGGAAATAGTTAAAAACATGGCTTTGATATATTCACAATTAGGTCAGGACGATAAGGCGCTTGCTGCCTTTTCTGATGCCAGAGCAAAAAATCCGGATGATGTGAATTTGGTCCTGAATGAAGCTAACTTATATTACAAAATGGGTGATAAGGATAAGTTTAAGGAACTTATGGCAGAAGCGGCTGAAATGGCACCTAATAATGCGGATTTGCAATATAACATAGGTGTAATTAATATGGAACAGGGCAATGTTGAAGAAGCTCGGAAAGCATATAGCAGAGCATTGGAGATAGATCCAGGTTATGTAAACGCTCAGTTGAATCTCTCTACGACCTATGTAGATCAGGGAAATGGTTTAATAGACGAAATGAACAGCTTAGGAAATTCTAAGACAGATATAGCGCGTTACGAAGAATTAAAAAAAGAAAAGGATGCTATGTTTAGAACAGGAGCCATAATCCTGGAACAAGCTCTGAAAGCAAATCCTGAAAATCAGGGCGTAATGACACAACTAAAGAATATTTATGGCGCTTTAGGAGATACTGAAAATTTCATGAAAATGAAGAAATTACTTGGAGAATAATTTAGTTTATATTTCCAATAAAAAAGCCCTGGCAATCAGTTTGTCAGGGTTTTTTATATAACCTTTTTTATTACTCTTAATTTATGGGTATACTTTCTTTGTTCTGTATTGAAGATACCGGTGTGATCTAGTCTGTCAATTCTTACTTTACCGAATACATGGATAATAAAATTATCCTGCATTATAAGTCCTACATGATTTATCTCACCCTCATTGTTATCAAAAAACGCAAGGTCACCCGGCTCACTTTCTTCGATAAAACTTAAAGCTTCACCCTGAGCCGCTTGTTCTTCTGCCCGCCTTAACAGGGAATAGCCATTTATCTTATATATCATTTGTGTAAAACCGGGAGCATCTATTCCAAAAGGCGTTTTCCCTCCCCATAAGTAGGGGGCATTTAAATAGTAAAGCGCGGTAATAATCAAATTAGACTTTCCCTTTTTTTCATTTATTGAGTCCCCGTCAAATTCATGTGAAAGTAATTTTAAACTTTTAAGTGAGGAGCCAAGCACTATGGGGATCATTACCCTATTTGCATCATTAACATAAGATACAAGATTTGAGGAAAATTTATGTTCTACTGAATTTTTCAGGGATTGGTAATCAGATTTTTCAATTGGAATAAATTGATTGTTGCGAATCCATCCTTCTGTGCCATCATAGGCATCCCGAATTTTACTCCAAAACTTTCGTTTTTCCAGAATTTTAAAATGATCACCATAAAGTAGTTGGGTTATCATCTCACTCGAATCTTCTGCAAGAATTCTAATGGGTACAATATTAAGGTGACAAATACCGTGATGCATAGGCTACCGTTGCAGCGAAAATTAATTTCTTTCCAATATAATTGCTGAAGCGCCGCCACCACCATTGCAGATAGCCGCAGCTCCTATTTTACCATCATTTTGCTTTAAAACACTCAATAAGGTAATAACTATCCTTGCCCCGGAGCATCCTAAGGGGTGTCCAAGGGAGACCGCACCACCATTGACATTTACATTGCTATCATTAAGTTTTAATAGTTTCATATTGGCCAGGCCTACAACTGCAAAGGCCTCATTAAACTCAAAATAATCAACATCATCTATGGATATTCCCGCTTTTGCAATAGCTTTCGGAAGTGCTTTAGCCGGTGCAGTCGTAAACCATTTTGGCTCCTGGGCTGCATCTGCATAACTTTTAATAGTCGCTATGGGCTCTAAACCCTTTTCTTTGGCTTTTTCTGCGCTCATTAAGACCAGGGCGGCTGCACCATCATTAATAGTTGATGCATTCGCGGCCGTAACCGTACCATCTTTTGTGAATGCCGGCCGTAATGCAGGTATCTTATCTAGTTTTACATTCTTATATTCTTCATCCTCGCCCACAACAATAGGTTCGCCCCTTCGTTGAGGTACTTCTACCGGGACAACTTCATTAGTAAAATTTCCAGATTTCCAGGCCTCCGCAGACCGTTTATAGGATTGGATGGCAAAGTTATCCTGATCCTCCCTGCTGAAATCATATTCCACTGCACAGGCATCTGCACACACTCCCATGGCATTCTGGTCATAAACGTCAACCAAACCATCTTTTTGCATGCCATCTACCAGTGTTGAGGGGCCAAATTTCTGCCCTGTTCTCATATGAACATAATGTGGAATCAGGCTCATATTTTCCATCCCTCCTGCAATAACCACCGAAGTGTCGCCCAAAGCAATAGATTGTGCCGCCTGCATTATGGCTTTCATCCCTGATGCACAGACTTTATTTATGGTAGTACAAGGAACGGTGTCGGGGATGCCGGCAAATATGGCAGCCTGTCTTGCCGGAGCCTGTCCGGTCCCAGCCTGAACAACATTGCCCATGAGAACTTCATCAACATCATTTGGGCTCAAATTTATTTTATCAAGGGCGCCTTTTATTGCTATGGCTCCTAACTTTGGTGCCGGAATAGTGGATAGAGAACCCATAAAACTTCCAATAGGTGTTCTGGCTACAGATACAATCACAACCTCTTTCATATGAAAATCTTTTAACTACGCGAAATTAATAAATTAAAGTGCAATGCATGCTGTTTAGTTTCTAAAAGGCAAGCGATGATACTATTATTTTCTATTTTTGAAGAAGATACTTTCTGTAATGGGCAAAACCTTAGACGGCGTTTATAAAAACCAATCGATTATCTACAAATACATTCTATATGTTATAACTATAGCTTGTATTGTATTTTTCTTCCCCAGAGGAGGTAAGTTCAAGTATGAATTTCAAAAAGGTAAACCATGGCAATATGAAAACCTTTACGCTCCCTTCGACTTTTCCATTAAAAAAACGGACAATGAAATTACCGAAGAAAGAAATGCGATTGAAAGTGATCAGGTAGACTATTATTATTATGATGAGGACTTGGCTGCGGAAGCCTATCAGATTTTTGCAAATAAATTTCCTGTCGTTTTCAGTACTGAAAAATTCACTAACAGATCAAGACGTATTTTAGAAGCATTGGGGAAAGATTTTCTGGATACCATTTATACTTACGGAATCTTAAAAAAAGCAGACGAACTAATCTCCAAAAGCAGTCTTTATCTTATAAAAGATGGAGAAGCAAGACGTTTACAATCTAATGCACTTTACAGAATGGAGGCTATGGACGACTCCATAACTAAGATGCTCAATGACAAGAGACTTGGAAGTTATGATGCAGACTTTAAAACTCTTTTTTATGATGTATTACAACCCAATGTCTCCTTTGATGAAGAACTTACCAGAAGGGAACTGGAGGAAGCTATTTCTGAAATTTCATTAACAAGGGGAAATGTAGATGAAGGAAAACTTATAATTGCCAGAGGTGAGGTAGTAGAGGCTGAGAATTTGAAAATACTGGAGTCCTTAAAAGCGGAATATGAATCGGAATTATGGACTGAAAATAACTACTATTTTATCCTTTTCGGATACACCATTCTTGTGGCCCTTGTGCTGATGATGCTATTTTTGTTTCTCAAAAAATACAGGCCAGAAGTTTTTAGGAACAACGTAAAAGTGACCTTTATTTTCTTTAATATTTTACTCATGGTATTTATAACCACCCTGGTAGTAAAATACAATGAGGCTTATGTTTATGTAGTGCCGTTATGTATAATGCCCTTAATACTCAAAACCTTTTTTGATGCGCGGCTTGGACTTTTTGTACATGTCTTAACTGTACTTATTTTAGGCTTTGTGGTTCCCAACAGCTTTGAATACATTTTCCTCCAGATTATAGCTGGGATTGTCACCATTCTAACAGTCTCTGAACTTTATAAACGGGCAAATTTATTTATTTCTGTAGGCCAGATAACGCTGATCTACATTATTGGATATTTTGCTTTTCATATCATTCACGAAGGCAATCTTGACAACGTGAACTGGTACATATTTGGTTTTTTCTTTTTAAATGGTATGATTACCCTTTTTGCACAACCACTTATCTACATCTATGAGAAAATGTTTGGGATGGTCTCAGATGTTTCCCTACTCGAATTATCCGATACAAATTCCAAATTGCTTAAGGAACTTTCCAATAAGGCACCGGGAACCTTTCATCATTCTCTCCAGGTTGCGAATCTTGCCGAAGCTTCCGCAAATGAAATTGGCGCAAACGCCATGCTAGTTAGGGTAGGGGCATTATACCACGATATCGGTAAAATGAACAATCCTACCTATTTTACTGAAAACCAGGTAACCAGTATTAACCCGCATGACGATCTGGACCCTAAGGAAAGCGCCAGAATAATCATCAATCATGTTATTGAAGGAATAGAACTTGCCAGGAAGTACAATCTGCCAGACCGGGTAGTCGATTTTATAAGAACGCATCACGGAACCAGTTTTGTGTATTATTTCTATAAAAAACAGCAGGAATTAGATGATCCTGTGAAGGAATCAGATTTCAGGTACCCGGGCCCCATCCCATTTTCTAAAGAGACTGCGATTTTAATGATGGCAGATTCAGTAGAAGCGGCCTCCAAAAGTTTAAACAACCCTACATATCAGATTATAGACGAATTTGTGGAGAAGATCATAACCGGACAAATGAATGGGAATCAATTTTTAAATGCCAATATTACATTTAAAGAAATCCAAATGATAAAGAAGGTACTTAAGCAGAAACTGACCAACATCTATCACCTTAGAATTGAGTATCCTGAATAGCCATGGGTATAATTCAAATACTTCAGTTTAAGGGATCGGATTGCTATTTCTTCTGGGTACTATTCTCTTATTTCGTCAAATACTTGTCCAACGGTACCAGCATGTTTTTTGCAGTACTTAATTCTTCAGCGAGTGCCTGGGCTTCGTTGATCATTTCAGTCGTTAAGTCGCGAGTAGCCGAAATATTTTGTTTAGCATGGTTTTGTGGTGAGGAATCCATGGTAGCCGACACTAGTAGCAGCGCCACACCTGCAACCTTATTTTCTTTCACACCCTGACCCCGCACATAGAGCATGCCTAAATTACCAATAGCCAGTGGGTCACCCTGCACCGAAGCCTTGCGATACCACTCATTAGCTTTTGCAAAATCAATTGCAGTGCCACGACCATTTTCATACAGTACTCCCAGATTGAATTGCGCAGCCGCATTCCCCTGAGAAGCTGATTTACCGTACCAAACAACTGCTTCCTTCTCATCTTTGCCAACCCCTATGCCTTGCTCATACATCAAAGCCACATTGAATTGAGAGTCGGCGTGGCCGTCCTTAGCAGCAGTGAGAAACTCTTTGTAGGCGAGAGGCAGGTTGTTGGCCTGATAAGCTGCGATCCCCGCTTCGAAATTGGCATTTTCTGGAGCTTGAGCATTGATTTCTATGGTAAAAACCATGGAGGCAATAAGGCACACACTTAGAACAAGAATTTTGAATTTGAATGGTTTCATTTTGTAATGTTTCAAATTCCGACGAATTTACGAATTAAAAAGCAATATTTTTAGCGATACAACAAGGCGTTGGAAGTAGGAGACATCCACAGTTTCACTTTTATTTCTTAAAATATAGTTTATAATTTTCATTTTAAAACACCCTGTTATTTTATAAAATCACCTAAAATAAATTGCTACCTTTAGTTAAAGATTTCTGAAAAGCAAGAATACAAAATCAATTGAATTTAATAAGTATGAAGAAAGTGGTGACTTTTGGAGAGATAATGTTACGATTAGCTCCACCAGGATTTTTACGTTTTTCTCAAACTAACAGCTTTGATGTCATTTATGGTGGGGGAGAATCTAATGTAGCTGTGTCATTGGCCAACTATGGCGTACCGGTCGACTTTGTTACTCGTTTACCTAAAAATGATATTGGGCAATGTGCTTTGATGGAAATGCGCAAGAGGGGTGTTAATACTCAAAACATTGTTTTTGGCGGTGATCGCTTAGGGATTTACTTTTTAGAAACAGGGGCCGTAAGCCGTGGCAGTAAAGTTGTTTATGATAGAGCACATTCCGCAATTTGGGAGATTAAACCTGGCATGATTGATTGGGAAAAGGTATTCGATGGGGCAGGATGGTTTCATTGGACCGGTATAACTCCGGCAATTTCACAAGGAGCCGCTGACGTTTGTCTGGAAGCGGTGAAAGTTGCCAGTAAGATGAGCATTACCATATCAACTGACTTGAATTACCGCGCAAAATTATGGAATTATGGCGGTGACCGCGAAGCTATAATGACCGAACTTACATCGTTTTGTGATATTATATTGGGTAATGAGGAAGATGCAGAAAAACACTTTGGATTAAAACCGGAAGGATTGGATATTACAACCCATGGACATGATGTAAAAGCAGAGGCCTTCTTGTCCGTCTGTAAACAAATGATGGCTAAATTCCCAAGAGCCAAAAAGGTGATTACCACCTTGCGAGGTTCCATTTCAGCCTCACATAATACATGGGCAGGAGTACTTTACGATGGAAAGAAAATGTATGAAACCAGACAATATCAGATAACGCATATTGTTGATAGAGTAGGAGGAGGCGATTCTTTTATGGGGGGATTAATTTATGGTTTGTTAAAATACCCTGAAGATGATCAGAACGCTCTTGATTTTGCAGTAGCAGCATCATGTTTAAAACATACTATAAGGGGCGATGCCAATCTTGTATCTGTTGATGAAGTACAAAAATTAATGGGTGGCGATGCTTCAGGTAGAGTAGTAAGGTAAAGTATAAATAATGGCACAATATTCAAGATTAGAAGTAGCATCAGTAATGAAGGAAACAGGAATGGTTCCTTTGTTTTATCACCCGAATGTTGAATTGGGAAAAAAAGTATTGAAAGCCTGTTACGATGGTGGGGCCAGGCTTATGGAGTTCACTGCTAGAGGTGATTATGCCTTTGAAGTGTTCTCAGAACTGAACAAATATGCGATAAAAGAACTGCCGGGAATGATTATGGGCGTAGGATCTATAACAGATGCCGGGGCTGCAAGCATGTTCATGCAAATGGGAGCCAACTTTATTGTGACCCCATCATTAAGGGAAGATATTGCAATTGTCTGTAATAGAAGAAAAGTCTTGTGGTCACCAGGTTGCGGTTCACTCACCGAAATCAATAGGGCTGAGGAATTGGGATGTGAAATCGTGAAGTTATTTCCAGGAGATCTATATGGTCCTGGTTTTGTAAAAGCAATTAAAGGGCCACAACCCTGGACGAGTATTATGCCAACCGGGGGTGTGAGCACGGAAGAAGCAAATCTTAAAGCATGGTTTGATGCCGGTGTTACCTGTGTGGGTATGGGATCTAAACTTATTAGTAAAGAAATTTTATCAAATAAGGATTATAAAGGATTAGAGAATAAGGTTAAAGAAACCTTATCCCTTATTTCTATGCTCCGAGCTTAAATTCAAAAGTTTTCCTTCTAATCTATATTCTCGGATATATTAATAATCCTAACAGAAATATATAACACCAAAGAATCTACTATGGGTGAAACCCAAAATGACAAATCAATTTTAAAAAGATTTCTGAAGCTGGTTTTGGCTTTTGGTCCTGGAATTATGCGATTGATTAACAGCAGACATTTAAAGAAATCTCATAAAACCAACATTTGGATTAATCTTGGTTTAGGCGCTTCTTTACTTTTTACATGTATTATTTCTTATAATGGCGTACTGGCACTTCTGACGTACTTTTAACACACAATGTTTTAAGCAATATTTTAGTTTAATTCTGGCAAATAAAAAAGCCATCAGTACTGATGGCTTTGAATTTAGTTTTGGCATTCAGGACTTAGTCGATAACTTCCACATTTACTGCGTTCATTCCCTTTTGTCCTTTTTCCAAATTAAACTTTACGTTGTCGTTCTCGTTAATTTCATCAATAAGACCACTTTGGTGTACAAAAATGTCTTCTTCAGAATTAACTGGTTTTATAAAACCAAATCCTTTGGCCCTATTAAAAAATTTTACTGTTCCTTCGTTCATTACTTTGATATTTATTATTAATTATTTTATTTATTTCTTGTTTTTAAGTCTTTGTCAATTCTTTACTGCTATTACCTTTAAAGGCAATACTTTGCCTAGTTCTTTTAGCATTTTAATATGATCCCAAATGGCTGACCCCAAAGTCCTTTTAGTATGATAAGGAATACCGTGTTCCTTTGCCGTTTGTTCTACTATAGCGGATATTTTTTTATAATGGATATGACAAATATTTGGCAATAAGTGATGCTCTATTTGGTAGTTTAATCCTCCTATTAACCAGGATAAAAACCAACCTTTAGGGGAAAAATTACTTGTTGTTGCCAGTTGATGTGCATGCCAGTCTCCTTCCAGCATTCCGTCTCCGTCAGGTAATGGAAAATCTACATTGGGCATGATATGTGCCACCTGAAATACAATACTGATCAGCAAACCAGTTACAACATGCATACTAAGAAAGGCCAGAATAATTATCCATGGTGCAAGAGGGACTATTAAAAGCGGTAAGATTAATGCGTACGTATAATAGATTAATTTCCACCCTATTAGTTTTGCCAGTTCAGTTTTAAATTCATTTTTTTTAGTAAAAAAGCCTTTCTTTCTATATCGATTTATTCTGACAAAATCTTTGGAGGTGATCCAGGAAATGGTAGACAAACCATAGAAAAACCAGACATATATATGCTGAAACTTATGTAGCCAGTATTTTTTTGCATGGGGCGAAAACCGCAGAACGGCGGGCGGATTTATATCATCATCTGTTTGATCTATATTGGTATAAGTATGGTGTAATACGTTGTGTTGAATCCGCCATACTGTTGAGTTTGCGCCAATCAGGTTCATAGTGTACCCCAGATATTTATTTACATGTTTATTTGTAGAATATGAACCATGAATGGCATCATGCATGATACCCATACCAATTCCTGCCATTCCTAATCCGCTAATAATATAAAGGATAAACAGCATTGCTGAACTAGTTATGAGACCACTGTTGATTATTATCATTGGTAAAAGAAATAATGATAACATTAATATGGTTTTTAAAACCATGCTTTTGTTGGCATGTTTACTAATATTATTTGTTTTAAAATATGTATTGACTCTTTCTCTTAATGTCTTAGAAAAGTCTGAACTTCTTCTTTTTGAAAATTTTGGATTTTTAATACCGGATTGTTTTAATTTTATAGCTTTTTCCCGGCTTTTGAGATTAACGAACATATTTATTCCTTGTTCATTAAAAACGGTGGGTCGGTAAATAATTTGAGAATTTTTGGAGAAACTAATTGAAGTGTATGAGGAAAATTACTTTTCACTTAAAATAACATCTAAACCAGAATCACTTTTTCTTCTTATTGGCGTATAAAATGGTTTTAGCACTATTGCTATTAAAAAACTGAAGAGAGCGGGAGTAAATTAAAGATCCGGGTAGATCGAAATAAAGGTAGGCTTTCTGACCTTTTAACGAATCAAAGGTACCTTTTATTTGAACTACCATTCCAAATAAAGTGTTAAAGTGCTAAAAATGAGTATTTTATTATTAGACTTAATAAAATTTTAACCACTTTCTATTCCTAAATTCGCTAGTATTATTTTACCAAAAACTACTGCAAAAGCAGGGTCTTATAAAGATTTTTGATTTTAAATAATTAAAGCCATCTACAGTTTAGCAACAAATTATATTTAAATAGTTTGTCTATGGCATTTATTCAACTTTTTCTTCCACATTTATTAAATTATCGTCGGGGATACGGTCAATCATTTTATTATAAGGATCTATTCCGGCCTTTATTGGTAAAGTTTTAACGGTATATGTAAAGGAACTCTCACCGGGTTTTACCCATCTTTTTTCCAAAACCATTGGAGATTTAACGGTCATACCCAAATCATTTTTGACATCTTCTGCAAAAATTCCAATTTCCAATACATTCGGCTGTTCTGGCGAATCAAGAAGTTTTCCGTTCCCGTCAAAATGATTTTTGCCGCTTTGAACATCAATGGTAACCTCGTATTGCCCATTTTCTAATTTCTTATAAGTTGCATTAGAAGTTTTATTTGAATACAGGGTGATTTTTTCAAAACTATCTTCCAGATAATACTTTAAAGAATCGGGAGTGGCAGTATTTATAAAGTGATACCATTCTTTTGTGGTTGTAAATGGCGCTTTAGGACGAAAAGCCGCCGAGTCCGCGTAACTTCTAAAAGCCTTATTTAAATTCTTTTCCCCAACAAGATCCTGCAAAGCATACAGAATAAGCCCCCCTTTTCGATACCAAACATAGGCTTGGTTGTCATTATCGAGGAGTGTTTTTTCAAATTTACTTTCATTAGCCCTGCTTCTTAAGTAACGATCAAGTTCTTCCTTGAGGAATTCCTGCATGGCATCTACGCCATATTCTTTTTTCATTACCATCAGGGAAGAATATTCTGCCATAGACTCTGAAATCTGATTGGAACCTCTTGTAGCCGAAGGGGTAATTTGGTGTCCCCACCATTGATGCGCTACTTCATGTGCCGTAACGGTATACACATAATCCAAATCTTCCGGATCACTAAAATCGCCTACCCAGCCAAAACTCTCGGCAAATGGCACGGTATTAGGAAAAGATTGTGCAAAAGTGGAGTATCGTGGAAATTCCAGAATCCGCATTTGACGATACTGGTAGGGGCCATAATTTTCAGAAAAATAATCTAATGAATGACGTACTCCTTTTACAAAACGATTCAGATTATAGGTATGTGTTGGATGATGGAAAATTTCAATATTCACTTTTTCCCCATTTTTACCAGTCCACACTTCCCTATGTACGTCATATCTCGCAGAGGAAATATTGTAAAAGAAATCCAGGTCGCCTTCCATCTTATAGGTAAAATACTTGCGGCCGTTCTCTTCCCACTCCTTTTGCAAATAACCCGGCATAATAGCTATCTGATCCGGGGCAGTGCTGACCGTTCCCTCAAAAGTTACATAATCTGCATCATCATTAAACAACAGATTCTGCAAACCCCATTCGTCGTCCTGTGGAGGCAATTGATAGTCCTTTATTGGAAGTTCATATTTTTTTCGGTCCTGATCACTGGTTAATTCTCCCTGTGAGGAATACCCGAATGAGGGGAAAAAGTTATTGTTTAGGAAAGTTCCGTTGTATACAATATCTGATCCACTACCTTCATTGGGAAAGCCCTCAAAAGAACCAGTTACTTTTAACTCCAAAACCAAAGTATCATTAGGCTGCATACTTTTACCCAGAGAATAGATCTCATAACCAAAAGCTTCGTATTTTTTTCCAAGAACAGGTGTTTTCCCACCTATTTTGAACTCTTCGATTTTTTTGTGAAAGATTCCGGGTCCTCCCCAGTTGAGGTGAAGCGAATCAATGGTTTCGTTCGATTTGTTTACCATTTTATATACAGTCGTAATGGTAGCATGACGCTTTTCCGGTACCAGATCTGCATTTACCTTTACATCGATAACCTTGGGCTGTGTTTTCTGGTAATATTGACTTAACTCTTTCTCATAATCGGCAGAGGCGATGGTACCTGCCTTCTCGGTTCTGTAATGGTTTAATGTTTTGGTATTATAGTTTATGAAGACTCCGGAGCCCAGCCATATTACGGCTAACAGAATTATAGAAGAAAGAGTGCTGACTTTTAATCTACCCCTGGCGATTTGAAGCCGCGCTTTTCTTCCCGAATCCGTGCCGCGTTTCCAAAACAGAAAACCCAATAGGGTAAGTATTGCACCAAATGCCAGCCAATATAGTCTGAACCAAAAAAGAGATGTGCCAAAATGGCCAAAGCCGTTCATGTCTGAAACCGTATAACCTGGTGCATAACCATATAAATATAGATTGTTGTCCACGTCCAGGAAACTATTTAAACCAAACAACAAAGCCCATATGGCAATGGCCACAACATGACCAATGAATTTTTTGGTCACTAAGGAATGTACACAGAAAGCAAGCATCACAAAAATGATATACTTTGGAAATTCAATCAGGTACAGATCAGTAAAATACTTGTCGAACTCAAAGTTAAAATATCCTTTTATCAGCTGATTAAAAACACCGCTGATAAGGATAAGGTTAACAAGCAGAAAACTCACAAATGTCAGTGCCAGAAATTTAGACCCATAAACTATTCCATTTGGAATAGGTAGTGACCCGAATATCTGATCGTAATTCACACTGCGTTCCCTATGAAGGACTTCACCGGTCATAAAGACAATTAGAACGAAAATCAGAATGATATAGGTAAAATCCTTGACTTCCAGCATATAATAGGTGAGTGGCAGCGAAGGAGTTCCATAAATAGGGAAACCAAACCAGGCATCAAAAAACAGGAAAAGGACAGCCGCCACTAATATGGCAATAAAGAAATTATCCCTGATGATATTTTTAAATTCCATTTTAGCAAGGCTAAAAAGAAGCTTGAAATTCAGAGCTCTGGAATATACTTTACTAACCTCAGGAATGTTGGTATGAGTTGACGAAACCACAGTAGCTTCTTCTTCTGTTTTTATCTTTTTAGTACCGTAATTCCGACTTAGAAAACGTTGAAAATCAAACCTGAACAGTGTATAAAGAAGGGCTAAAAGCCCCAGGCCCACCCAAAGGATGCGATTCCATACAAGCATGCCCTTAAAAGGCACCATTTGGGTATTTTGCTCTTCAGGAGTCCAGTATTCTATAATATTATTGTAGGTCCCAAACCCAAATGGATCTATGAGACTTACCAAAGTTTTATTGTCTATGTCCTGGGTTAGTGTTAAAGTGATGAGGTAGGTGATAAAGAGGATTGCTCCACCGGCGTATGCCAGCATTACCCTCTTCGTTAGGCTTACCAATGAAAAGAAGATACACCCGGCAAAGAAAAAATTACTCCAGTACAACATTATAGTAGGCTGTAAATAGTGCAAAAAATTAAAAGATGTAAATCTTTCGGGCTCTTCATAGCCTGCGTACGGACCAATAATAAATCCTATGATAAGGCCCAGATGGAGTCCAAGGCTAATTAGAAACAATGAAGAAAGAGAGCCAAAAAAGCGACCTAAAATATAGCCTTTTTCAGTTATGGGATATGTGAAGTAATAGTTTTCTGTTTTGTGCTCAATATCCCTGTACACAGGCACTCCCATAATAGCACTGGCTATCATAATTCCAAAAATACTAACTGTACTGAGCATAGTGGCTATGGCTACCGGAGAATTCACAAAAACTTTTTCTGAGGCCGGTCCATTGCCGCCGATGGCAATGATAAGCCCGAAAATAAACAGGATCCCGAAATAGGCCCAGGTGGCAGGTCTTTTTAACCTGTATTTTATCTCGAATAGAAATATTTCTTTAAACATAATGGATAGTTTTTAAGTGATGGAGTGCTTAATCTGCGGAGAGCGCCATTCTTGATGTGATTTCAGCAAAATAAACATCTTCCAAATTGGCTTTACTTGGTTCAAAAGTGGAATCTGGTTTATTATCACTTAGGACATGAATAATAGTGCGTCCTGCTTTTAGATAAGTAGAAATTACTTGCATTTCAAATTGATACTCTTCCAAATCTCCTTTTTCTATGGCCTTTTTCCATATCCTGCCTTTAACGCCCTCTGTCAGTTCTGAGGGATTACCCTTGGCAACCACCTCCCCTAAGCATATAATAGCCATATTGTTGCACAGATTGGAAACATCGTCAACAATATGAGTAGATAGAATAACTATTGTATTCTCGCCAATCTCACTTAATAAATTATGAAACCTGATGCGCTCTGCAGGATCTAATCCGGCAGTGGGTTCATCAACAATAATTAATCTGGGATCTCCAATTAACGCCTGTGCAATGCCAAAGCGTTGTTTCATTCCTCCGGAATAGGTGCCCAGACTTTTATTTCGCACATGCCATAAATTGGTCTTATTTAATAAAGATTCTACAAGGTCTTTGCGTTCCGATTTATTAGACACTCCTTTTAACGAGGCTATATGATTGAGCATGTTGTAGGAACTTATTTTCGGATATACTCCAAATTCCTGCGGCAGGTACCCAAGGATTTCCCTCACTTTGGCTTTATCCTTCAGAATATCAATATCACCCAGAGTTGCAGAACCTGAATCTGCCTGTTGTAAAGTAGCCAGTGTTCTCATTAGTGAAGATTTACCCGCCCCATTGGGACCTAAAAGCCCAAACATTCCCTGAGGTATGGTAAGGGTCACATCTTTTAACGCCTGAACGCCGTTTGAATACGTTTTGTTTAAATCTTTGATTTGTAGTTCCATATTTGAGTTTAGTATGGTGGTTTATTAGTATTTAATATAAAAGGCAAAAACCATTTCGCCCGTATCATTTTATTGATTGTTTTTCCTTTTTCATTTTAATTATAAATCCTTCAAAAAGCATCATTTTTAGCCGTTAGTTACTTATGGTTTTTATGATCAAAACAAAATTGAGATTATTTAGAGGTAATAGAAGCTATTCCTCTCCAATCGTCATCAATTTCCTGGGTTATCATATGTGCGGATCTGTTTAAAAATAATTTGGCCGCGCTATCGGTTTCCTCTTTTTTTACAATTTGCTGAAACGTTACTGCCGCCATCGCAAACTCCCGGGTAAAATATAAATTCATTCCTTCCTCAAAAATGCTTAGGGTTTGCAATTTGTGCGCTAACAGTGTTTCATTGTCACCATTTATGCATTCGTAAATATCTATCGGTTTTTGTTTCCCTTTCACCTGAACAGGGCCTAAATATCTAAAATCAAATTCTTCCGGATTAGTCAGTTTGTTTTTACAAATATCAGTTAGTAAAATGGATGATCCATAGTGCTTGGCGAGCCCTTCAATCCTGGAAGCGGTATTCACGGTATCGGATATTATTGCAGCATCCAATCGTTCTATATCACCTGTGATTCCCATAATCAAATTACCGTTTTGCATCCCAATCCCTAGTTTTACTGTAAAACCATTTTTGGTAATTCTTTCTTCATTATAAAGCCGAAGGGAAGCTTGCATTTTTACAGAAGCCCTTAATGCGGTCTCTGCGCCATCAGGGAACAGTGCCATAAAGCCATCTCCCAGATATTGCATTATAAATCCTCCATTTTCACGAACAATAGGTCCCATCCTTTTATTAAATGAGTTGATAAAAAGGAAGTTATCCTCAGGGGTCAAAAATTCCGAGATGGTAGTAAAATCTCTTATATCAGCGAATAGTACGGTCACTTCTTTTTCTACAAGGTCGCCTAAAGACACCTCAGTTAGCTTATCTTTTCCTAAAAACTTAATAAATTCATGTGGAACGAATTTTTGACTTACTTCATGAATAGACCTGATTGCCTCTTCTCGTTCCTTGGACTCCTGAAGACCTTTTTGATACAAATAGGCAGTCTCGAGTGCACCTGCTGATTGCAATGAAATGGTGGTGAGCAATTTCAGTTCGGCGGCAGTGAACTCCTTTTGTTCATTATGACCCAGTATAACCATGCCCAAAGTGCGATGTTTAACTTTTAAGGGGGAATACATAATGGTTTTAAGGTGATTTAGAGCCGGGTTATTCTCAATTTTTTCTGACGGCACAATAGCAGAAGTACCCCTGCTAATCAGCTCTTTAAGCAAGAAATTTAGTTTATCAATATTTTCTTCCCTGTCCGGATTCTGGCCGAAGGAGGCGAGTTCAACAACTTTATTTTTCTCAGGCTCATAAATTAAGAAGAGGCCGTGAGTTGAATTAATGATTTGCGAGGCTTCACTAAGTGCCATTTCTGCAATTGATTTGGCATCTATCTTTTCTGAGATTCGCTCACTAAAATCATAGATCATATTTATCTCCCGATACAAACCTAAAACCTCATTACCTATTTTTTTCTTTTCGATCTCTTTTTCAACAAAAACCATAATCATATCAGCAAGTAAGTTTCCGTCTTCACCTGAAGCGACTAGAGTCCCATAGGTAATTTCGTCAAGAATTAGCGGAAATGATTGAAAGCTATCTAAGGGCGATCCAAGTAAAAGAGTATCATCAAAGCCCATCACTGCAAAATTCAATCTCAATTTGGCCGCGATAGTAGCAATTACCTGCTCTGAACCATGGCTTTTTTTTAAGATACTTTTCAGGGCTTTTAAATAGTACTTTGAACTGGTATGCCTTGTCATACTTACATCTTCAGTATTTCTTCCGCAAT
>Ga0316198_10000815_pt1 | contig 17247 bp, 13 predicted proteins | sample OudBieAanoxic_MG_FD_204935 | JGI IMG/M metagenome (GOLD analysis project Ga0316198, IMG submission 204935) | Coastal sediment microbial communities from Oude Bieten Haven, Netherlands - site A anoxic | ecosystem: Environmental > Aquatic > Marine > Coastal > Sediment | place: Netherlands...
GGTCGACGGCTGGGGTGCCGCTCAACGTCGTCGGATCGCTGGTCGCCCCTGAAGGATCCTTTGACGACCGCGCCGAGGCCCTGCGAGACGAAATCCAAGGGTTCACCGCCGGCCTGCTCGGGATGGTTGGAATCGAAGCTGATCCGATCTCCTCTCGCGAGAACGTTCTCATTGCGAATCTCATCGAGCACGCATGGAGAAACGGGCAATCCCTCGGCATGGACACACTGCTCGGGTGGATCCAACGGCCACCAATCCGCAAGCTTGGCGTCTTCGACGTCGAGGCGTTCTTCCCCGCCGACGATCGACTCAACTTGGCAATGAAGCTCAACGGCCTTCTCGCTTCACCCGGCTTCGGCACATGGATGGACGGCGCGGCGCTCGATATTCCGAGTCTGCTGTGGGACGCCGATGACAAACCGCAGGCAGCCGTGATGTATCTCGCCCACCTGTCCGACGAGGAACGCCAGTTCGTCGTCACACTGATCCTGTCAAAGCTGATCACCTGGATGCGGGCGCAGCCTGGCAGCGGTGATCTCCGGGTACTGGCCTACATGGACGAAGTCTTCGGGTTCGTGCCGCCAACGGCAAACCCTCCGGCAAAGCGGCCGATCCTCACCCTGTTGAAACAAGCTCGTGCGTTCGGTGTCGGTCTGCTCCTGTCGACTCAGAACCCGGTCGATCTCGACTACAAGGCTATGTCGAACGCGGGCACCTGGTGTATCGGGCGGCTACAGACGGAGCGAGACAAAGCGCGCATCCTCGAGGCACTGACATCGGTTTCCGGCGATGTCAACGTTGCACAGCTCGACGGTCAGATCTCGGGACTCGCCAAGCGATCATTCCTGTTGCACAACACCCGGGACCGCGAACCTCAGCTGTTCACGACTCGATGGGCCATGTCGTATCTGCGCGGTCCGCTGACTCCAACCCAGATCACCAGCTTGACCCCGAACCGACCGACGCCTGCGAAGGCGGCTGCTCCGAGCGGCGCTCCGGAGACGACAACCGCGCCGGCCGTTGATGACTCGACCGTCGCGATCATGCCGCCCGTCGCAGACGGCGTCGCCGTCTTCCATCTCGATCCGGCTGCGGAGTGGTCGGAGTTGGTGGGCGCCTCCGCGGTTCCAACGCACTACGAAGCCGGAGCCGCGGTGCGAATCGTCGCACGGTACGACGACACACGCGCTGGTGTCGACCACGTGGCGGAATGGGAAGCGGTGGTGTTCCCACTCGCTGATGCCGCCGGCGACCCCATCGAGGTCGATCACGATCCGCGTGACTTCGTTGAGGGGGGTGACGTATCCGTCCCGTATCAGCTGCCGGCAGCGCGCATCGACACCAAGACGTTCTGGTCTTCGCTCTCATCAGCCTTGAAGGAACGGATGTACCGCGAAGGCAAGGTGACGGTGTTCAAGAATGCAGCGCTGAAGATGTACTCCCGTGTTGGCGAATCGCAAGAGGACTTCGTCGCCCGTTGCGGCAAGGCCGCTGACGATGCTGCCGACGACGCTACGGCGAAGCTCAAGGACAAGTACGAGAAGCAGCTTCGGCGCATTCAGCTCGCGATCGACAAGTATGGAGCGCAGGCGGATGCGGCCGCGCAGGACGCACGGTCGGGCGATATCGACCTGGTCACCGGCACCGTGTTCGACATGCTCACAGGCCGGAGCCGCTCTCGCAGCATCTCGTCGGCAACGAAGACCAGACGAGCGGCTCAACGCAAGGTTGACGCGGCCACGGATCGAGTTGAGGCGAAGGTCGCTGAGTACGAGGTGCTCCAGGAGGAGTTTCAGGAAGAGGTCGCCGATCTCGTCGAGGAGTGGGACCAGAAGGCGACGGACATCGAAGAGGTTGCCATCGGTCTCGAGAAGAACGACATCACCGTCTCGGACACGGTCCTGGTCTGGGTTCCCCGGGCTTGATTCCGCGAACCCAGGGTTCTCGACCCCGCATGCGGCGCTGTCAGCCCGCGGAATGGCTGGCGCTGCGAACCCAGGGTTCTCGACCCCGCATGCGGCGCTGTCAACCCGCGGAATGCTCCAACTTGGAGGACCGACCCTGATTCAGGAGCGCCCTGACGATCTCAACTACCTCAGCCGGACGCTCCGTGACATCAATCCATGTGAAGCGAACGACTCTCCAGCCGTGGAGCAACGCCCGTCGGTCGCGTTCCCGATCTCTGGAGAACGCATCGGCCAGCTCGTGCCACCGTCTCGAATCCCATTCAATCGCCAGCTGTTCCACCGGGAATGCGGCATCGAATCGGCGATCGAGATCCCAGGGAATCGGGAACTCGAACCGAGGTTCAGGAAGACCGCCGGCCCGAAGCACCTCTGCTCCCCGCCGCTCAAGAGGCGAGCCATTGGGCGGGCCGGACTGCCGCTCCTCAAGGATTGACCGCATCTTCTGGATTCCCGGCTTCCCACGCCGAGCCACCTGATCGACGACCAGCTCAACATCTTCGAAGCCGATTCGTTGATCAGCAACCACGGAATCGAGAATGGCCGCAATGTGCTTCTTCGTCAGACATGGCGATAGATCGACGATCGTACGGGAGACGGAGGTCACGGGAAGGCCATCGATCTCCTCGAGGTGTCCATCGAGAAGGTCATGGCACCGATGCACAACGACCCCGGGGAAATCGTGGGTTGTTCTGGAGTGAACCATCACTGACGCGAGGCCGCGACGCAGCTTCGGCAGGCCGTGCAGCTCGGCAGCTGAATCGTGAGAAACCACAGCGTTTGGCAAGGTGGCAATCGCTGCGCGAACCCGACTCATCGCGCCAGGCATCGGGACCACCTGGTAGCCGAATCGGCCGAGTGATTGCCAACGGCCGTCGCGAACGCGTCGGTCGATCTGGCCCTTCGTTAGGCCGGATGCTCGGGCCTGATCGGGACGGACGGCCCCGCCCTGGCGTGCCGCGATTTCGTTCACACGACGATCCGGGTTCATTCCGACAAGGTGCCACGAAGTAGGCCCGATTTCCAGGGGTCCGACACGCCAACCATTACGCGGGCTCACAGCGCCGCATACGAGGCGGAGAACCCTGGGTTCACTGCGCCAGCCAATCTGCGGGCCCACAGCGCCGCATACGGGGTGAAGAACCCTGGGTACGCGGACTAGCTCTTCCGAAGGGCCCAGAGGACGTCTCTGATATCGACGATCCCCAGCAGCTCTTCACCAACCGTGACCGGCAGATGGCGGTACCCCGTCTCGAGCAGCCAGTCCGCCGCTTCGGAGACGCTGACTTCGGGCGGCACGGTGTCGGGTGCGTCGGTCATCCAGGTCGTCACCGCATCGCTCAGGTCCGCCCCCTCCGATACGGCGCGCACGACGTCTCGGTCGGTGAGGATGCCGATGACTTTGCGACCGTCAACGACGGCGAGTGCGCCGATGGATCGGGAGATCAGCACGTTGGCGGCGTCGCCGAGGGTCGTCTCAGGACCAACGACGTCGGATGCTCCGCTTACCAGCGCTTCGACCCGCAACGCGACTCCCCTCGGATGTTTCGCAAGTCAGGCTAGCCATCCCACACCTGTCGATGTCGGGCCGGTGCCCTCAGAAGCCGCTAGACGAGATCCTGCTCGCGGATCCCGAAGCTCGGATGGCGGAGTCTGCACAGCGCCAACTTCTCGAGCTGGCGGATCCGTTCACGCGTCAGATTGAACTCGTCGCCGATCTCTTCGAGGGTACGCGGCACCCCGTCGTAGAACCCGTAGCGGAGCGCCAGGATGCGCCCTTCCCGCTCGGGCAGGCGTTCGATCGACTTCCGCAGACTGTTTGCGATGTCCATCTCTTCGGTCACGCGAACCGGGTCGACGGCCTCTTCATCTTCGATGAAGTCTCCCAGCTGGGCGCCGTCCTCGCCGATCGGCTGCTCGAGGGAAACGGTGTCGGCGACGCTCAGCGCCAGCTCGACCTTCGTGACGTCCACACCTGCCTCTTCGGCGATCTCCTCGGGCTTAGGGTCGCGGCCGAGTTCAGCCTTGAGACTCGCCTGGGCAGCGCGTACCGCGGCGAGTGTGTCGTGCAGATGTACAGGAATACGCACGGTGCGTGACTTGTCGGCGATCGCCCTCGTTATCGCCTGCCGAATCCACCACGTTGCGTACGTCGAGAACTTGAAACCCTTGCGCCAGTCGAATTTCTCAACCGCACGGATGAGCCCAAGGTTCCCTTCCTGGATCAGGTCGAGGAAGTCGATCCCGGAGGTGTTCGCGTATCGACGAGCGTTGGCGACGACGAGACGGAGATTGGCCGTCAGGAAAGCATCCTTGGCCTCCTGCCCCCGCCGGGCCTGGCGCCGCAAGGCGATCTGCTCGGCTCGTCCCTGGTGCTCGCCTGCGTCGAGGCGGTCCTGGGCGGTCTGCCCGGCCTCGATCTTTTGGGCGTAGTCGACCTCTTTTTCAGCCGTCAGGAGCTCGTATTCGCCGATGGCGGTCAGGTACTGGCTGACCAGGTCGGTGGTCAGACGACCTCGTTCATCAGTGAGCTTGCTCCGGTCCCGATCGCGGCGGGTACGAGTCAACGTGTCGCGGTCAACCCGCTCTTTCGCTTCCTCGCGTTCTCTCGCCGCGCGATTCAGGACGGCCTTGCTCGGATTCAAGCCGTTTGTCATCGAGTGATCCTCCACCAACGTCAAGCACTCCACCCGTTCCGGCCTTGTGAACCGCCACAAAGCGGGAAGCAATTCAATATCACACATCCGGACCGGTTTGTGAAGCCCGAATTTCGGGCCTCCGTTACCACCGGGTGGTGTACCAACTCGCTTCGCTGAGGGTACGGAGCAACGGCGCCTAGCGCGACGTCAGCGGTCGAGACGCTCACACTGCCTGCGGAGTCGGTCGACTCGCTGCCCGAAAGCCTTGCCCCCAAAGCTTTTCTCGTCGCTGAGCCGGTCGCAGCAGCGCTCAAGGGCGCCAAGGGGCAGTCCAGGCCATCCGGCGAATGGGAACCCTGCCGGCGCGTTCGTGGACGGACATCGGACTCATCGACGACCACGGACTCGTCGAGCGACCTGATGTATTCCGCAGGTCTACTGGATCAAACTCGAACCAATCCCCCGGGATGATCCTGTCGAAATGCTCGGATTCCTGAAGTCGGTCCGTATCCTCACCGCCGATGGCCACTTCGACCCACCTCCCCCTCTGTGTGTATTGCGGAACTGCCCGATCGGCGGACGAGACACGGTGCCCGCAATGTGGCCGTCCATGGATCGACGTTCGTGTCGGTTCCATCGGCACAATGCAGGACCAAGCTCGGATTCCCGCCATGGTCGGTGCCTCTTCCGTGACCGCGGGCACGACACTCAGCGATGACGCCGTCGATCACACGCCGCTCGCCGCCGCCACCCTCGAAGCCGCCACCCTCGACGAAGACGCGGCCGACGACACACCACCCGAAGACACACCCGACGACAGCACCCCACTCGCCGCCGCAGCCGCAGGCGCCACACTCACCGACACACCGCCCGGAGACACCGCGACCGACGAAACCTCGACCGAAGACACCACCGACAACGAAGCAGCGGCCGACGAAGCGCCACCCGACGAAATCGCCGACGACCGCACCCCACTCGCGGCCGCCGCAGCTGCCACCGCCACCCTCACCGACACCACCGTCGACGACACCCCTCCGCCTCCAATGCCTGCGGCAGCGGCCGCGGCAGAGGCCGATGGCATTCCCCCACCGCCGGAGGGCGACGAGGAGGACCCAACAACCGATCCGAGCCAGCGGTTCGTGTGGCTGATACCTTCGTTGATAGCTGCCGCGGCCGTAATCGTGATCGGACTTTTCGCATTCGGCTTCCTCGACGACAACACCGAGCCGGCGGCCGCCCCGGAAGCCGTTGCGGCCCCCGTCCCAACCACCGCGGCACCGACAACCACCACCCAGGCACCAGCAACAACGGCAGCCCCCAGCACCACAACCACCTCGACCACGATTCCCGGCCTTGCATCGATTGAACCAGTTGGGAATGCAATCCCGATGTCGTCGCTCACGCTCAAGGCCGGCGGGATCGGCCCGTTAGTGGTTGGAGACGCGGCGCCCGATGCCATCGGCCGGCTCGTGGCCAGCCTCGGGCGACCCGAAGAAGTCGGCGCCGCAGGTCCTGAGTTGGGCTTGTGCGCCGGCGACGACGGGCGATTCGTGCGGTGGGCGGGCCTCACCGTCGTCGTAGCCGGCACGCTCGAGGATGGAGTGTTCGCCGGATACCGATTCGAGGAACAGGCGGTCCCGACCATGCATCTCGACCTCGCAACGCCGTCGGGACTTCGCGTCGGCGACCCGCTGTCCGCCCTCAACGAGGTCTACGCCGCATACCAAATCGACTACGTCTCCGACGGAGGAACCGACCTGTTCCGCCTCGCAGACGAAGAGGGCTTGCTGCTGTGGGGACCGGTCTCGTCAATCGAGGACTCCGGGCGTGTTGAGGGAATCCACTCCCCCAACGCCTGCTCATCGTAGGGCCGATAGCCGCTCCTCAAACTAGGCTTGCACCGTGCGCATCCGACGACGGGGGTTCGAGTGAATTCCGCAGACACACCGTGGTGGCGTCGCGTGTTCTCCCCCGCGAACGTCATCTCCGTGACCGCAGGTGTCATGGTCTTCGTTCTCGGCCTCATCGCGTGGAACACAAACCGCGGTGTGTTCGTCGCAGCCCTTGCCGGAGCCATCGTCACAGGCGTGGTCTGGCTCCTGTGGTGGTACGTGGCCGGTCCGTCCGACATGGATCGGCTGCTCGGAACTCCACGCCTTGGTACCATCCCGGACAACGACTCAAGCCCTGCGCCAACCCTCGCTGACACCTCGTCGACCTCGAGCAGGGCCTATCGCGAACTGCTGTCCGAGATCGAGGGGCGGACCAGTGGGCACGTTCTGCTCGTTTCGTCTCCTGCACCCGGTCAGGGTGCTTCGACGGTTGCTCTGAATCTTGCCGTGGCGGGGACACAACGAGGCCGACGGATTGCGCTGATCGACGGCGACATCGAAGGGGACGGCGTTTCCCGTTTCCTGTCCACGGGCAGCGAACCGGGCCTCACGGACCTTGCCGACGGCGCCGCAACACTTGCGGATGCCTCGAGGTTGTGGACCATCGGCCACGACAGCGTCCTGCCGGTTGTGCCCTCCGGATCGTCGACCCTGCCCTCCGAAGCCGCTCTGGCCGGGCCCGGACTTGCCGATTCGATCGAGCAGATCGCCGGCCGCGCCGACGCGGTGCTGATCGACGCCCCGCCGATCGCTTGGGATGGGGCCACGGCCCCACTTGCGGCCCACGCCGACGGCACGATCCTCGTCATCGGCGAGGGCGCAACCGACACGAGCGTCGCCGATGCTCGCGACCGGCTCGCCACCGCGGGGGCACCGGTCATCGGCTACGTTGCGAACCGCTCCGCACCACCCTCGTTCTGGCGGATACCGCTCGTCCGGATGCTCAGGCGCATCGCCGTCACATTCGTCGCTATCGCCATCGTGTATTCGGCGTTCACGGCATTCCAGATCTACGAATCTTGGGCGAGTGTCGACCGGGAGTCGCTCGCCACGGCAGAAGCAGGAGCGGCCCTGCCGTCGACGTCACTTCCGCCCGTGCCCGATGTCGTCGCAGACGACGACCCAGACGTCCAACCCCTTGAAGACGTTGTGGTTGCGGCACCGACGATCGAAGGTGCGTACCGCTCGTTGCTCCTCATCGGCACCGACGTAGCCGCTGACCTCGCCGATGTCATATTGCTCACCGTGCTACCCGCGGATGATGATCTTGCACCGTTCATGGTGTCACTCCCCCGTGATCTCTACGTCCCGAATCGTTGCACAAACGGCTACGGACGCATCAACACGGCCTACCGCGAGTGTGGTGATGTCAACGCACCCACCATGCTCGCCCTCGCGGTTGAAGACTTCACCGGTATCAAGGTCGACAATTTCGCACTCTTCAGCTTCGCGGGCTTCGAGCAGGTCATCAACGGAGTTGGCGGTGTCGAGATCTGCTCGGAGTATCCGCTGCGCGACGCGAAGTCCTATCTCGACTTCCCCGGCGGGTGCGTGAACGCAGATGGGGTGATGGCGCTTGCATGGGTGCGTTCACGCAAGACGCAGCAGCTCGTCAACGGAAGCTGGCGTTCCGTTCCAGGCGCGAGCGACCTGCTGCGCAACGAACACCAGCAGGACGTGCTCCTCCAACTCGCGACGAAGCTGCGAACCTTCGATTCTCCGACGGACCTTTCGAACAAGATCGAGGAACTCTCGAATGCGTTTGTGGTCGACGATGGCCTCAGTCTGTCGGACACCCTTTCTCTTGCGTGGAGCCTCCGAGGTATTGATGTCACGACGATCCAGCGGCTCGTGGTACCCGTGAAGCTCGGACGCACAACCTCGGGCCAATCGATTCTCAGGGCAACGAAGCCGTTCGACGAGGTACTCGAGGAGTTCTACCCGGAGCTCCTGGTCGTCAATGTCGACGAGATCGAGTCGGCGGCACCGCTCTCACCGTAGAACGCTCGACTGCAAGAGCATCGAGCAACTTGTTGCCGAGACGGTTCACGCAGCCGCGGCTTGCGATCCTCCATCCCCGGAACTCCGAGCTGCTTCCCGGCCTCGGTCTCTCCAGCGGAGGAACAGAATCGAGAGACCGAGCAGGAGAATCGGCGGGAAAATCGCTGACCCGCTGCGGAGGATCGTCCGACCGATCACCTCGATGATGATGAACGGCGAGAGCACAGCCGACGCAACCATCGGCGGGAATGCGACGTCCAGCATCGTGGACAGCCATCCGGTGAGATCCGACGCAGGCGTGGCAACCGGATTCTCCAGTTCCCCGTCGCCTGCAAAGAGGGCTCCCAGGACGCTCTGATCGAACTGCGGGTCGGGTGCCCGCTGGGTCGGTGGCTCCGTACCGGAGCCACCGCTCTGCGGCGCGACAGCGGCCGGGACCGTGGTCGTGGTGGTGGTCGTCGTCGGCGGAGCAGCCCGGGTCGTCGAAGTCGTGGTGGGAGCGGTGGACGGCACCACCCTGGTGGTGGTGGGCGTGGATCGAGCTGGCGTCGTTGAAGTCGTCGTGGTCGAAGGTGGCACCGTCGAGGTCGTGGTCGAAGGTGGCACCGTCGAGGTCGTGGTCGAAGGTGGCACCGTCGAGGTCGTGGTCGAAGGTGGCACCGTCGAGGTCGTGGTCGAAGGTGGCACCGTCGAGGTCGTCGTTGTGGGGCCTGGATACTCGAGCGCGCCGACGATGGCCAGTTCGGCATCCATGCTCGCTCGAAGTACGGCGAGAGCTTCGTGTGCCGCTTCCCACACGTCAACGGACCAGGTCTCATTTCGAATTGCTCTCAGCTCGTGAGCCGCTGCAGCCTCGGTGTCCTTGATCTGGCTCACTGCCGCCCTTTGCATGGCGTCAAACTCGGCCTTCGATTCCGCGCTGGGGGCCTCGGCGACGAACCCATCGGCAATCGCCGCCATCGTGTCCTGGGCGGTTGACAGAATCGAGGCGATCAACGCCAGTGTTGCTGCATCGTCGTATCGCGCCGACGCCGAAGACAAGGGCGTTGGCAAGCTGCGCGTACTCTTGGCCTCGGCAGAAGTGGCGCCAACGGCGAGCACCATGGCCGCCACAACGGCGAACACCGCGAATCTCCTGAACATCCCCGTTTCATCGGCATTTTCGGGACAATCCTTGAAACAACGAGAGCATCGCGCCGTTTAAGACCGACGGTGGACCTGCCGAAGTATCTCATGTGAAACAAGCGAACCGCTCCTCAGCCTCGGATCGCTGGATTGGTCGGCGCGCTTCCGACGCATTCGCGCTCGTTGCGGTGGCGGCCACCGTCGTTGTGCTCCTGGTCCTTGCGATCACCGTCATCAACCGGGAGGACGCGTCCCGCGCCGGCGACGACGCACGGATCGCAATCGTTGCCGAGGGCACGCTGAGCGCGGCGTCGGCGGTCGAGAACGCGGCCAGCCAGGTGCTGCTCGCCGCGACGATCGCGGCCGGGAGCGGCATCGGCACCACCGACCTCGTCGCCACTTCCCTCGCGGAGCTCAGCCGTACGGCGAGTGAGCTCGATCGCAGATTCGAGGTGTTCGTGGCCGAACTCCCCTCGAACGAGCAGACCGCGGCGATCACAGCATTCACCACATTCGGTTCTGCCACCGGCGCCCTGATCGAAGCGACCGGGCGCGACGATCTCCGGGCAACAGCGGCGGCCGCCGCGGAACACACGGTCGCGTACCAGCAGCTGATTGATGAGTTCGTGGCGATTCGAGACGGGTATGTCCAGGACGTGCTGGTCAAAGGGCAGAGCCTCGGGCGTGTGGCCGACGCGGTGCGGTTCCTGATCTTCTTCCTTATTCCACTGATGATGATCATCATGTACCGGCGGAGTGCCCGCCGTCGTGAAAGCGAGCGCCGCCTGGAGGAAGCCCTCGCGACCGAGCGTGTCCTCGCCCAAGCGCGGGACGACTTCATCGCCGACCTATCCCACGAGCTTCGAACACCGCTCACCAGCATCTACGGCTTTGCCCTCGCGCTGGGAGACAGCTCGACCGTGGTCGACGAAGACCGTGAATTCGCGATGCACATCGTCGGCGCCGCCGCCGAGTTGAACCGAATGGTTGACGACCTCATCGCCACAGGCCGGATCGCGTCAGGCACCTTGGCATTGTCAACGGAAGACATCCACCTCGTGCCGGTCGTGACTGACGTTGCCGACGTCTTTGCAATGCGCGGAATCCCTGTTGGCGTTCGTGTCGCAGATGTGATCGTACGGGCCGACCGCATGGGATTGCGCCAGCTCATCCTCAACCTAGTCTCCAACGCTGCTCGACATGGCGGCGACGAGATCTCGGTGGAAGCGGTCATGCGCGAAGGTATCGTGTCGATTCGAGTGATCGACGATGGTCCTGGAGTGCCGGAGGACATCGAGCCCTACCTCTTCAACCGCTATCTGCATGGAGGAGGTCGCGCCCTCCTGAGTGGAAGTGTCGGGCTCGGCACGGCGGTTGCGGCTGCGTACGCTGAGTCGTTCGGAGGAACAATCGAGTACATCCGTGCCAACGACCGCACGGTCTTCGAGGTCCGCCTTCCTGCCGTGGTCTCGCACGCCGAACCCGCACTCGTGTAGCGTCCGGACCGCCAGATCGCCGCTTGACCCAACCGTTCGCACCATCTGCCATAGAATGGGCGGCAATCGCTTGGAGGATCGACACGACGTGAGTGACCCGAAAGACCCCTACGGCAATCCACCGGGTTGGACCGACCCGTACGCCGATCTGACCGACATCTCCGGCAACGATCCGATCCCACCCCTCGAAGATCCGAACATCCCGCCGGCGACCCCTCCCGGTTCGCCGTTGCTGACCGGTCTCGTCGTCGGCCTCCTCCTCGTTGCCCTCTCGGTCGCGGTGTTCCAACTCCTGAAGAGCGACGACACGACAGCAGCGGCGGAGACGACCACCACGACCGCTGCCGACGGGTCGGAGACGACGGTCCCGGGCGGCGACTCGACCACGTCGACCACCATTGGAACGACGACGCCTCCATCTCCTCCGTATGAGCCTGTCGGGAACCCGATCGCAGTCGACAAGATGAAGCTGAAGAGCGATCGCGTCGGCATCCAGATCAACGACGTTCCGGACCTGACGTTCGGTGACCCTGCCGACATCTCGATCGGCCGCCTGATAGCGAGCTTCGGCGAACCAGACCAAGACACTGAGTGGCAGGTATCAACCGGTCAGTGGGGCGTCTGCACCGGCGACCTCGAACGTGTGGTGCGCTTCGGTCCATTCGCCGCGATCGTCACGACCGACGGCACGACGGAAATTCTCAACGGCTATCGGCAGGACCTGAGCTTCGGTGACCTCGACTCGGACGCCACACAACTCACAACTCTCAGTGGTTTGACGGCCGGCGACACCGTCGAGCGCCTCGAGCAGGTCTACGCATCCGAGGACGTCCAGTTCTCCGCGGATCCGGCGCTCGGCGACATCTTCGAACTTCGCGGTTCGGACACGGGCGCCTTGCTCCTGTGGGGCCCTGTCCGCGGGACCGACCCGGATTCGCTCGTCGTCGGTATCTACGCACCGGATGTCTGCGGCCGGAGTTAGGCCTGCAGAACATCGAGAACGCTGAGGGTCAGGCCACTAGTATCGCCGCTGTGACGACCCGTAACCCTGCCGTTCCATACTTCACCGGTTCTGTTGCCGGTGTTGCCATCGCCATGGCGTTGCTCACCGTCATTGTTGGATCGACGTCCATCACCACGGTGTCGCTCGGCGATGCCGCCACAGGCCGAACCCTGCCCGAGCTGACCGCCACAGGATCACTCGTCGGCCTTCTCGCGTTCGTCGCGGGTGCAGTGGGCGGGCTGCTCGTCAGCGCAACTACCTATGCCGTTGGTCGCGCCCAGGATCCGGACACGCGGCGCTTCTCGTTCCCCGTCATCGCGCCAATCGGAATTCTGCTCCCGGCGGCCCTCGCATTCGCCGTTGTGAGTCTTGGCCTCTCGCTGTTCGGAAGCTCGTTGGATGGCGTGGTCGCGGTTCCGATCACCGCGCTCGTCAGTGTCTCGGCCGTGGCGGGACTCATCGCAGGCGCAATCACGGTTCCGATCGTCGACGGTCTCTCTCGACAATCCACCGTCGGCGACGCGAACGAGGCGACCCCATCGTCGAGCGAGGCGTTCTGGTCGGACTTCGGGCGGGCCATCGGCATCCCGGCAGTCGCGATCGCGATCGGCGCCCTGCTGGCCATCGGTCTCGCTGAGGTGCTCCTCAGCGCTGAATCAACAGTGGTAACCGTCTCGGTGTTCTCCATCGTCGGAGCCATCATCCTCGGAGGAACCACACTGCTGGCCCTCCGCCCGTGGGAGAAGAAGTAGGGGCGCTTCGCGCCGTAGTCAGTAGTCCGTAGTCAGTAGTCCGCGGCCACCGGCCCGAATGGAGCTCTCGGGTAGCGGCGTAGCAAGTAGCAAGACCAATGACACGTCTCACGTCTGAAGTCTCGGGTCTTGGTATCGATTGCGGTGCATGGCGCCCGGAGCGGCGAGAGTCCTGCATTCGGGACTGACTACTTGCTACTTGGCACCAGCACCGGGCCTGTCTCCAGCTTCTGTTCGCGTTCGTACCACGAGAAGAAGACCCAGGCGATTGCAGCCCACAGGATGAGACCGCCCCCGATCTTCATGATCAAGCCGGCAATGATCTGGTCGGTCATGACGTCGATGCCCCAGAGTCTCGGGAAGGTGGTGTAGATCTCGTACAACGGAGTCTCGCCGAGGGTCATGAACGATGCCGGAATAGTCGGTACCAGAGACTGCAGGAAGAGGTACCCCATCTTCCCGAACGGTGCGAGCGTCCTCGTCTCCGGAATCGGATCCATCACCGGCCACCACATCAGAATCGCCGATACGAACAGCACGGCGTGAGCGAAGAAGTGGAAGAGATCGCTGGTCAGCATCAGCTCTACGACTGACGGCACGTGAATGAAGGCAAGCCAGGCGTTGAAGAAGACCAACGTGAAGAGTGGACGGGTGATGACCTTGAGCAGCGGGATGATCGGCTTGACGAAGGCGTGCATGAGCCATTCCGGGGTTCCGCCGAGCAGCAGGGGCGGAACAACCAAGGTGATCAGCATGTGCTCGATCATGTGGAACATGTAGAGCCGCTGCTCGCCGATGTCGTGCAGCGGCCATGTCGAACTGACCACGAGGAATACGATGCCGCTGTAGAACATCACCCGCTGGCGGGTGGCGACCGATGGCCGTCCCGCCGGGGCATATCGGCCGGCAAGCATCCGAATGCCGTATTCATATGCGATCACCAGAGCGATGGCGACCCCGTAGACGTCGAGGTGCGGGTGGAAGGTGAAGTCCATGGGTCAGAGCGCCTGGAACACCGCGAGCATGACGATGAACATGAGGATCGCCACAACAACGGCGATTGAGAACACGTACCGGTAGCCCTTGAGGTCATACCTCAGATGCATGAAGACCGCGACCACGGTCACGAACTTCGCAGCCCCGAAAGCGATCAGGAGGGGGGCACGCACCGGATCGAGGAACTCGATGTATGGGACTGCAATCTCGATGGCGGTGGCGACGGCGAGCGCCGCAGCGATCAGCCAGTAGGTCTTCGGCGTTGGATGAGCGTGCGCTTCGCTTGTCATGGTCAAATCTGCAACAGGTAGACGATGGTGAAGATCACGATCCAGACGATGTCCACGAAGTGCCAGTAGAGGGCGACGAGTTCAACGTTCATGCCGTGATCCGGTGAGAGACGGCGACGCAGCGAGAACGCCACCAGCAGGGCGATCATCAGCACACCACCGGCGACGTGCATGCCGTGGAAGCCGGTCAACATGTAGAACGACGACCCGAACGGACTGGTGCTGATCTTCAGCCCCTCATTGACGAACTCGGTGAACTCGAAGATCTGGCCCGCGAGGAATGCAAGGCCGAGGAGCGCCGTTCCAATGAGCCAGATCCGCCCCTGGCGCTGATCCGACTTCTGGAACGCGTTGTCGGCAAGCACCATGGTCAGCGAACTCATGAGCAGCACGAAAGAAGTGGCGGAGGTGAACGGGATGTTGAAGATCTCGGCACCGGGACCGCCATTCGTTGTATGCCGGTACAGCAGGAACGTCGCAATCATCGCACCGAAGAAGAAGACCTCAGACCCGAGGAAGACCCACATCGCGGTCTTGCGTGTCCGATGAATCGGATCCCCGGTCGACTCGAAGTCGGTCTGGCCGTCAACCTCGAAGACGCCGTCGGTGGCCGTCGCCATCAGTGCGCCTCCCTCGTGACCGGTTCTGCAGCCCAGCCCACGATGCCCCACAGCGTCACGATCGCGCCGACCGCCAACACGGCGAATCCAATGGGACCCGACGAGATGAACACGAGGCCCGCACCGAGGATGGCGATACCGCTCGCAGCGATGATCGGGAAGTACGACGGCGATGGCATATGCATCCCGTGTTCCTCGACAACAACGTCGGGTTTGCCTGCCTGTTCGGGTGTGAGCTTCACGGCACGCCCTTGTTCGTCAACGCCGTACTTGCGGTACCAGAAGTCATCCTGGTGGTGCACCACGGGGATCTCCTCGAAGTTGTACACCGGCGGCGGTGAGGTGGTCGTCCATTCGAGGGTGCGGGCGTCCCACGGATCGTTTCCCGCCACCTTGCCGTTCCGATAGCTCGCGATCAGGTTGTAGATGAAGAACAGGAACGAGACCGCGATGAGGAAAGCGCCGACGGTGGACATGAGGTTCCACATGTCCCATCCCATCCCCTCGGCGTAGCGGTAGGTCCGTCGCGGCATGCCGTCGAGACCGAGGATGTGCTGGGGCGCAAAGGTGAGGTTGAAGCCGATGAACATGATCCAGAAGTTCCACTTCCCGATCGTCTCGTTCATCATCCGCCCGGTCCACTTCGGGAACCAGTAGTAAGCCCCCGCGACATATCCAAACACGGCGCCACCGAACAGCACATAGTGGAAGTGCGCCACGACGTAGTAGCTGTCGTGCTGCTGGGTGTTGGCAGGGACAACCGCATGGGTCACACCGGAGATCCCGCCGATCAGAAACATGGCGATGAACCCGACCGTGAACAACATCGGCGAGGGGAAGGTGAGCCGCCCGCCCCACATGGTGCCGATCCAGTTGAAGATCTTCACGCCCGTTGGAATCGCAATCAGCATGGTCGCGAGCCCGAATCCCGCCTCAGCGACGGGTCCCATCCCAGCCGTGAACATGTGATGAGCCCACACCCCGAATCCGAGGAAGCCGATGGCAATCCCGGAGAACACCACGAACGAGTATCCGAACAGGGGCTTGCGCGAGAACACGGGCAGGACCTCGGACACGATGCCGAACGCCGGCAGGATCAACACGTAGACCTCGGGGTGCCCGAAGATCCAGAACAAGTGCTGCCAGAGCAGCGGATCACCGGCGGCCTGGGCTTCGTAGAACAGCCCTCCAAAGTTGCGGTCGATGAAGATCTGCCAGAGGCCAACACCGATCACCGGGAGGCTGAAGATGAGAAGGAACGAGGAGACGACGCTCATCCAGACGAAGACCGGCATCCGCATCAGGGTCATGCCGGGAGCACGCATCGTGAAGATCGTCGCGACGAAGTTGATCGATCCTGCCAGCGAGGCAAACCCGAGGAGCTGTGCACCAATCGAGTAGAAATCCATCCGCACGTATTCCTGAATCTGCGTGGAGAGCGGTGCGTAGCCGACCCATGCGCCATCTGGCGAACCCCCGAGGAAGAACGACGAGGTCAGCAGAGCGACACTGAAGAGGAACAGCCAGAATGCGAAGGCGTTCAGCCGCGGAAAGGCGACGTCCCTGGCGCCGATCATGAGCGGTATGAAGTAGTTCTGGAAGGCGGCAGCGATCGGCATGATGACGGCGAACACCATCGTGAGGCCGTGCATCGTGAACAGCTGGTTGTAGGCGTCTGCGGATACCAGCGTGCCGTTGGCGGTCGCCAGCTGCGTCCGGATCAGCAGCGCCTCGAGGCCGCCAACGATGAAGAACACCAGCGAAGCGACGGCGTACATGATGCCGATCCGCTTGTGGTCGATCGTCGTGATCCAGCTCCAAAGACCCTTCGTCGACGGCGGCGTGTAGCCGAGATCATCCGGTGTTGTGGTCAACGCCACGAGAGGTCTCCTTCACACGTGAGGTTGATCACTTCCACGACTCCAGCAATTCGACAAGCTCCTGAATCTGCTGCTCATCGAGTCCGTAGGACGGCATACCGAGGATCCGCCCTTCCGCAAGATCATTCAGCTCCGGCGACATGGGCTTCACCGACTCCGGATTGTCGATCCATGCGGCGAGGTGCTCAGCAGTGTTCTCCTCAACGGCCGCGGCGAGCGACGTTCGACTCCCGAAGTGGGTGAGATCCGGACCGAACGCAGCGCCGACAACCTCAACTGATCCGTCCGCCGCGGCCACCTTTGCCTGATGGCAGGTGGTACAGAACTGGGTGAAGGTTTCGTATCCGGCCGCGGCAGCACCGCTCGTGGGAACCGGGGACGGCTCGAGTTGCTCGGCAGCCCATACATCGAAATCGGCTTCGGAGTCGACGAACACACGGAAGCGCATGTCGGCATGGGAGAGTCCGCAGTATTCGGCGCATTGCCCTGGGACCATTTGACCTGCGATGTCTGCATCCGGGGTGATCTTCATGACCGTTTCCCTGCCGGGCACGACGTCGCGCTTGCCCGCAAGGCTTGGAACCCAGAA
>Ga0316198_10000816_pt1 | contig 17236 bp, 10 predicted proteins | sample OudBieAanoxic_MG_FD_204935 | JGI IMG/M metagenome (GOLD analysis project Ga0316198, IMG submission 204935) | Coastal sediment microbial communities from Oude Bieten Haven, Netherlands - site A anoxic | ecosystem: Environmental > Aquatic > Marine > Coastal > Sediment | place: Netherlands...
CGAAGCGACCGCGGGCGACCCGGCGCTGGTGGTCGCCAAGGACGTGGGCTCCGGCAAAGAGCTCTGGCGCGCCGAGCTCGGCGCGCTGACGGCTCAGCCTACGCTCACGGTTAGCGAAGAGCTTATCGAAGTGGAAATCGCGGGCACGCCCTGGATGACGCTGGACCGCGAGAGCGGAGAACCCGTCGAGTGAAGGCGGGCGCCGCGCCCGAGGTGCTCGAGGGAGGCTGCCACTGCGGCGCCGTTCGGTATCGGCTGACTGTGCGCTCTCGCGACGGGGTCGAGTGCAACTGCAGCATGTGCGCGAAGAAAGGCTACCTGCATTTGATCGTACCCGAAGAGGACTTCGAGCTCTTGCGGGGTGCCGACGCGATCACGACCTACACCTTCGGCACGCACACGGCCAAGCACCACTTCTGCAGTGAGTGCGGCATCCACTCGTACTACCGCCCTCGCTCTCACCCGGACAGCATCGACGTCAACATCCGCTGCCTCGATGGCGTCGACCCGGCCGACTTTCGCTTCTACGCCTTCGATGGACGGCACTGGGAACAGAGCGTCGAGGCGTTGCGGGAGAACCAACGCGGCGAGGATTGATGCGACGAGTAAGAGTGGCGTCTCACGATGGTCAGTCCAGGGTGACGTGTACTTTGCGGATCTGACCGTCGAACTCGAAAGGGCGGCGCTCGGCGTAGGCTCTCGACACGGGAGAGCCGAGGTCAGCGCCGATGTCGAGGGTCTCGCTCGCCGTGAACGCAAGCGGTACCGTTCGCTTCAACTCGGCCTTGCCGACCTCCCGGCCGTCGACGACGAGGGTTAAAGTACCTGGCTTGCCCGGAGCCGTGATCTCGGTGATCGCTCGGATGGTATGGCGGCCCGGTGACAAGCGCGCAGCGCTCTTCGTGCCGTACCGCTCGATGATCATCATGTTGTACTCGTAGAACAGATACCCATCGTCCAAGTAGAGGGTAAGCCCACCCGAGGCGCCACCAAGCGCGTACAGCACCCCGCTCGCTCGCTTCCTGACCTCGACTTCGACGACTACCTCGTTGCTTGCCCTACCGAGACCGGGCGCGGTGAATTCCGGCATGCGGCGAGTGTTCTGGCTGAACGTCCACTCTCGGTAGGGGGACTTGATGACGTCCCCGGGATGTATGCGCAGCCAGTTCCCGGCCCCGATCGGGAAGTCCCGGTTGTCCCGTGCCTCCCTCAGAAATAGCACCTGCATTTCTGCGAGTTTTTCGGGATGGACGGCGGACAGATCGGTTGCCTGTGAGAAATCGTTCCGGAGGTCGTAGAGCTGCCAGACGTCGGCAGCGGAGTCCCAGTCAGCGATGTTCGACTCCGCAGCCCGCCAGGGAACGAAGGGCCCGAAGGTACTGGCGAACCATCCGTCGTGATAGATGCCACGACTTCCATTGTTGTCGAAGAATTGGGTCTTCTTCCGCCCCTCGGCGGCGCCATCTCGAAAGGTATAGGCCAGGCTCGTGCCGTCGATTGGCATCTGCTCGTGGCCATTGACGACCTTCGGGTGCGGGATCCCGAGAACCTCGTAGAGGGTCGGCGCAATGTCGACGACGTGGTGAAACTGGGACCGCATGGTGTCGTCCGCCCCCAGCAACTTGGGCCAGGAAACCACCATCGGGTTTCTGGTCCCACCGAAATGAGCCGCAACTAGCTTGGTGCTTCGAAACGGGGTATCGCCGGCCCAGGCCCAGCTCGCGTGGTACATATTGTCCACCTCAGCCGTGCCCAACACGTCGAGGCCGCCGAGCTCTTCGAGCGCGGACAGTTGCTGCTCAACCGTATTGGGGATTTGGTTCTGCGCGAGGAGCTCGCTGATGCTACCCCGCTGACCCTCGGCGCTCGAGCCGTTGTCGCCGACGATATAGAAGATGAGAGTGTTGTCCCGAAGCCCGCGCTCCTGTAGCCCGTCGACGAGCGCACCCACTTGAGCGTCCGTGTGCTCGACGAAGCCCGCAAAGATCTCCATCAAGCGCGTTTGAAAGGCGCGTTCTCCTTCTGGAATGCTCTCCCACGAGTCCATGCGCGGGTCCCGCTCGGTGAGCTTCGTACCAGGAGGAATGATGCCCATATCCAACTGCCGCCGGTACACACGCTCGCGGTAGGCATCCCAGCCATCGTCGAACTTGCCCTTGTACTTGTCCGCCCACTCCCTGAATACATGGTGAGGGCCGTGCACTGCACCCGGCGCCCAGTACATGAAGAAAGGCTGGTCCGCTGCAAAGGCCTGATGCTCATCGATCCACCCGAGCGCCTTGTCCCTCATGTCTTCAGTTAGGTGGTAGCCGGGATCATCGTGGGGCGGCTCCACCGGATCGTAGTTTTCGTAGAGGCGGGGTTCATACTGGGACGTCTCGCCGGCGAGAAAGCCGTAGAAGTATTCGAAGCCGTAGCCATTGGGCCACCGGTCTTTCGGGCCCATGCTCGTGGTCTCTGTAGCAGGGGTGTTATGCCACTTCCCAAAGGCGGAGGTCTTGTAGCCATACTCCTTCAAGACCTCCGCGATGGTCGCCGCGGTCTTCGGCATGACGCCCGTGTAGCCGTCGAAGGCGACAGCGCGCTCTGCAATGGTCCCGGAGCCGACCCGAGTGTGATTGCGTCCAGTGAGCAGGGCCGCGCGCGTAGGAGAGCAGATGGAGGTCGTGTGGAACGCGTTGTACCGGATGCCCTCCTCGGCAAGGTGGCTCAGCGTCGGGGTGTGCGCCTCTCCGCCAAACGTCTCGGCGACACCAAACCCGATGTCATCGATCAGGATGATCAGGATATTTGGCGCGTCTCGCGGCAGCCGCTGGGGCTCATCGGGCCACTCCATCGTCGAGTCTTGAAGCCTGGGCCGCGCCACGCTCTGCGATCGGGACGGCGGAAACGGCAACACGGTGCCATCGCTCGGCGTGCTCACCGCGGCGGCCGGGCCGTCTGCCGCGGGAGCGCTCGAGCGATCACACCGGGTAGTCAACATCGCCATCATGGCCAGCGCCAAGATCGCGGCAGTTCGTGCGGGCAGCAGGTATGATTTTGGCATCGCGGATCTCCGGCGTCGGGTCGCTAGTTTGTACCGGGTTCGCGCAAAGGTAAACGGTTGGCGACCGTGCTAGGTTCTCGCGTGCCCATGCCACACCGCGATGAGGAGAACGCTGAGCCGCGGACGCCCGCGCGAGCTGCGTCGGCGCTGCGCCACGGCCCGCGACGCACCTGGCTCATCGCGCTCCTGAGCGTGCTGGGGATACTCGCCGCCCTTCTCGCGATCGGGCTCTACGTGTTGGCGAACCTCGATCATCCTTGGGTGAAGGGAAAGGTCGAGAACATGCTTTCGAACCTCGTCGGGACCGAGGTCCGCTACGAGGGCCTCTCGCTCTCGCCCTTCTCGGGGTTGGAGCTCCGAGGCCTGGTGGTGGCGACTCCCGAGACGCTTCGCTCACACGCGCCGGACATGCTGCGACTCGAAAAGCTCCGAATTCCCATCGAGCTTAGCCAACTGTTTTCGGGAGACGTCGTCATCCCTGCGATCGATGGCGGTCCCGTGGAGTTGACCGTCGTGATCAGCGGCGATGGGCGCAACTCGTTCGGCGAGCTGATGCAGTCCGAGGGAGACCTGCAGGAGGCCTGGCCTCCGCTTTCCGGGAGCCTCGAAGCGTTCGAGGAGCTCTCCTTGGCCGTCGGGCCTGTTCGGCTTGGACCGATTCGCCTTTCCTCGATCGAAGTCACCGGGTCCGGGGCGCGGATACGGCAGACGAACCTCGAGCCACTGGGTTTCTTTTCCAATGGAATCTCTTTCATCGGGGAGCCGAAGGGCTCGGCGGAACTCCGCCCTGAGGAACGGGACGACGTGGTTCTGTCCGTGGTGGACCTCGCGGGGGACGGTTCCGTTCGCGAAGCGTATCTCGTTCCAAAGCTCGAGGTTCGGCTGCAAAGCGGTCATGTGCTCGAAGTGAGCGCGGATGCGGAGCTTCGCAGGCAGTCGCTCTTTCCGGAGCTTCGTCCGGTTCGTTCACTCCTGCAGGTCGAGTCGAGCGCGACCTTCGATCCGGACCGGGCGGCAACGACTCTGCAGCTGAGCACCTTTACGCTGTTCGACTCGATGCTGGACGCCACGGGGACTCTGGTATTGGAAGACGTCGCGCAAGTAGAGGACGACGATTCGGAGGACGAACGGGCCCTCCCGGCGCTGCCCTTCGCCAAAGCGACAATCGATGCCCGTGGCGAGCTCGACGTCCCCTCGCTTCCGTGGACTTTCGCCTGGCTGAGCATCGAAGACTTCGCCGGCCGATTCGAGCTGCAGGGCATCGAGGTCGATGCGTCGGGGCTGTTGGCAGGTACCTTCAGTGTCGAGGGGAACCTCGAACGTGCGCTCTACGGTGAGGGCCCCCTGTCTGTCACCGTACAGAAGGCGGCGTTGAGCAGCTCCCTTTCCGCGCCAGACGCGCCCACTCGGACACTCGGAACACTCGCGGCCGAAGCGTCGATCGACGATCTGAGCATCAAAGAGGAGGGCCGCTTCGCCGCATCGATCGCCAAGCTCGGCACGTCGCTGAACGTCACCGATCTGGGCCAGGAAGACTCGGGCATGTGGGGCTTGCGAGGCAGGGGGTCGCTCACCGGGTCGATGCAGCGAGTCTCTGTGAAGGAACGGCGCGCCGCAGCCGAGTGCAAAGCCGGAGTCGCGCTCGATGTCGACCTAGCAAAGCACGAGGTCGCAGGAAGCGTTCCGGTCGAGTACTTTTCGCTCAGAGCGCGGGGCTACGATCGCATACGGGTACGCGACGCACAGCTCGACCTCGTCGCGAGCGACCCAACAAACTGGGCTACCGATGCGGGGGCGCCAAGGGCACAGGTCGACATGGCTGCCGAACGCGTCGCCGTTGGGAAGCGTCACTTTCGCGCACCGCGATCATCAGTGAAGGTCCGTCGAATGGGCGTCGACCAGTACGCATTTGGTGCTCGGCTCGCGGCCGACAGGGTGAGTTGGGGAAGTTTCCCTCGAGACGCCAAAAGCTCTTTCGAGTTGAAAGCCCTCGTGGATGCGCAGAAGCCGGCACTCGACGCGGACGCCTCCCTTGCCATCGCTGGGGGCGCCGCCACGAAGGCCTCGCTGCAAGCCTCCCAGAACGCTTCCATTACGCGGTACAATATCGCCATCGGCGGAGAGGAGGCTGGACCTCTTCTGGGTGCGCTGTTGTTCGAAGACGGCGGCCGCAGCTCGGACGAGCTGAGCTTCGCATTCGAGAGCAGCGGAGCGTTTCGGGGTCTGTTCTCCAAAGATGACTCCGGCGCCCTCGTGCCGTCGCGGGCGCCGCTGCGAACAGCACGTGGCACGCACCGCTCCGGGCTTCGGGTGGAGCGACTCTCTCTGCTTCGCGCGGGTCTCACGCATCAGATTCGAGGACTGAACGTCGAAGCTCGCTCGACGCACGAGTCCCCGGGGCGTGGATCTCTCGACGCAAACGCCTCGATGAAAGAAGCCCTCTATGGCGACAGCGAGCGGCCCATGTCGTTGCATGACTATGCGCAGAGCCTGGACGTCGCCTACGCGGCGATTCACGGCGCCCCCTCTTTCTCCGTCAAGACGGATGGCACGCTCGAACATCTGGATCAGCCGTACGTCCGCCAGTACCCGATTCGTGAGGTCTCGTTCGGCGCCGAAGTCGACGTTGACGATACCGAGGTCTTCGCAGTTCGGCACGCCTACATGCGCAACGCTGCGGGCGGCACGAAGTTCGAAGCCAAGGGTTCGTACGAAGGTTGGCGGGATGCGATCCGCGCCACGGAGGTTTGCACCAAGGGCCTCAAAGGGTGCCCGGAGGTTGCCTCCATGTACGGTCGAGAGGCAGCTACGGTTACCGGGACGTTCGAGCAGGACTTCAGTTTCTGGCGGAGCACCGAGCGAACCAAGAGCGGCGGATCCATCGTCGTTCCGTTCACCGTCGAGTCAGGTGACCTCAACACGTACCGAGTCCGCGCCACGACGGAGATTCGCGACGTGGTACTCGAACTTCCGGAACACGGCCTTCTCATCGAGGATCTCGACGCGTTGATCCCCGTGGACCAGGAGTTCGCAACGGCACCAGAGCTCTTCATGGTGCCGGCAACGGCAGACAACGCCATCGCGCAGAAACGCTTCTTCGACCTCTATCCGTTCACTGAGAGAGATAGTTTCCTCACGCTGGACAGGATGCAGCTCGGACAGGAAGTCGTCGGCCCCGTAGCAGCGAACGTCCACGTCGCAGGGTCCACAATCGCGGTGGACCAGATCCATGCGGCATATCGGAATGGCTTCGTCACCGGACAGTTCCGAGCGGATCTCAACCAGGACGATCCCAAAATTCTGTTCCGAGGGCACCTGACAGGTGTTCGCGTGAACGACGGGGATGACGTCCTCGATGCCAATCTAGCCATCACGTTCGTGCCGACGACGCTCATTGTCGAAGGAAAGGTGCAGATCGTCAGGGTCAGCAAGGAGCATCTCTACGAGATCATCGACGTGCTAGATCCCTACCACGAAGACGAAGACCTCAATCGCGTGCGCCTAGGGCTCAAGTTCGGCTACCCCAAGTTCGTGCTCATCAAACTCGACGAAGGCTTGATGAACGCGAAGATCGACCTAGGCGGACTCGCCGGCGCGGTTCGTATCGACGAAATCAAGGGCATTCCCGTGACACCTTTCCTCGAGCAATACATTCAGCCGTACATCGAACGAATCCTGTCTCCCTCGCTATTCTACGAGGCGGTGCCGGCCGAAAGTGATGACCCGCCAAAGGTCAGTCAGGCGCTGGAGGGTCAGCGATGAGACTTGCCAAGATGTCGATGCTCGCCACGATAACGTTGTCCGCCGTCGGATCGGCTTGCATCAAGGCGCCCCCGATCGCTGTCATCGACAATCGTACGGCCCTCGAGGTTCAGGCGTCCGGCGAGTACCCCGTGCTCGAGTTCCAAGGCGCCAACGCCGCGCTTCAGCCGCGGCCGAGCCCGGTTTCAGCGAAAGCGATCGTTTCCAAGGCCGGCCTCTCCGCTGCGGGTCACGATCTCGACCTTTTCGCGGTCTCGCAGAGCGATGCCAAATTCATCGACGACATGCTCCTGCGTGGCTGTCTTGGCGAGGCTCAGGATGGCTTGCTCGAGTACACACCCGACCACTGCGATGCCGAGGTGGAGGTGAGCGAGGTCCTGCGCGCCGCCAGCCGCAATAACCTCCACCGGAGACAGGTGTGGGAGTACCTCGCCTCCCAAAGGTCAGCTCAGTCTCCGGCCGCCGCGAGAGACGCATGGCGATCGGTGCACCTCGAGCAAGTGCGTTGCGGCACATGGATCGAAGAGGGCGGCGTATGGACGCAGAAGGCGTGTTGAGGGCTCCGTCGTTGCAACGCGCGCTGCTCCCGTGCTTGAACGCGCTCGCTACGCTCGTGGCGCTGAGCCTGCCCATCGATGCGAGGGCCGAGGCCCCCGATGAAGCCGCGCTCGAAGGGAGAAAACGCAAGCAGAGCCCCGCTCTGCTCAAGCCGAGAAGAGTGACCATCGGCGACAGCAATCATTTCATGGGCGTTCTCGGTCCTGGCGGTCGCTACCTCTACTACGTCACCGACGAGTACAACGCGTACGACCTCTTCGTTCAGTCTCCGGTCAGCTCCACGGGTCAGCCTCTTTTCGAAGCCTTCGGGGACATCACATGGCCCGCAATCAGTCTAGACGGAAAGCACGTAGCCTACATCCGCTATGAAACGGATTCCCGAGGGGATGCCTGCAAGAGGCGGATCCGGAGCAGCGGAAAAGCACGCAACGATCGCGAAGACTGTCGCAACACCGACGACGCAGACTTGCAGATCTACTGGCGCAATGATGGACGTCTCGGCGTCCTTCTTCGGGAACAACTTCACGGGGACCACGTTCTTCTAGACGGCGCCTTCGAAAAGCACCCCGAGCGAAGAGACGCGAACGTCGTGGGCTTGGCCATCTCGCCCGATGAACGCTGGGTCGCCTATGTACCCTTGTCCCGCGTTCGCGAAAAGGTCGGCGTATCGTTTTCGAACCGAACGAGCGCAGAGGGCATCCGCGTTCGAAGAGCAATCCCGGGCGCCGAGGAGTTTGGATACGAGGCCAAACTGCCGGGAGTCTCTGGGTACCCGGTCTTTTCCCCCGATGGCACTCATCTCTATTTCTCCCAGTTCCTCAATGACACGAACCGCGACGGTGTCATTGACGGTGAAGACAACGGGGTCCTGTTCCGTGTTCAGTTTCACGGTGACGGCGAGAAACCGGAGTTCGGCAAACCTCGGCAAATGACGAACGCTCGTTGGAACTGCCACTATCCGTCCGTCCGGGAGAAGCAGATGGCGCTCACGTGTGCCATGGACGACAACATTCACATCTACCTCTTGTCTCCGAGCGGCACGATCCCTGCCGACTGGGATCGAGAGCGCATTGCCAAGGAGACCGAAAGAGTGCGCGATCGGTGGAGCGAGTTGTTGCTCCGCCAACACTTGCTCGTCAGCGCGCCCGATGATCCCGAGCGTGCCGCGCAACTCAAGGCCCTGACCAAGCTGCATCTAGACCTCCGCGAGTACGAGGCTGCAATCTACTACGGCGAGCAAAGAAGCGAGCTCCTTCGTACCGAGGATCGCAATGACTGGTGGTCGGAGCTCATGCTCCGGCTCGCGAGGCATAGACGGGCGGACCGGGCACTTTCGCGGGGTCGCTTCAGTGAGGAGTATGTTTACGAGTCGAGAACGCTGATCGAGTCGGTGCGAGCGGTGGCTACGGACGATTCCCCCGATTCGGAGGCGCTTCGTGCTCTCGTACTGGCTCGAATCTATTGTGACGTGGGGGACAAAGCTTCCGCGGCGGAGCTACTCGCTCGTGTGGAGCTCGCTTCGGTAGAAGATGAGGCCGTTCTCGACTTCGCCTTCCAAGAGTTCGATCGGTTTTACGGCCTTCTCGCAGCCTACGAGACACGGCTCGCACGTCTCAAAGAGGTCGCTATGCACCGAACTTCTTCCGTGACCGAGTCACTTCGGCACAGCAGTCGCTTCATCCACGTGCTGCAAAGAGGCCGTCCCCAAGAGGAGAGGCTCGGCCGTTTGGTCGACGCTCGAAGAGGCGTTCCGGACGGAACTCGTCTTGCGCTCACGCTCGATCTCGAGATTGCATTGCAGCAGCTCACGGAGGACAACGCGGAGGCCGTTGAGGAGCAGCTCGTGAGTCTCTATCGCCAGGTCGATAACGCTCATGTCCGTCGCTACCTGGTCGTCAGTGCATTGCGTGCAGCCAATCGCGAGGACGTGGAGTCGCTGCAGCACTCGCTGCTCGAGCTTTGGGTCGAGTCCGCAGAAGAGGGTGACCCAGACAGGGCCGCATCCGCGAACCTCTATCGGATGGTCGTCCTCGAACGAGCCTATGGGGCCTTCGAAAGCGGAGACATGGAGACAGCCGCCCGCTATTTCGACAAGGCGCGTCGCGCGACGGACTCGCTAGCGGGTCATGTCGGCTGGATCGAAACACAGATGCGGCTCGGCGCAGATGCGCGAGCGACCGAGAACCAAGGCGAGAGCGAAGCGTCGAAGAAGTTCGTCGAAGCCTATCTATCGACGCGCGATCTGGGCTCCATTGAAACAAACAAGGAGCTTGCGAAGACCGTCGACAAAGCGAAAGAGCTCCTCGAAGCGTCGATCGACGAGGACCCGCAGCAGCCTCTCACGCACCTGCTTCTCGCGCACGCCTTGCACCACCGAGCGATTCGCCTCGGCGGGCGCGAAGACATGGCGCTTGCGGTTCGTCACTACCTCTTGGCCTTGGACCTAGCCGGGAATCGACCGCGCGTTCGTGCGCCCGCCCATGCGGGCATGGCTCTTGCGCAAGCTGCGCTTGGAAACCACAGGCGAGCGCTCGAGGATTTCGAGGCCCGCTTCGAGCTGCCCACCATCTCGACGGAGGAAGAGACCGCGCTTCTCTTGAGTTACGCGCGCAGCTTGTTTCACGTGAACAAGAAGAAAGAGGCAGTTGAAGCCGCCACGCGTGCGCTCGAGCGAATGCAGTCAGAGGGCGGAGTGACCGAAGAGCTCGGCCGATATGAGCCATTGATCCTCGACCGTCTCGCGCTCTACCAGCTCGATGCCGAACGCATGCAAGATGCACTTCAGACCCACGAGGCGCTCGAACGCTCGCTCAAAACCCATCCGGACGCCGCCTCCGCGGTCAACGAGGTCAAGACGCAGACCCGCCTCGCGACGGCTTATCTAGTCGCCGAGCGTCCACAGGATGCTTTGAGTTCCGTCACCCGAGGAGAGGCCCGCCTCGACGCTGCTGATCCCCTCCGCCCAAACGATATCGACCGAAGGGTACGCCCGGTCACGCACGAGTTCATCTATGACAAGGAGCAGCTACAGGTTCTCCTTTCCGGACTCGAGGCGACCGCAGCTCGGAAGCTCGACGACTTGCAGCGAGCTCGTGCCGCGCTTTTGTTTCGAAAGGATGCGCTGGACGCACGCTACGCTGTCGAGCAAGTCGATGAGGACCTGCTCGAGCTCGCGCGCACCTGCCTTCGGCTAGCCGACGTGGCCGAGCAAGAGGGGAACCTCGAACAGACGCGGGAATACCTCGAAGAGGGTCTTGCCTACGCGGAGCTGCACTCGACGGTGAGCGGAAGCGATGTGAGCGAGGTAGGCTTTCACCTACTCCGGGCGTACGCTTTGCTTCATTTCGAGGGCGACGTGGACCTCGCGCTCTACCAACGCGATTTGGAGCGAGACCTGCTGCGCTACTACGTGTTTCTTTGCGAGGTGCGCAATCCGGAGTGGGAAACGGAAAGGATGCGTCTCGAGATCTTTCTTTCGCTGCTCAGGATGGAGAAGCAGTCGTCTACTCGTCAGCCTCGACCCGGACCTGATCCCAAGTCTCGTCCGGGTTGAAGATCCTGATATCGTTGGCGGCCGTGGCGGTATCGTCGCCGAGGTCTTTTTCGTACACTATGTCGTCTTGATTGACGATGAACGTCTTGACGCCGGCCACGCCGTGCTCGGAGGGCCAGGCGAGCAACGCGAAGCCGCGTACCATCTGCCCGTCTTCGAAGTAGTCCATGGCGCCACCCGGTGCATCGGCGCCTTGCGCGTACAATATGCGGTAGAAATAGCCGTGGTACGGCGTCGGCTCGCCGCTCGCCGCCTTCCGGTACCCCTCGGCCGCGGCTGCCGCCACGAACGGGCCGGCCGGGCTCGGGGCTTCATCGCCCTCGGTGGGCCAGTAGAGCCCGTTGTGTAGCCCTGGGTCGCTGATGAGGTAGGGGGCAAAGAGACCGGCAATTTTTCCGTCGCGCCTCTTGGACGCGTATTCGTATTGGGCGTCGACGAATCCGTGGGCGACCCGAATCGCGCCAAGCTCGTTCCGGCCAACCCGCCTGTAGACGAGCTCGTCGACACCTTCGACTCCGCTGAAGGACCAGTGGCCATCCTTGTCTACGAGTGGCGCAGGCAGAGGCCAGTCGTTGGCGCCGACTTGGAGCACCTTCTGCCCGTCTCGGCCGTCCACGAGCTCGTGCTTCGTTCGATACATCTCGAGGAAACGCGCTCGGTCCTGCTTTTCGGCGACGGGATCGCCCCACTGCACCAGCGACTCACCACCGGGCCCAAAGATCTTCTCGAGCGCGGCCAGGTCGTGCGCCTCGACGGCGGCGACCAGCCCGTCGACGGCGGCTTCGGCCGATGGAAAGGAGGCGTGACTCTCGTCCTTCGGTTGGGCTTGCGGTTCGACTTCGGCCTTCTGTGTGCAGCTCGAAAGTGCGAGCGCGAGCCATAGGATCGTCGTCTTGAGCGGTAGTCTGTGAATGCCTGTGAATGTCCTATCCATCGTGAGCTCCTACCGCCGCCTCTTCGCTCCGCCACCGCCCTTGCTTCGCGCGCCCTGGGGCATGCTGGAGCGCCCACGCGCGCTTGCAGTGCGACTCGAAGCTCCGCCGCCGCGACCCGAGAGCTTTCCCTGACCGCTCGAAGACGGCGAGCGCTGGGGGCGCGATGACGGCCGGGCAGCGCTTCTCTTGGAGCCGGATTCGGGACGGGAGGCGGCGCCCGACTTGGCCTTGCCGGCATAGCCGCGGTCGCCGCCGGAGGAGGGTTTCCTCGCCTTGGCAGCGGACGCGTTTGCCTTCGCCTGTTTAGAGACTGCCTTCGACTCCGGCATCTTGCCCTTGTCGGGAAGTTTAGCCTTCGACCGGGCTTTCGGATCCGCGCCCGCGTAGCTCGACTTGCCCTTCCAGTCTGACTTCTTAGCTGAGTTTCGGTTGAGCTCTTTGAGCTCGGGCCGGTCGGATCGCGCCTTGGTGATCGGGCTCTTCACATTCCCGGTCCGCCCCTTGCCCCGCGGCTTGTCATCAAAGCCGCCCCAGTAGTTCTTGTTCTTGTTGACGACGACGACCTTGTTGTCGCTCAGCACTTTGTTGTAGTTCGACGAACGATTGTAGTGGTGGCTCGGGTGGTAGCCGCCACCATACACGGGTCGGTAGTAGTAGGGCGGTGGAGGCGGAACGAAGCCGCGATAGTAGTTTGGGTAGCAGTAGCCTCGGCTGTAGTAGGGTCGTGTGGACGCGCCGATCGCGAGGCCTACCCCGAATGACAGCATGCTGGTGGCGACCATGGCGCCGGCGCTGGGACCTTTGTCTTCGACGACCACGGTCGTCGGCGGCGGCGCATACACCGCCACCGGATCGTACTGCGGCACGTAGATGATCTGGGGGCTCGGCGACTCGATCACGATGATCTGTTGGCCCTCCTGGCTCTTGGTCTCGACCTTCATCTGCTCCGAGCTCTGAAGGTTGCCCACGTCTTGCGCTTGGGCGCGCAAGCGCTGGACGGCGGCCAGGACTCCGGGCTGGTCGTTGGTGTACGCCTGACCCAACTCGGTCGTCCAACCCATCTCGAGACACATCTGGTCGACGATCTGCCGGAACGGCATCACTGCTCGCATCGGCTCCGTGAAACCCGCGGCCTCTGCAGCGTCGTCGAGCGCGTCGCCTTCGAGCTCCGGATTGGCGACGAGCCAGTTACCCGCGTCCATGACCTCTTGTGGGTTGGTCGATGAGACGAGCACCTGCGTCAGCACCGGGTCTGGATAGAGTGCAATCGGCGCCAAGAGCGCTTCCATGTCCTCCGGAGTCCAGGTTTGGTCGGTGGCGCCGAGGGGCTGCGCAGCGGGGGTCGCGTCGCCGTCTTGCGCTGCCGCCTCTGGATTGAGGCCGAGCAGCAAGGCCAAGGAAATCGTCGCCAGGGGAATGAGCCAAACGCGCGAACCATTGGGGATCATCACGCCTCCTTCTCTTCTGTCAGCGCTCAACATGTCAAGCGTTCGCGTGGCGCTAGCAGTACCAGATCGCGAATTCGATCACAAGCGTTCCAAACCCTACCCTACTCTGCTCTCAACTCTGCGACCTTCGTCCCCTCTCCGCTGAAGAGATGGAGCACGTCGCCAGCGATAGCAAAGCGTCTGGTTTCTTCGAGCACCTTTGCGACCTCGCGTTCGAGCTCCATCCCGTCGGGGCAGGCTCTCATCGTCATCGCCATCTTGGAGAACGAAAGCTGGTCGCCATCGAGCGCGTAGCCTCCGCTCAGCTGATTGCATCCCGCAAACCCGGAGATGCGCGAGGGTTCCGCGCTGAGCTCGACGGACGCGGGCTTGCCGCCTGCCCCCACGCCTGCATCTTCGCTCCGAAGCTTCACGATGACCCAGCGTGTCCCGGTGAGGGATCGCGGCGCAGCCCGTGGTGCCCGCGGGACGCGTGTGAGCAGAACAGAGACGGGATTGTTCGGCGCGCTGTCTTTTTCGCCGTGGGTACCGAACGCGGGATTGAACTGCGTGCTCGTGAACAGGAGCTTACCTTCGTTCTCGATGCGCGCCCGAACGCCGAATCGGCCGCGCGGGTCGAGCTTCGCCGGTTGGTAGCTCAAGGTCACCCGATACGGCGGCCCGCTCTCGACCGGCATGCTCGCCTCCGCAATCTTTTCGGCGGCGACGTCCATCTTCGCGCCATCCTCGAGGATCACGATGAGCTCCGCGGTCGGCGGAAGCATCATCCGCTCCCGATAGAATACTTCCACGTGGAGCTCGGCGGAAGCATCCACGCCTTCCTGCGAACCGCTTGGCCGGTCTTTGGGTGCGTCCATGGTGTTCCCACCCTCGCATCCAATCATCGCGGCCAGCATCACCAGCCCTGTTGTCGCTGCTCTGTACATGGAGGGTCCTCCGTGCCGTTGACATGCAGCGATCAAACCCGACCTGCAAGTGAGCACTGAGGCTCGATGAGGCCGCGTGGCCGGTTCCCGATCGAACAGGAGTCAATCGCAAGGTGCGACGCTACCTCGTTAGTGAAGCTTGATCTCCTGCCAGCGGCCGCGCTTCCACATCGATGCGAAGGTGACCGCTTGCAGGCCTCGGTAGGCCGCCTGCATCGCAAAGATCACGACTAGGCCGAACCCCAGGATCGGGCCGAGCACGTAGACGAGGGGAAGGAAGAGCAGCCACTGGAACGCGACGCCGATGTACATGACCCGCTTCGTGTCGCCCGCGCCGGTGAGTGCGTTCATCAAGACCATGCCGACCGAATCGATGAACAGAAAGCCCGCTGCCACACGAAGGGGGTTCTTGGCGAGCGCGAGCGTTGCGGGGTCATGAATGAAGCCGCTCAGGATCAGCTCCGGAAACAACACGGCCGGCACGCTCAGCAAGCCGACGACGCCGATGGCGATCTTCACGACGTCCCAGCCCCACTGTTTGGCGTCGTCGGGCTCTCCGCGGCCGAGCGCTTGGCCGGCAAGCGACGCCGCTGCCAGGCCGAAGCCGATGCCCGGCAGGATCCCAACCAGGATGAGATCGATGATCACCTTGGTGGCCGCTAGCTCGGGTGTGCCCATCCGGGCAACCAACACGAGAAAGACCGTCATCCCTGCAGCGAAGAAGAACTGTTGAAGCCCGGCGGGCGCGGCGAGCCGGAGGATCTGCTTCATGGTCTCCCGCGACGGAAGGCCCTGCAGGAAGCCACAGTCGCGCGCGTAGCTTCGACCCAACATGAAGTAGGACGCGGTGCCGAATATGGTCGCGATCGCCGAGGCCACGCCCGCGCCGGCCGCCCCGAGCTCGGGCGCGCCGAGGTTCCCGAAGATGAACACCCAGTTGAGAAAGATGTTGACGATGTGCATCGAGATCAGCGTCCTCATATAGAGGATCGATTTATCGATGGCGTTCCAGTAGCCGCGAAACGCGAAGTTCATGCCCATCGCGAACATCGCCACGAGGCGGGCACGCAAGTACGGAACGCCCTGCTCGACGACAGCCGTATCACTGGTGAGGATCGGGAAATATTCCCAGGCGAAGGTCACCAACACGGCCGACCAGGGAACGGCCAGAGCAAGCGCGAGCAGCAGTCCTCCGTTGAGCGGGATCGCAGTCTCGCTCCAGCGCCCTTCCCCGACGCGGCGCGCCGCCATCGCCTGCACGCCCGCAGAAAGACCTAGGATGAAGGCCGAGAACAGAAAGTTGGCGAAGCCCCCGAGTCCCACGCCAGCAAGCGCCGCGTCGCCGAGCGTGCCCACCATCGCCGTATCGACGAGGTTGAGCACGTTCTGCGAGAGCATGCCGCCAATGATCGGCAGGGCGAGTGTGAGGATGCGCCTGCGACGCGCGGGGGGAACGCCAGCCAAGTTAGCGGGGCGCCATCCGAAGAGAGCCGTCGAGTCGAATGACCTCGCCGTTGATGTAGCCGTTTTCGACGATGTGGCAGGCGAGCGCGCCGAATTCTGACGGGCGACCGAGACGGCTCGGATGGGGAATCGTCGCTGCGAGTGCGGCCCGGATGTCTTCGCCCAGCATCTTGAGGAGCGGGGTGTCGAACGTGCCCGGCGCGATCGTGACGACCCTCACCTGGGCCTTCGAGAGGTCGCGCGCGGCTGGGAGCGTCAGCCCGACGATGCCGCCCTTCGAAGCGGAATAGGCGACCTGTCCAATCTGCCCGTCGAACGCGGCGATCGACGCGGTGTTGATGACGACGCCGCGCTCCCCGTCTTCCGGTTCGTTCTTGCTCATCGCGGAGGCCGCGATCCGGAGCATGTTGAAGGTACCGACGAGGTTGACCGAAATGACCTTTTGGAACGCGCCCAAGTCATGTGGTTCGCCCGTCTTGTCGATCGTGCGCATTCCGATCCCGATGCCGGCGCAACTGATCGCCGCTCGGAGCGGGCCCATCGAGGTCGCTTGGTCGACCGCCGCCTGAACGTCGTCGGCGTTGCTGACGTCCGTCTTGACGAACACGGCTGCATCCCCGAGCTCGCTCGCGAGCGCAGTCCCGCGCTCCTCGTTGAGATCGACGATCACCGCGCGGCCGCCCCGGCCGACGAGCGCGCGAACCGTGGCCTCGCCCAAACCCGAGGCTCCACCCGTAACCAAAGCCACCGCACCCTTGATGTTCATTCCATCCTCCGGCCGCAGATGCTTGGGCTTCGTGGCCCCTGCGTCAAGCAGCTAGCGTGCAGGCCCGCCTGCGGCTAAAACCCGGCGCGTTCACGCTGGGTAAGGGGACCCCGTTGCTCTTCAACAGTCTCGATTACATTCTGTTCCTGGGCATCGCTGTCGCGGGGTTCTGGCTGTTGGCTCGACACGCCCAGCTCCGCATCATCTTCGTGTTTGTCGCGTCCTGCCTCTTCTACATGGCATGGCACCCGGCCTATATCGTCCTGATCCTCGGGTCCACGGTGGTCGACTTCGTGGCTGGCCTACGAATTCACGCCACGGAGAACGAACAGGCCCGAAAGCGCTGGTTGCTGGTGAGCCTGGTGTCGAACCTCGGGCTCCTCGGCTTGTTCAAGTATTTCAACTTCGGCTCCCAGGCGACCGCCGACGTACTGCATCTCTTCTTCGGCACCACGATCGAGAACCCGCCATTCCTCGACGTCCTGCTCCCCGTCGGGATCTCGTTCTACACGTTCCAAACGCTCAGCTACACGATCGACATCTACCGACGAAAGCTCGAGCCGACCCGCAACTTCTTCCAGTTTGCCTTCTTCGTCACGTACTTCCCGCAGCTCGTGGCGGGCCCCATCGTCCGCGCGTCGCAGCTCCTCCCCCAACTCCAGCAGAAGATCACGCTGAAGAACGAGCAGGTGACGCAAGGCCTGTTCCTGATCGCGACCGGCATGATCAAAAAGGTCGCCATCGCCGACTACCTCTCGGTCAACCTCGTCGACCGTGT
>Ga0316198_10000817_pt1 | contig 17232 bp, 13 predicted proteins | sample OudBieAanoxic_MG_FD_204935 | JGI IMG/M metagenome (GOLD analysis project Ga0316198, IMG submission 204935) | Coastal sediment microbial communities from Oude Bieten Haven, Netherlands - site A anoxic | ecosystem: Environmental > Aquatic > Marine > Coastal > Sediment | place: Netherlands...
GCCCGAACCATCATCGATAATTCCCGCAAAGTTTATCTGGTGGTGGATCACACCAAATTCGGCCGTAAGGCGATGGTGCGATTGGGTAATATTGTTGAAATCGATGCGTTGTTTACCGACCGAATACCACCGGTGCCCGTGGTTAAGATGATGAAAAACGCCGGTGGAATAATCCACACACTATAAATCGCATAAAAAGGACGGGCACTAGAAATAACGGTAAACGATACACGGGAAGAATCATTGTCACTTGCGAAAATATTATAATTTTGCTATTTAGGGATATACTTAAAAATTAGGTATTGTAATACAGCCGACGATAAAGGGGTGGCTTCGCATAAGGGCCACCCTTTATTATTGCCCATTTTAAGTTAATTCTTCTCTTTTTGGTGAAAGACAATGGTGGTCCCTGGAAAAAATCAGGCTGATTTGATATAATAATTTGTTACGATACCCTAAAAATGAAATCGTTTGACGTTTCCATCATCATAAGCCCGAAATGACCAAACCATTACTTCAAGACATCCTGCCGCTGGTCAAGCAACCGAGCCGGTATCTTGGCAATGAGATCAACCGGGTGAAGAAGAATCTCGATCAGGTTGATCTTCGTGTGGCGCTGGCGTTTCCCGATATGTACGAAATCGGCACCTCCCATTTCGGGATGCAGATTCTTTACGACCGGCTCAATACCCGGGCCGACATTGCTGCTGAGCGGGTGTTTACCCCGGATGTTGATATGCAGGCACATCTAAAAGCGGCCGATTTACCATTGATGTCCCTGGAATCCGGTTGGTCGCTTAACCAGTTTGATATCGTCGGCTTCAGTCTCCTTTATGAACTCAATTATACCAATATCCTGGCCATGCTCGATCTGGCTGGCATCCCCTTCTACGCTGAGCAGCGGGATCTATCCCATCCGATGATCATTGCCGGGGGGCCCTGCACCGTCAATCCGGAACCGGTCGCCCAATTTTTCGATGCGATGGTCGTCGGAGATGGTGAAGAGACCATGATGGCTTTGGCGGACATCTGGATGGCGTGGAAAAAAGGCGGTAATGAAGATAAAAACGACTTGTTGCAGCGTTGGCAACAGATCGAAGGGGTGTATATCCCATCATTTTTTGATGTGGCGGGTAGCGATGACAGACATCCCTGCGTGACCGCCCGAACCCCGGAGTTTCCAACTGTCAAGCGAGCGGTTCTGACCGACCTGAACCAGGCTTCGTTCCCATCATCGCCCGTCGTCCCTTTTGGACGCCCGGTGCACGATCGCTTGCGAATGGAAATCTCCCGCGGTTGTACCCGAGGCTGCCGATTCTGCCAGGCCGGTATGATCTATCGCCCTGTGAGGGACCGGGCGCCGGAAACGATCCTGGCACTCACCGAGCAGGGAGCCGATACAACCGGTTACGATGAAATCTCGCTGTTGTCCCTTTCAACTGGGGATTACGGATGTATTGCACCGTTATTGGAACAGTTGATGACCCGGCATGCCGAGGACCATCGCGCGGTTTCCTTTCCGTCACTTCGGGCGGATACGCTGACACCGAATCTGGTTCGCCTCATTAAAAAAGTACGTAAAACCGGTTTTACCATCGCCCCCGAAGCGGGCAGCCAACGGTTACGGGATTTGATCAACAAGGACATCACCCGGGCGGATATCGAAAAGACCGTTCAATTGGTGTTCGAACAAGGCTGGCAGGTGATTAAACTATATTTTATGATCGGGTTGCCCACGGAAACACAAGACGACCTGATGGCCATTGTCGATCTGGTTAAACACCTGCGGCGAATCCGTGCACCCAGGGGGCGCCGCCGGCCGGGAATGAATGTCAGCGTGACCACCTTCATCCCCAAGGCACATACCCCATTTCAATGGAGCCCCCAGATTTCGTTGTCCGAATCACGACGAAAAATCGAATGGCTCAAGCACCAGCTCAAATCCACGGGAGTTCGGTTTAAATGGCAAAAACCCGAAGTAAGCCTGGTAGAAGGAGTATTTTCACGCGGGGACCGGCGACTCTCCCGCCTGCTGGTGGCGGCTTATAACAACGGTTGCCGTTTTGACGGGTGGAGCGATCATTTTAATTTCGACAAATGGCTGGCGGCACTAAATAGCGCTGGGCTGGATGCCGGTTTTTACACTACCCGGAAACGATCTTTCGAGGAGCATTTGCCGTGGGATCATATCGATGTCCGGGTTTCAAAGCGGTTTTTAAAACAAGAATGGGATAAGGCCTTGGATGGCGGGATCACGGAGGATTGCCGAAATGGCCAGTGTCATCAATGTGGGGTCTGCGACTTTAAAACCATCGCCCCGATGGTATTCACCGACCGGTTGGAAAACCATGTTAGGCCGATCGGTAACAATAAAAAATCGATGGCCTCTCATACAAAGATTAGATTAGCCTATGCCAAAACTGGCAATGCCCGGTATTTTGGCCATCTGGAAATGGTCAATATTTTTATCCGGGCTTTTCGCCGGGCCCGGATTGCGCTTAAATTTACCCAGGGGTTTCACCCCAAACCGAAAATTGCCTTTGTCGACCCCTTACCCATCGGCATGGAGAGCTTAAACGAATCCCTGACCATCGAGGTGCCATCAAATACAAACTTAGGAGAGATGGTTAGACAGGTCAACGATCAACTACCGGCCGGACTATCGGTAACGGGTGCGAAATCGATCAATGATCGTGGACAAGTATCCCGGCCGGATATTATCTGCTATCGAGTAGACCTGAAAGATGGGCAATTTGATAGGGCTTTTAAGCGCGCATTTACTGAAAAGGAATCCTGGATCCATGAAAAGAAGACCGCCAAAGGAAAAGTGATTCGAATGGACGCTAAAAAAATCGTTCAAAAACTGACCCTTTCTTCCGATAAACGACTAACACTTTGTTTGCGACAGGAACCGGGGAAATCCCTTCGACCGCCGGAGTTGCTGAAAAGCATTTTTTATCTTGCCGACGAGGATGTAAAACAGGCGCGAATTGTCAAACAATAGGATGGCTCATGATTCGTCAACTCATTATTAACGAAACCGAACATGAAACCCGGGTGGCCCTGCTTGAAGACAGCACAATTGTGGAAGTCTTTTACGAGCGGGGTGATAATAAGGAAATCACAGGAAATATTTACAAGGGACGTATTCAGCGAGTACTGCCGGGTATGCAGGCGGCCTTCATTGACATCGGTCTGGAACAAGCAGCGTTTATTCATGTCAACGATGTTGTCCGCAATAGCGATCCCATGTTCGAGACATATTTTTCAGATCATTTTAACGACGGAGCCGCTTCTCCAGATGATCGGGCGCAGGATCCGATCGACCGAACAGATGAACTGCTTGTCTCCCTGTCAGCTTCGAATGGCCGCCCCATCGAAGACCTCCTCACCGAGGGCCAAGAACTGATGGTGCACGTGGCCAAATCACCCCTGGGCTCGAAGGGAGCGCGGGTAACCACCTACATTTCTCTACCAGGGCGTTTTTTAGTCCTGATGCCGTTTTCCGACCATATCGGCATTTCGCGTCGTATCGAAAAAGAAGTCGAGCGGGATCGTCTCAAGCAAATCGTTCAATCGCTTCGTAAAGACGACAGGGGGTATATCGTCCGCACCGCCAGCGAAGGAATTGCTGCTGAAAAACTGGCCGACGAGATGGGTTTTCTGCAAAAATTATGGGAGGCGATCGAGAAAAAAAATCAAACCCTCTCGGCCACCACCTTACTGCATAAGGAGCTGAATGTCAGCCTGCGGGCTGTTCGGGATTTGCTGACCAACGAGGCGGAAAAGGTGGTGACTGATTCCCGCAAAGTCTACGAAGATGTCCTGTCGTTTTTGGACACTTATATGCCGGCACTGAAAGATTCGGTGACACTATATGATGCCCCGGAACCGATTTTTGATGCGTATAACTTAGAATGGGATATTTCCCGTGCCTTGAAACGTAAAGTCTGGCTGAAATCCGGTGGGTATATCGTTATCGATCAGACTGAAGCGCTTTGCGCCGTCGATGTGAATACCGGTCGGTATGTGGGCACCCACAACCAGGATGAAACCATTTTAAAAACCAATTTAGAAGCTGTCAAAGAGATCGCCTATCAAATTCGGCTTCGGGACATTGGTGGTATTATTATCATCGATTTTATCGACATGGAGAAGAAGCCTCATCAGGAGAAAGTGTACACTGCCCTGCTGGATGCTTTAAAAAAGGACCGCAGTAAAACGCATGTACTGCCCATCTCCGAGTTGGGGCTGGTTCAGATGACCCGTAAACGAGTTCGGCAACCCTTGCACCAAATTCTGTGTGAACCTTGTTTTTATTGTGATGGACAAGGGACGCTTATGTCTAGACGATCGATTTGCTACAATATCTACCGGGAAATGCTTAGACAATCACGGGATTTAATGGGTGCCCGGTTAACCTTGCGGGTCAATCCCGAAATTGCCGACTTGTTTTACGGTGAAGAACAACGCCTGGCCGAAGATCTGGAAGATAAATTCGGTCGTCAGATTGTCATTTACCCCAATCCAACCTACCATCTGGAGCAGTTTGACTTACTGGAAGTATTGGATTCGTAAAAGCAAATAATCGTGAATCTCTTAGGCCAGGCAGACTTCACTCTGTTGCGCCTGCCCTTCTCAGCGCATCAATTATTTTTTCGGCATGGGATGGATCTTTGAATTTCTTCGTCCAGTAATTTCGTATTACTTTAAACGAGGCTGGTTTTGGGTACAATCGCAACGTCTCTTTAAGTTGTGCGCGCTTCTGCTTCCATGCCCAGGCGGAGGCATATTCCGGGTCCAGTTCAACCGCACGCTCAAGCAGTTCAATCCCTTAGGGATATTCATCCTTGTTGAAGGTTTGATAAAAGGTTCTCGCATTCGCAAAACAAATCCATGCATCGAGATTGTTCGCGTCACTCCGTAAACGCACTGTTTCGCCTTCTGTTAGCCTTATATCGAGTTCTTTGCGGGTGCGGGGTGTATCAGTCCTTCATGTCCGTTACGATCCGGGCCAAACGCCTCAATCCCCCGCCGATATCCCGCCCCAAATGAAATCGGATAACTTTTCGACCGACATCAAGCAGGGCCTGGCGATCGCCCAGGGCCTGGGCGGCCAATAACGCACCGAATGTCATCGCGGACCCGGTTTCACCCGGTGTATCCGGGATGTTGACATCTATTGACGGATCGTCGGTGAATTGGATGAACAGCCCGTGCCCGCCGTCCCCCTTGTGAAGCTGACCGGTGGAGTGGAGAAAACGGGGGCCGTATCCCACCGTGGTGGCCGATTTCAAACGGGTTTGAATGCAGGTCCGCAATTGCAAAAGGGCCTCATCGGTCTCAGATGAAGGTTGCAGATAAGCCTGGAGGGCAACATAAGGCCGCCGGGCTGCTTTGTTTTTATCCGGCCGGGCCAGGGTGAAAAAGCGTTTGAGCGCCGTTTCGATGGTATCGGCGGGCTCATCCGAATACACGGTGATTCCATCTTCTGTCAGGGTTGGAATTAGCTCGGGTAGCCGGCCCGCCTCCTGATAGGCCGCCAGCATTCGACGGGCGGAGATCTTGGCCGATTCCACATTGGGCTGATCAAAGGGATTTATTTCTAAACGATATCCAGCCACAACCGTAGCCATTTCCCAGCGGAAAAATTCACCGCCAATATCGTAAAGATCATTCAGGTAAATTTTCACCACCGGATGTCCGCCCTCCTTTAGCGCTCGAACCGGCTCATCATAGGTGTCGTCTCCCCTTAAGCACAAATAAACAAAAAAACGATCGTTCGCGTAGTCATCCGGGGTAAGCACCGCCTCACCATCCACTGGAAGGATCCCCTTTCCCTCTTTGCCGGTACTTTCCGCGACCAATTGTTCCACCCAGGATCCGAAATGAGAAATGGCCGGTGACAGGATCAAGGTTAGTTTATCCCGGCCAGCAAGGGCCAGCTCGCCCATCATCATCCCCAGGTGAGCGCCGGCTTCTCTATCTGGGGCAGCCATATCCGTAGCGCGGTCAAGCAGTTTTTCCAGATCGACACCAACCAAAGCAGCGGGTACCAGCCCGAAATATGACAACGCCGAGTATCGGCCACCGATATTTGGGTCGTTTAAAAAAATCTTACGAAAGCCAAGCTCCCGGCCGAGTGATTCCAGGCGACTACCCGGATCGGTAATGGCAATATAATGTGCACCTGCCTGGGTGGTCCCCACTTTTTCCAAGGTTTTATTGTAGAAATATTTAAAAAACGAAAAGGTCTCCACGGTGCCACCGGATTTGGTGGATATGATGTAAAGGGTTTTCAAGGGATCCAGGCGATCGCTATAAGCCTCCACGACTCGCGGGTCGGTACTGTCCAGGACAGCCAGATCGAGGTATCCTTTTGTAACACCAAATGTAAATCGAAAGACCTCGGGCGCCAGACTCGATCCGCCCATCCCCATGAGCAGGGCATGGGTGAATCCCTCATTGCGTAGATCATCCGCCAGAGTTGTCATTTCACGCCTCAGTCCACCCATTTTTTCCGGACTTTTCAGCCATCCCAGGCGGCTGACGATATCGGCCGGATCCGGTTTCCATACCGTATGGTCGTGTTTCCGGATTCGATGGATAATTTGCGCATCCGCCATCCGGGATAGGGCTTGATCCACCAGCGGCTGCAATGATCCTACGACGGCTTTGATCGGTCTTTGCAGATCTTGTGCGGAAACCATGGCATTACCTCCCTCCCTCGCGCATTAATTCTCGCCTTTCAATTTCTTGATGATTTTGGGAATAAAAAATGAAAAAATAAACAGCCCAATGGAGAAAACTACCTTAAATGATATCAACTCTCCCCAGTTTCCCGAAGCCCACACGTCTTTCAGAGTTCCGATGAAAAAGGTAAAGATAAAGGTCCCGACAATGATTCCCAGCCCGGTTCCGGAGAAATAATCCCGGAATCGAACCTTGGTCAACCCCATGCCGAAGTTCATCGGTGTAAAGGGAAAATAGACCAGCCGAAGGTACAGGACCGTGGCGAAACCGTTTCGCTCGATGGCATCATCGTACTTCTTCAACTTATCACCAATTAGTTGGGTGGCAAAGTCTCTTCCCAGCGTTCGGCCGATAAAAAAAGCGGCGCTGGCGCCCGCCATGGCCCCGATCCAGACATATAAGAACCCCCAGTATGGACCGAAAATGGCGGCCCCCAGGCCAGTGAGTAACGTTCCCGGTAAAAACAGACAAACCCCCACGGCATAGAAAAGCATATATGCAAATGGCGCCCAAAAGCCAGCCGACTCCAGAAATTGCCCCAGTGCTTCGACGGTGAGATAATTTTTTACCGGTGTAAATCGTATCATGCATATGGCCGTAACAATAAAAAACACCAATATGCCGGCTTTCACCACCGCTTTTCGGCGGTTATTCACCCGATTCTTTTCATTCGATGACATGGGCCATCTCCTTTTTTGAAACTACTAAAACCGCGAAGCCCGCGAAAAGAGTTGGTTGTCCAATCGTCTTTTCATTTTCGCGCCTTTCGCGGTTTTCCGTAGTTCCCCATCGTCCTATCAGAAGGACGCGCGCCCACGGCGGGGGTAATAAAAGAAAATGTATCAGGGTCCCATATTTGCAGCTTCTTTCGGTCCCCAGCTGCCGGCATCGTAAAAATGAAGCTTTCGACCCCGGTCTTCACAAAATTCACAGGCCTCTAAAATCGGCGTTAGAAACCACCAGCACCGCTCAATGCCATCCTGCCGCCAGAACAGCATATGATCACCCAGGATGCAGTCCAGCAGCACTTTTTCATAGGCTTCCAGTATCGGCCTGGCGTCGCTCTGCTGGTAGTCAAAATTCATTGTCACGGGTCGCAAGCATACCTTGGCACCCGGCTGTTTGGTCTGAAACATCAGCGTGATCTTTTCTTCCGGGTAGATGCCGAGCGTGATCCGATTGGCATTAATGGTTTCACCGAGAACTTGCCTGAACATGGAATGGGGGACATCTTTAAATTGAATGGATATTTCGGTTGTCTTTTTTGCCAAACGCTTTCCCGAGGTCAGGTAAAAAGGCACCCCTTGCCAGCGCCAGTTATCCAAAAATACCTTCATCCGGGCAAAGGTGGGAGCCAGAGAGTCCGGATCGACGCCGGTTTCTTTGCGATAGGCTTGAACATTTTTACCATCCATGCGTCCTGAACCGTATTGGCCTAAAACGAGGTGATCGGGTATATTTTCAGTTGAAAACGGGCGAAGAGATCGAAACACTTTAATCCGTTCATCCCGCACCTGTTCTGCCTTGAATCTTGAGGGCGGCTCCATGGCGAGGAGGGCCAGCAACTGCATCATATGGTTTTGAAACATATCCCTTAACACACCGGCCTGTTCATAGTAGCCGGCTCGGTGTTCCACACCCAGGGTTTCCAGGGCGTTGATGCTGACATATTCAATATACTGTCGATTCCAGATCGGCTCGAAGATCGCGTTGGCAAAGCGAAACATCAACACATTCTGAACGGTTTCCTTGGCCAGGTAATGATCGATTCTGAAAATCTGATGTTCTTTAAAGTATGCGCGGATACCCTGATTCAATTCAACAGCGGTTTTCAGATCACGCCCAAACGGTTTTTCAACCACCAGGCGGGCCCAGCCTTGGTCATCGGTATTTTCTTGGCTGAGACCGGCCTGACCGATTTGACGTGCCACCGGCTGATAGAGCGATGGTGGCAGGGCGAGGTAAAAAATTCGGTTTCCGCCAGTATGATTTTGTTCGTCCAGCGACTTCAGTGTATCTGCCAATTGAGTGTACGACGATCGTTCGTCATAACCAATGGCGCGATAAAATAGATGCCCGGCAAAATCTTGCCAATCGTCCCTGCCGGTTGGGCTGGACACTGGTAGCGCCTTTTTCAGTTTGTTTCTAAATTCCCGATTGGTCAGCCGGGTTCGGCCGCACCCGACAATGACAAAACATTTGGGCAATCCGTGGTGGAGGTATAAATTATATAGGGCCGGAATCAGCTTACGAGCAGTCAAATCACCCGTGGCGCCAAAAATGACGATGGTGCAGGGGTCAAGGGGTTCGGTGATTGCACATTGATCGGTCAACCCTTTTGTTTCAGGTGCAGCGGCGGATATGATCGTTTCAGTCCCCATGCCTTTTTCCATCTTTTGCTCCCCGGCTCGTATTAACGAAACTGTACCAGCATTTCAATTTATCCGCTTTTCTAAATCAGATGGTGGATCTATTTTTCAGAAGAAACCACCGCATGTCCCCCGAACTCCCGACGTAATGCGGCCAAAACCCGATCGGTAAAGGTATTTTCCTGGCGAGACCGGAAGCGTTGCAGGAGAGACAGGGTAATCACCTGTGCCGGCACATTGGTGTCAATGGCCTGCTGAACCGTCCAGCGCCCTTCACCGGAATCTTCCACATAACCCGTGATGTCTGAAAGCCGGGGGTCTTTCTCAAAGGCATCCGCCATCAGTTCCAGCAGCCAGGAACGGATGACACTGCCCTGGTTCCACAGATGGGAAATCCCGGCATAGTCAAAGTCCTTGGCATAATCGGAAGCCTCCAGAATTTCGAATCCCTCTCCATAGGCCTGCATCATGGCGTATTCGATGCCGTTATGAACCATTTTGACAAAATGTCCGGCACCGGTGGGGCCACAGTAAAGATACCCGTTCGGTGGTGCCAGGGTTTTGAATATCGGCTCGAGCAACTCAAAGGTGGTTTTATCTCCACCCACCATGGTGCAGTAGCCGATCTTCAATCCCCAGATGCCACCACTCACCCCAGCATCAACAAACTTTATATCGGCATCGGCAAAACCCTTGGCCCGGCGGAGATCATCCTTGTAATAGGTATTGCCACCGTCGATAACGATGTCTCCGGGGGAAAGAATTACTTTTAATTGATCGATATGGTCATCCACAATCTTCCCGGCCGGAAGCATGAGCCAGATGATTCGAGGTGGGACAAGTTTTTCAACGACATCGGATAGGGAATAGGTCGCGATGGCCCCTTCTTGGGCCAATTCATCGGTTTTTTGTGACGTCCGGTTATAAGCCACCAGTTGGTGGCCGCCCTGCATCAGGCGTCTGGCCATGTTCATACCCATTCGTCCTAATCCGATCATCGCCAGTTTCATTTTTGAAAGTCTCCTTTCCCGTATTCGGCGTTAAATCATCCGGTTTATTTCCCGTTCAGGGACCAGTCATAATCGAGATACTTGACTTTGACCTTTTTTTCGAGTGCATTCAAGCTTATTTTAAAATCATCGTCGGCATACTTAAGAAAAAAGTTAACGATACCATCCTTGAAATCGGTTTTAAACCATTTAAATATTGAACTCACGTACAACACGTTCCCTTTGAGATAGTTGCTGTTCGGATCGTTGACAAATGCCCGGGTCAACCGATCGAGTTGCTGATTCAATAGATCACTGCTAAATGGTTCATCCGACAGCGGCGGACAGCTTTTCGCAGCGCAATTGATGGCAAAGTGGACTCTGGGATCTTTAAATCGGGGCCGAAGTATATCATGCTCAATCTGATCCAGGGCCATGCGATTGCCGCCAATATGCGCGATCTCTTTCTTCCACGGACTTTTCAGCAGGCTTCCCAGGTCCTTAATGGATTTTATACCGGGATACCCGCTCAAAATCAGCTTGATGGTCCAGGCATTATACGCATTGACATAAAACGCAAATTGTTCGTCGCGAGACAATGATTGGGGATCAACCACCTCAAGAACCGCCAGGTAGGCATCGAGGGCCGACTCCTCACCCTTTAAACCCTTGTAATCCACCTCCCCCGCCTGGACGTATTTACCGAGCAGGCCGGCATAGAGGTGATGATCGACTGTGTTACCGGCCAGGCTTTTGGCTATCATGCCGACGCCCGCAATAATTGATAGCGTGCCATATAATACAATTAGCGCTTTTTGCATCTGATTGCCCCATCAAACGATTATAGTAATACGTTTACCGGTTTAGATAAAAACCTTTATAGTTTAGTGCCCATCAATTAATTGTTTTCTTAAAGGTGGATACCTGGTAACGTTTCCATTTCAGAAATGAAGATTTTTGTCCAAGATCAAGGAAATCAAGGGATTGCGCGGAGGCATACCGTGGTATGCCGCCCAAGCGATTTCGCCTATTGACGCCGATATTGGGCAAAAAGACCATTTATGGATGGATACAGCTTAGTGCTATCGTATCTGTCGATCGTTGTCGGAAATACTTACGTCTAAATTTTATCTATTTGATTTAGAGACAACGAAGGTAAAAGAAACGCCATCAATCACAAAAGTTGGTTCTTTTGGATATGTCCTTTTTATTGATGACCGAGTCCGATGAGGGTTCGAGGCCTAATAAAATGTTAGGTTAAACCATCTCAATCGGTAAAGCGAGGGATTCGGGTTCAAAATCTGTGAGGTAAAAACGAAATAAGGCCGACCCGGCGCGGGCCAGCCTTATGCTATAACCCATACTTATAAAAATTTTATACGGGGTTATTTTACCAGCGTTTTTCGTCCAACCGTGGCGAGGGCGATCAGTCCGATGCCGAACAACATCGTCGCAAATGATTCAGGAACTGTCCCTGCCATGGTATATCCGCCCATTAAAATTGTTATGAAAAAAATCAAAAATCCGAGCTGTTTCATCCTTTTTTTCCTCCTTTATTGAATCTTGCCGTTCTATAAAGCAATAAAAATGCCAAAAATTCTATAAGGAAGAAAAAAATTGAATATTATTTTTATGTATTATATTTTCAGATGGTTAGATAAATATTAAAATCAGATTTTGTGGGACTTAGTAGGGTTGCATAACGATGAATCTGAAAAATTATGAAAAAAAAGTAACAATTAGAGCCGACCTATGTATTTTATTTCACAATGGACCCTGTGTCTTCCAGAGAAAAATCAACTCCCTTCGGCTAAAGCCGAAGGCTTGGGGTCCAAGGATCCAAGAAGGGTTCGAGGGTTCGAGGGGTCAAGTGAAAGACCATCCCAGCCTTTGCTTGAACCCTTGACCCCTTGAATCCTTGCGGCAGCATCAACAAATAACCTAAAGTCTTCAACTAAAGGCGAAGGTTTTTCTCCTATTCCCAGAGTGGGACGATAATAACGCTCTCAAAATTTACAAACGCATCCATCGAAGAAATTAAATTAGGGGATATTTCCATACGCTGTCCGAATCTGGAATGAGCGCTTTTCAGGGAATCAATACGGTCGATCCGCTGGTTTTGCGTGCCTCAAGATCCCGGTGTGCCTGGGCCGCTTCTTTCAAGGCATAGGTCTGGCGAATCTCGATTTTAACGGCCCCGTTTTCAACAACCTTAAACAGGTCAGTTGCGTGTGCCAAAAGGTCCTCTCGCTTTTCAGTATAGGTCATTAAACTGGGCCGGGTAAGAAACAATGATCCCTTGGCGGCCAGCAGCCCGATATCCACGGGTGGGACAGGTGCTGCGGCCTGGCCGAAGGAGACCATGGTTCCCAGGGGCTTCAGACAATCCAGGGATTTAGCGAAGGTCGGCTCACCCACCGAATCGTAAACGACATTTACCCCTTGGTTGTCGGTGATCTCCCGCACCCGGAACTGGAAATCATCTTGGGTATAATTGATCGGATAATCACAGCCATGAGCCCGGGCCAGCGCCACCTTTTCATCTGATCCCACGGTTCCGATGACTGTGGCACCCAAATGTTTGGCCCACTGACAAACGATTGTCCCGACCCCGCCGGCCGCAGCCTGAACCAGAACAACATCACCCGACTTGACCGGGTAACATCCATAAAGTAAATATCGTGCCGTCATTCCCTGCAACATCATGGCGGCCGCCTGCCGGAAAGAAATGGCTTCCGGCAGCTTAATCAGCCGATGAGCCGGTATTATCCGTTCTTCGGCGTAAGCTCCCGGCGGAATTCCAGCATAGGCGACCCGATCTCCTTTTTGAAATTCAGTGACACCCTCTCCCACCGCTGCAACCGTCCCCGCGCCTTCCATACCCAACACAGCCGGCAGACCGGGCAAAGGGTACAATCCGGTGCGATGATATACATCGATAAAATTTAACCCGATGGCTTCGTGGCGAAGGTGGACCTCGCCAGTACCCGGCCGGTTAATTTCAACATCTTCCCATCGCAACACTTCGGAGCTGCCGGTGATATGAATTCGGATGGCTTTTCCCATAAATCCCTCCTTCTTAAAAATTGACAATGCCTATTGACTTCTGCAAGTTATGCCTAAAATTAATGATACCGGAAAGCCATGTCAACTAATCCCATATTACATTGAAGATAATGATAGGAGGAATATTCATGCTGAGCACCGAAAAAATCACACGCGCGTTTACTGCCATCTGTGAAGAAGCTGAAAAACTGAAGAGTAATCAGGTTTCTGATGAAATCAAAGAGGGGCTGGCCCTTATTATTTCAATTGCCAAACATCAAAATGATATTCGAAGCGCCACCAAGGGCAGTTGCAAGGCTTCCCATTCAGTTTGATGGGGGATTGCAATTATTAGCGTTGATAGGAAAGCGGATACGCCGCTTAAAAAAGAGTCGCTAACAAAACGGATACGCCCTGGAACCCTTCATGCCAAAAAAAAATGAATATGACGTTATTATCGTGGGTGGCGGACCCGCGGGCCTATTCGCATCATACTATTTGGGAAAACATACCGACCTTCGCGTGCTTCTAATCGAAAAAGGCAAAAACGTACCGAACCGCAATTGCCCGATCAAGGATGACCTGGCCTGTGTCCAATGTAATCCGTGTAATATTCTAAGCGGCATCGGCGGAGCCGGACTCTTTTCGGATGGCAAGCTCAACTATATCCCCAAGCTGGGTAAAACCGACCTAACTCAATTCCTGTCCTATCGGGCCGCGTCGGCCCTGATCGATGAGACCGAATCCATCTTCAATCGATTTGACATGGACGGGCCGGTTTATCCAACCGAAATGGATAGGGCCAAAAAATATCGGAAAGAGGCCAAACGGTATGGGATTGATTTGCTGTTGATAAAGCAAAAACACCTGGGCAGTGAATGCCTTCCCGGCCATATCGTCCAGATGGTAGAATATATTAAATCAAAGGGTGTTAAGATTCACACGTCCGAAACGGTAAGGGAAGTTACTGTTAAGAATAATCGCGTTGAGGGGGTTAAGACGCACCGCGGCACCTATCATGCCAATACCGTTGTTTTGGCTCCCGGACGCGTGGGAGCCGAGTGGATGGGGCAAATTGCCGAAAAGAACGGGATCGGGGTCACCCATCGGGGCATAGAAGTTGGCGTGCGTGTGGAAGTCCATAACGATATCATGCAAGATCTATGTGACATCATCTATGACCCCACATTTTTCATTCAGACCCGTAAATACGACGACCAAACCCGAACCTTCTGCACCAATCCGGGTGGATTTGTCACTTTGGAGAATTACAGCGATTTTGTTTGTGTGAATGGCCATGCCTATCGTCATCGCAGATCGGAAAACACCAATTTCGCCTTCCTGTCCAAGGTGGTCCTGACAGAGCCCGTTACCGATAACCAAGCCTATGGTGAATCCATCGGAAGCCTGGCGACTCTTATTGGTGGCGGCAAGCCGCTTCTCCAGCGCTTCGGAGATCTCAAAAGGGGACGTCGCAGCACCTGGAATCGCGTTACGAAAAGTTATATCGAGCCCACCCTGACCGATGTGGTTTGTGGTGATATCGCCATGGCCTTGCCGGAACGAATCGTTACCAATCTCACGGAGGGGTTGGAAAAGCTGAACCTGGTCGTACCGGGTGTCGCCAATGACGAGACCCTGTTGTATGCTCCGGAAATTAAATTCTTTGCCAGGCAGGTTAAAACATCTCCCCAATTGGAAACAAAAATAAGGGGAATGTATGTGGCCGGTGATGGCCCTGGCGTGGCTGGTAATATTGTCTCCGCCGCCGCTAGCGGCCTCATCCCGGCCAAGGCTATCATTGAAAACAAGATCTAAAAACGTATTTACATCCTCATTTCCCTTGTGTTATTTTTTTTTAAACGGGTGCTTAAATTTTAAACCTAATAGAACATCTTCAATTGTGGATAATCAAATGACAAATACCCCCATACCCCCATTCCATGCAGGGAGCCTATAATCGCTTCCATCAAAAAAAACGCCTTGACCGATGTTGAGGGAATCACCGTGGGGCATTATACCGATGCGAACGCCGTCTGCGGGGTTACCGTTGTTTTATGCATTGAAGGGGCTGTGGCCGGCGTAGATGTTCGGGGGGCCGCTCCCGGCACCCGCGAGACGGATCTTCTGGAGCCCTTGAACCTCGTTGAAAAAGTTCAGGCAGTGGTTTTGTCGGGGGGGTCTGTTTTTGGCTTGGCCGCATCCGATGGCGTGGTTCAATGGTTGTACGAAAAGGGCATCGGTTTCCCTTTGGGCGATACCCAGGTGGTCCCGATTGTTCCCGCGGCGGTGCTATATGATCTGGGACGCGGGGCCCAATTTGTCCCGCCCATTTGCGCGGATTGGGGGAGAAAGGCCTGTCAGTCGGCCAGTACGGGCCCGGTTGACACCGGGTGTGTCGGTGCCGGAACCGGAGCGTTATCCGGAGGTATCAAAGGGGGTCTCGGCATGGCCAGCCTCGTCACTGATTCCGGGTTGACCGTAGCGGCGCTAATGGCCGTCAATTCTTTAGGGTCGGTGATCGATCCGGAAAACGGCCGGCCATGGGAAATCCGGCTGGAAACCAATGGGGAATTCGGCTCTCAAGGACAACGCGCCGTTCAAGTCCCGGAAACCGGGCCACCGGCAGCGGCCCAAAATACCACCATCGGCGTGGTGGCCACCGATGCGGTTCTCTCTAAACCTCAGACCCAGAAAATTGCCCAAATGGCTCATGATGGGCTGGCCCGGGCGATCCGTCCAGCCCATACGATGTTCGATGGTGATACGATTTTCTGCCTTGCTACTGGAAAAAAACAACTGCCCGAACCCTCCGGTTTTTTTACCGCCCCCCATGCCCAAGTACTAAACGAGCTGGGAGATGCCGCGGCCAATTGTGTAGCCCGGGCCATCATCCATGGTGTCTTGAACGCGTCGAGCCTGAAAGGCATGGTGGCTTTCAACGAGCTAGAAGGTCGAAATCAGTAAAAGGTTTTGATGACTGATTGATTTTATAGCCAACAACCTAAAAAAGTAGGAGAAAAAAATGATGAAAAAATCGGCACTTTTAATTTTAACAATCATGCTGATGGTTGTACCGTCCGCTATTTGGGCCGACACACCAATCAAAGGCGGCCGCTTAATCGTATGCCAACCGGCCGAACCACCGGGACTCGACCCCACCGCCAACACGGCCGCGGCCATTGATCGGGTGGTTTACGCCAACATTTATGAAGGCTTGGTGAAAGTTAACAGCAAGGGGGAATTTATCCCCGGCCTGGCCACCAGTTGGGATGCCTCCGCTGATGGGAAGGTCTATACGTTTCATTTACGCAAGGGGGCCAAATACCATAACGGAGAGTCTTTCAACGCCCAGGTCGCCAAGTGGAACCTGGAACGGGCCATGGGCGAGAAAACGGTGAATGCCCATCCCGAATATTTCCGGGGGATCACCCAAATCGAAACGCCGGATAACGACACGCTGGTCCTTACCTTAAAAGACGTGGACGCCCTGTTTATTGCTCACATGGCCGAAGGCGACGCGGTCATGTTGCCAATGAAAGGCCATGAGGATGCCAAATCCAATCCCATCGGCACCGGACCGTTCAAGTTCGTCAAATGGGTCCGCGGTGACAACGTGGAAATGGCCCGATTTGACGGCTACTGGAACCCCGAACTTCCCTACCTGGACAAGGTGGTTTTTAAATTTATCGGTGATGCCAGCGCCCAGTTGGCAGCCTTGAAAGCCGGTGATATCGACGTCATCTCATCGATTGCCGCTCCGGAATCCGCCATGACCCTGAGCAAGGATAAACGCTTTACCGTCACTTTCGGCACCTCCACCGGTGAGGTGATCATGTCCACCAACAACAAAGTCAAACCGTTCGACAATAAGCTGGTTCGTCAGGCGATGGCCTACGCCATCGATCGCCAGGCGGTTGTGGAGCTGGTCATGTTTGGATACGGCACCCCCATTGGGTCCCATTGGTCCCCGTCTACCCCCTACTATACCGACCTGACCCAGAAATTTGCCTACGATCCCGTAAAGGCCAAAGAACTGCTGAAAGAAGCCGGATATCCCGATGGATTCAGCGCCA
>Ga0316198_10000818_pt1 | contig 17232 bp, 18 predicted proteins | sample OudBieAanoxic_MG_FD_204935 | JGI IMG/M metagenome (GOLD analysis project Ga0316198, IMG submission 204935) | Coastal sediment microbial communities from Oude Bieten Haven, Netherlands - site A anoxic | ecosystem: Environmental > Aquatic > Marine > Coastal > Sediment | place: Netherlands...
CGACCTTGGGGTCGACCGCCTTGAAGTCCACCACGCTGAAGCCGCGGTCGGACGAGTAGGGGAAGAAGGGCAGCATGTGGATGGTGTTGATGGAGTCGTAGTACGTCTCCACGAAGCGGTGGAGGGCGTCGATCCCGGTCGCCTCCTTGCTGCGCACGGCATCGGCGTAGGTGATGAGGATGAGGTCGCGCTCGGTGAACCGCTCGTCCGCCTCCAGCGAGGCCTCGTAGTCGATGAGCTCGGGCGGCTTGTGGGCGTAGTGCACCTTCAGGATGCGCTCGAGCTCGGGCATCGAAGCCTCGGCCGTCTTGCGGCCGTAGAGGAACTCCAGCCGCTCGAGCATGTGCGTGTGGACCGCAGGATCGATCTCCAGCAACGGTCGCGAGAAGTCGGGATCTCGCTGGTAGGGGATGCGCGTCATCCTCGTGGCTCCTGACGTACGACGAACGATTCGGGGGCTCTGCCGAGGCTAGCACCAGCCCGTCGCCCGGCGATGTGCCGGGCCGCACCAGCGGCCACGACCATCGGCCTACTTGACGACCGACCGCACAAGACCCACATTCACTGCTCCGGACGGCACCGGCCGCCCGTGGGACCGAGGTGGCGCATGCCCGAGACACTCGAAGACAAGCTCGTCGTCGGGATCTCGTCGCGCGCCCTCTTCGACCTGGTGGAGGCCAATGCCGTCTTCGAGCAGCATGGGCTCTCGGCCTATCGCGAGTACCAGCGCGAGCACGAGCGCGAGATCCTGCAGCCCGGGACGGGCTATCCGCTGGTGAAGGGCCTGCTGGGGGTCAACGAGCGGGCCGGCGAGCAGCTCGTCGAGGTCATCATCTTCAGCCGCAACGACGCCGATTCGGCCATGCGCGTGCTGCGCTCGGTCGAGGCCCACGGCCTGGACATCACGCGCGGCGTCTTCCGCGGCGGCCGTGACCCGTGGCCGCTGCTGCCGGCCATGAGCTGCGACGTCTTCCTCAGCGCGGAGCCGTCACAGGTGCTCAAGGCTCGCGAGCAGGGCGTGGCCGCCGCGCTCATCCTGCCCGGCGCGCGCCTGGCCGACGAAGACATCACCGAGGTGCGTATCGCCTTCGACGGTGACGCGGTCCTCTTCGACGCTGCCAGCCAGCAGCTCTACGACGAGCAGGGGCTCGATGCCTTCCACGAGCACGAGGCCGCCCATGCCGAGGAGCCCATGTCGCCCGGTCCGTTCCGGCCCTTCCTCGACGGGCTGGCCCGCATCCAGGCCCACTTCGGGACGGCCTCCCCGGTGCGCACCGCGCTCGTGACCGCGCGTGCCGCACCCGCCCACTACCGCGTGGTCAACACCCTGCGGGCGTGGGGCGTGACCGTTGACGAGACGTACTTCCTCGGTGGCGTGGACAAGACCGCCGTACTGCGCGCGTTCGGCGCCCACATCTTCTTCGACGATCAGTGGGTCCACGCGGAGCGGGCTGCCAAGACCGTGCCCGCGGCGCAGGTGCTGTGGTCGGAGGCCGACCTGCCCCCGCAGGAGACGCCTGTCGAGCCGGCCGTGGTGCCTGGGCGCGGGAAGGGCAAGAGCCGCTCCAAGCCCCGAGCCACCAAGCCGGCTACGCCTCGTGCAGCGAAGCGTCCGGCGAACCGACGCGCACGGGCCCGAAGCGGACGCTGAGCCCCTCGCGCGTCGGCGAGCAGCACATGGGCCCGGCCATCACCTCGGCCTCGGGCGGGAAGTAGGCCAGGCGCAGGAAGCGCCAGTCCGCCTCCTCGCCGACCCGGTAGCGGATGGTCACGGCATCGCCGCTGCGGCTGGCCCTGAAGGTCAGACGCTCGTCTCCAGCTGACGGGGGCAGGGGAGCGACCGACCAGTCGGACAGTCCCACGGTCACCACCGCGCCGGCATAGAGCACGCCGTCGCTGAGCTCGACACCGGCCTTGATCCACAGCTCGGATCCGGCTCGCAGCATCAGCCCGGCCTGGTCGAAGGCCCCCTCGAAGGTGGCCTCGAAGGACACCTCCACGGCGGCGTCGCCCTCGAGCGGCAGGCCCAGGAAGTGGCCGTCGTCGTGGGTGAAGCCGTACGACGTCCGCTGCCAGAAGTCGGTCTCCCGGCCGGTCAGGACGACGAGGTCCGAACCGTCCTCCCGCACCGATGGTGGTTCGTTGAGCCAGGACATCTCGTGCCAGGCGATCACTCTCATGTGCACCCTCCTCGGGTGGCATCGTAGGACCTGGGCGTCAGGGCCGTCGCCGCTACCTATACTCGGGGCGATGCTCCGTCACCTCTTCCTGCACTTCATCCGTGGCTTCGCCATGGGCTCGGCCGACATCGTGCCCGGGGTTTCGGGCGGCACCATCGCCCTCGTGCTCGGCATCTACGAGCGCTTCATCGGTAGCGTGCGCGCCGGCTCCAAGGCGCTGACGCTGCTCGTGCGCCGCGACGTGGACGGCTTCCGCCGCTGGATGGCCGCCGTCGAGTGGTCCTTCATCATCCCGCTGGTGGCCGGCATCGGCGTGGCCTTCCTCACGCTCGCCCGGCTCATCCGCGACCTGCTCCACGACCAGCCCGAGATCATGTCGGCGGTGTTCATGGGCCTGGTGGCGGGCTCGGTCGTCATCGCCTGGCGGCTCATCCGCGCGCCCCTGGTACGGCACGCCGTGATCATCGCCGTCGCTGGCGTGGCTACCTTCATCGCCCTGGGCCTGGCTCGCGGCACCAGCGAGGAGAGCGTGGGACAGCTGGCCGAGCCGGCCATCTGGGCCTTCTTCATCGCCGGCTCCATCGCCATCTGCGCCATGATCCTGCCCGGCGTCTCAGGCTCGTTCCTGCTCGTGGTCATGGGCATGTACGGGCCGGCGCTGCAGGCGCTCACGGAGGTCGAGATCCTCAACCTGCTCGCCTTCGGCGCCGGCGCGGTCGTCGGCCTGGCGCTCTTCTCGCAGCTACTCCACCTTGCCCTGCAGCGCTACCACGACCTCGTCATGGCCGTGCTGATCGGCCTCATGGCCGGCTCGGTGCGCGTGCTCTGGCCCTGGCCGGACGGCGTCGACTCGACGGCCATCGGGGCGCCCGAGGGTGACTGGCTCATCGCCGTCGGCCTGGCCGTGGTCGCGTTCGTGGTGGTGGTCGTGGTCGGCGTCATTGCGCAGCGCGTGGAGGCGGCCGACGAGCACCGTGCCGCCGAGCCCGGAACCGACGCCCCCGACGAGCCGGCCCCGACCGAAGCGGCGGCCGGTTGAGCTCAGCTAGGCCAGGGCCGACCAGAGCTTGCTGCCCCCGCCGCTCAACGGCGAGGCGATGGGCAGAGCCACGTTCCAGCCGATGAGCTCGCAGCCGAGGAAGTGCGGCGCACCCTGGCCGGGCGTGCAGCGCGGACAGCCCCAGTAGGCGAGGCCGCCCTCGTCGGGCAGGAAGTCCACGTGACACACGTCTTCCGCCGGGTCGCAGAAGCGGTCGTGGCAGTTGCAGTCGCAGCCGACCGGATGGTCGCAGCTGCAGAAAGCGTCGGGTGAGGGTTCCCGGATGACGGTGGCCTGGATCGTCTCGCGCATGGCCATCGAGCGTTCCTCCGCTCGCCCGAGCCGCGACACGGCCCCCCGGGGCCCGAGATGCGGGTATGGTCGCAGGCCCGTCAAGGACCCCGCAGCCGTACGAACGGACTAGAGCTTGCGGGCGATGTCGCCGGGGCGCACCCGGCCCGACCGCACCACGCGCGTGTTGGCGCCGCGCATGCGCAGGGCCTGGCCCTCCTTGGTGCTGACGTGGCGCAGGACGTCCGCGCCCCACCAGCTGCGGAACTGGACGCAGCCGGTGTGTGGCTCGGACTGGACTTCCAGCACGGCCTCGCCCACAGCGATGCGCGTGCTCGCGGGCATGTTGGCCTCCGAGATGTCCAGCTCGAGGTAGAGCTGGTCTCCGCACTGGGCCCACGTTTCCGGCTGCGGGTCGCCGCTGATGAGTTCCGCCGCACGCGCGTTCATGATGGTCACCTGCGCATGCGGGCTGGGCGTGTCGCGGTTCATGCCCGGTCGGTTGATCCAGTCGTCGCCCACCAGCCCGAGCTCGGTGTCGAGCCGGCCCTCGGCCAGGATCTCCCTCTGGCCCCGGCCCGGCCGACGCACGACCAGCCGGACCGGTCCCGCGTCCTTGGGCGCGTCGACCACGCCGGCCATCCCTGCTTCGAGCTGCTCTGCCGTCTGGTACGTCATGTGCGGCAGTATGCCGCACCGCTCGTCGTCCGAATGTCACAGACCTCTGTTTGGATACGCGAGCCATGACCCCCACCACGACCGCCGCGCCAGAGTCCGGCGCCCTCCGCTCCCGCTCCGCCGACGTCGCTGCTTTCGTCGCGGGCGGGCTGGCGGCCGCACTCGGCATCGCCCTCAGCGAGCTCATCGCCGGGATCGTCGTGGGCGCGCCGTCGCTGGTCATCGCCATCGGCGACACGGTCATCGAGAACCAGCCGCCGGGCGCCAAGGAGCTCATCGTCGAGCTCTTCGGCGACAACAACAAGCTGGCCCTCAACGTCGGCATCGTCATCGCCACCATCGCCATCGCCGGCCTGCTCGGCGTAGCCGGCCGGCGCAACTGGCTGGTCCCGGTGGCCGGCTTCGTGGTCGCCGGCGTGGTCGGCCTCGGCGCGGCGCTCACCCGTCCGCTGCTCGACCCCGTCCTGGCGGTCGTCACCGTGGTCGTCGTCATCGCCGCGGCGCTGGGCGGGCTGCGGCTCATGCTGGCTGCGACCAGCCCGGCCTGGGCGGCCTCGGACGCGGCAACGGCGAGCGCCGGGCCGGATGCCGGGTCGTCGGCGAGTGCAGCCGACGCAGCCACTGCCGCCCCTGCGGCCGAGATGCCCGACTGGGATCGGCGCCGCTTCCTGCAGGTCGGTGGCGGCGTGGCCATCGGCTCGGTGTTGCTGGGCGTGGTCGGGCGCAACCTGCTGACCGGTCGCGAGAGCGCGCCTCTCGAAACGGCCGAGCTGCCGGTGCCCGACGCACCGCTGCCCGCGGTGCCGGCCGCCGCATCCCTCGATGTCGCGGGCATCACGCCCATCGTCGTCCCGACCGAGGAGTTCTATCGCATCGACACCGCGCTGGTCACCCCGCGCGTGGACGTCAACGACTGGAGCCTGCGTATCCACGGCGAGGTGGACCGCGAGGTCACCCTCACCTACGAGGACCTGCTGGCGATGCCGCTCTTCGAGCAGTACGTGACCATCGCCTGCGTCTCCAACAAGGTCGGCGACGACCTCATCGGCAACGCCCTCTGGACCGGTGTGGACCTGCGCGAGGTGCTCGACATGGCGGGCGTGAAGCCCAGCGGCGAGCAGATCGTCGGTCGCTCCGTGGACGGCTTCACGGCCGGCTTCCCGACCTCCTGGGCCATGGACCCCGATCGGCGCCCGATGATCGCCGTGGGCATGAACGGGCAGCCGCTGCCGCAGCGCCACGGGTACCCCGCGCGGCTCATCATCCCCGGCCTCTACGGCTACGTCAGCGCAACCAAGTGGCTGAGCGAGCTGCAGCTCACCGGCTGGGACGAGTTCGACGGCTACTGGATCCCGCGCGGCTGGGCCAAGGAGGCACCCATCCTCACGCAGTCACGCATCGACACGCCCAGGGCCGGGGCCACGGTGCTTGCCGGTACGAACGTGCCCATCGGCGGCGTGGCCTGGGCGCCCGACCGCGGCGTACGCAAGGTCGAGGTCGCCATCGACGGCGGCGAGTGGCAGGAGGCGGAGATCTCTGCTCCTCTCAATGACGCCACCTGGGTGCAGTGGGTGTTGCCCTGGGACGCGCCCGCGGACGGCGGCGACCACGAGATCAAGGTCCGCGCCACCGACGGCACCGGCGAGGTCCAGACGGCCGAGGTCACACCGCCCCCGCCGGACGGCGCGCGCGGCCACCACACCATCAGGCTGAATGTGGCCTAGCTACTCGACGTCGACCATGCCCTCGACGACCGTGCGCGTCGCTCCGCCGACCCACATCGCACCCTCGTGCCGGCTGATGCGGGCACGCCCGGCTCGGCCCATGGCCGTGCCCTGCGCCGCCACGTACGGCGGTTGCACGAGACCGGCGCCGGTCAGCCACTGCGCCAGCGAGGCGTTGAGGCTGCCGGTCACCGGGTCCTCCATGATCTCGCCCCGCTCGTTGGTGAAGATCGCGCGCACCTCGTAGGCGCACTCGGCGCCCGGTGGGTAGGGGCCCACCACGCCGAGGTCCAGGTGCTCACCGTCTCCCCTCGGCCGCAGCGCCAGCACCGCCTCGGCCGAGGCCAGCCACACCGCCACCCAGCCGGGCCCGTTGTCGACCCACTGGCTGTCGACGATATCGTCGATGGAGATGCCGAGGATGCGCGCGTAGCGCTCGAGATCGGCCTCGTCGACCGGGCCCGAGCGGACCACCGGTGGCGCCTCGAACGCGAGCACCCCGTCGAGGCGGCGGAGCGGGATGAGCCCGACATGACACTGCTGCACGACGCGCTCGGCGTCACGAGGTCGCCCCCCGGCTTCCAGCCAGGCGTGACAGGTGCCGAGCGTCGGATGTCCTGCGAAGGGCAGCTCGCCGACCTGGGTGAAGATGCGCACCCGGTAGTCAGCCGCGGGGTCCGCGGGCGGCAGCAGGAAGGTCGCCTCGGACAGGTTGGTCCAGCGCGTGAAGCGCTCCATCTGCTCGGTGGTCAAGCCCTCGGCGTCGTGGACGACCGCCACCGGGTTGCCACGCAAGGCGGCCGTAGAGAAGACATCGACCTGGCGGAACGGACGCATCGCGACTCCCTGCTCGGACGGGTTGGCCGCCCGAGCATAAGCCGCGTGACCGGCTAGCGGGCCGCCTCGCCCTCCTCGGTGGAGATGACGCGCGAGGGGGCTCCGTGGACCGCAGGGATGGAGCCCAGCCGCCCGGCCTGGTAGTCGCTGAACGCCTGCTGCACCTCGGCCCGCGTGTTCATCACGAATGGACCCATCCAGGCGACCGGCTCGCGGATGGGCAGGCCGCCCAGGATGAGCACGTCCATGTCGGGGCTGCGGCTCTCCTGGGTCTGCGAGGCGCGCACGCTGAGCACGTCGCCCGGTCCGTAGACCGCCAGCTGGCCCATGCCGATGGGCCGGCGCTCGGGGCCGACCGTGCCCTCGCCGTTGAGCACGTAGAGCAGGCCGTTGAAGTCCCGCCGCCAGGGGAGGGCCAGCTCGGCGCCGGGGCTGAGCGTGGCGTGGACCTGGGTCATGGGCGTGTAGGTCGAACCGGGGCCGCGGTGGCCGCCGACCTCTCCGGCGATGATGCGTAGCAGCGCCCCGCCGTCGGGCGAGGCCACCAGCGCGACCTCGTCGGCGCGCAGGTCCTGGTAGCGCGGGTCGGCGAACTTGCGCGAGCGGGGCAGGTTGACCCACAGCTGGAAGCCGTGGAACAGGCCGCCGCTGACGACCAGGTGCTCCGGCGGCGTCTCGATGTGGAGGATGCCCGCGCCGGCGGTCATCCACTGGGTGTCGCCGTTGGTGATGCTGCCGCCCCCGCCGTTGGAGTCCGAGTGATCCATGATGCCGTCGATCATGTAGGTCACGGTCTCGAAGCCGCGGTGCGGGTGCCAGGGCGTGCCCTTGGGCTCGCCGGGGGCGTACTCGACCTCGCCCATCTGGTCGAGGTGGATGAAGGGGTCGAGATCGCGCAGATCGACCCCCGCGAAGGCGCGGCGAACCGGGAAGCCCTCGCCCTCGTAGGCGGACGGGGCGTTGGTCACGCTCTTGACCGGTCGCTCGCGGGCGAGCAACGGGTCGGGCGCGAGGATGTGGGGGAGGACGGTGATGTCGTCGACGGTGATGGCTGGCATGTCCTTGACCTCGGAAAGGGGGAGTCGGTCGGACCAGATTGTCTCACGAGATGGTTGCTTGTGCAACTATCTCCGGGTGTCGGCTGGATGACACCGCGGGCGTCGGGCGATCGCTCACGCTCAGCCGCTGTAGGGCCCGACCATGTGCTCAACGTCGGGAACACACCTACAGGGAGAACGAAATGACCCGGATCAAGCTCACTGCCGTCAGCACCCTCACTGCCGCCATGATCCTCGGCTCCGCGGTCGTCTTCGCCGCCGCGCCCGCCGACGACAACGTCACCACCACCGCCGACCAGCCCTCGATCGAGACCGACCTCCAGGCCGACCCCGTCCGCCGCGGTGGCGGTGGCTCCGGGAAGGCCCTCAAGAAGTGATCCACCCGACGTTGACGCGGGGTCAGCCGTTCGCTCGGCTGGCCCCGCGTTTCTCTGTGGCGACGCGCTCGACGATGGCCTCGAACTCCTCCCACGAATGCGCGTCGATGACGCCGTCCATGGGGTCGTTCCAGGGGTGCACCATGCGGCATATGACCGCGTCGGGCAGCCCGGCGCTGAGCTCCTCGAGCTGGTGGGGCGCGTCGTCGAGATAGACGTCGCACTCGGCCAGCGTCTTGTCCCACAGGAAGTGGACCTCGCGCGCGGGCACGTCGTGATCGGCCAGCCAGGCCAGCGAATCGGGGATGGCCCAGTCGAACTTGGAGCTGACGATGCACACGCGGTGGCGGGCCCCGATGCGCTTGATGGCCTCGATGGCCCCGGGCAGCGGCGGTGCATCGCGGAAGGTGGACCGGCCGTCACCCTGGGCCCAGGCCCAGAACTCGGCCATCGAGTCGAAGTGGGTGAGCGTGTAGAGCCCGTCCCACTGCTGCACCATCGAGGCGTCCAGGTCGGTGCCGAACTCGGCGTTGTAGCGCGTCATCCAGCCGGTGTTGAAGTCGGCCAGGACGCCGTCCATGTCGATGCCGATGCGGATGCCGGGCAGAAGGTCGTCGAAGGGTCTGCCGCGGTAGCGGGTCATGACGCTGCCTCCGCCATGCCCGCGTAGCCGTAGAGCCGCTCGTGCACGCGCAGGGCGTAGCGGTCGGTCATGCCCGCGATGTAGTCGGTGGCCTGCACCACGCGGTCGGCATCGGTGTCGCGGTACGAGGCGGGAATGTCGTCGGGGTGCGACAGGTGATGGTCCATCAGCCGGCGGATGACGTCGATGGCCTCGGCCTGCGGTCTGCGCTGCGCGGGTGAGAGGTACACGCGCTCGAACATGAAGTCACGCAGCTCGTTCATGTCAACCAGGACGGCCTCGTCCATGCACACCTGACCGGCCGCCAGCGAGCCCTCGATGACCGCATCGATCATGCCCCCGATCCAGGTCGAGGATGCCGGTGGGCCGAACCGCTCGGTCATGGCCCGGGGGAACTCCGCGGCGGTCAGTACGCCGGCACGCATGGCGTCGAGGGCGTCGTGGGTCAGGTAGGCGATGCGGTCGGCATAGCGCACGCACACGGCTTCCTGCGTGGCCGGCGGTGGTTCGATCTTCCACGAGTGAGCGCGGATGCCGTCGCGGACCTCCCACGTCAGGTTGAGGTCCTCGAGCACCTCGAAGATGCGCACCGACTGGGCGGCGTGGTGCCAGCCACCGGTGGTGGGGAAGTATGGCGAGAGCGCCTCCTCGCCGGTATGGCCGAAGGGCGAGTGGCCCACGTCATGGCCGAGGCCGATAGCTTCGGCGAGGGGCTCGTTCAGCGATAGCGCACGGGCGAGCGCGCGCGCGATCTGCGTCACCTGGATGGTGTGCGTCAGGCGCGTCACGTAGTGGTCGCCCTCGGGATGGACGAAGACCTGCGTCTTGTGCTTCAGGCGACGGAAGGCCTTGCTGTGCATGATGCGATCGCGGTCGCGCTCAAAGGCGGTGCGCATCGGATCCGGCTCGTCGGGGCGTGCGCGGCCCCGCGACTCGGCCGAGCGGAAGGCGGCCGGGGCCAGCCGGGTCTCCTCGGCTTCACGCACCGCGCGGTCGCGCAGGACGAAGCGCTCACTCATGACGTCGACTCGCGCACGAGGCTCAAGCGGACCCGGCTCCGTCGATCTGGGCCTTGGCCACCAGGTCCACCTCGGCTACCGTGCGTGCCTCGGAGCCCTCGATGATGCGACGCCGGACCGTGCCCGAGATGGTGTCCACGATGATCGTGGCCACGATGACGACGAGGATGGTGGTGCCCGCCTTGGGCCACTGCGTGAAGGTGATCGTCTGCTGCAGCAGGAAGCCGATGCCGCCGGCGCCGACCACGCCCAGCACGGCGCCGGCGCGGATGTTGATCTCGAAGCGGTAGAGCCAGAAGCCCACGAGCTCGGGCAGCACCTGCGGCACCACGCCCCAGCGCTGGACCTGCAGGCCACGCGCACCCGTCGCGCGCGCCGCCTCCATCGGACCCTCGTCGATGCCCTCGATGGCCTCGGCCGTGAGCTTGCCCAGCGTGCCCGCCGAGTGGATACCGATGGCCAGCGCGCCCGCCACCGGGCCGAAGCCCGCGATGGGGATGAAGATCGCGATGGCCAGGATCAGCTCGGGGAAGGCGCGGATGGCGTTGAGGATCTGGCGCATGATGTTCGAGACCAGGGGGCTGGAGACGTTCCTGGCGCCCAGGAATCCGAGCGGCAACGACAGCACGGCGCCGATGATGGTGCCCACCCAGGCCATCTGCAGCGACTCGATCATGGCCGGCACGGCGTTCTCGAGGTAGCTCCACTCCGGCGGGAACATCGCGGTCAGGATCGCCCACAGGCCCGACGGCAGCGCGGCCAGGTCGGTGATGTCGACGTTGACCGAGATGGCGGCCCACAGGAAGAGCGCCGCCGCGCCCAGGATCCACAGGTTGCGCTTGAGGTTGGACGGCTTCTCGGGGCGTCCCGTCGTCGTGCCCATCGCCATCACACCAGCCTCCGGCGCAGGCGGATAGAGACGATCTCGATGAAGAAGACGACGACGAAGAGGCTGATGATGATGACCGAGACGTTGCTCCACAAGGAGAAGCCGTACTGGACCTTGAGCAGGAACCCGATGCCGCCTGCGCCCACGAACCCGAGGACGGTCGAGGCGCGCACGTTCAGCTCGAAGGCGTAGAGCGAGAAGGCCACGTAGTTCGGCAGGACCTGTGGCAGCACCGACCAGCGAACCATCTGGGTGCGCGTGCTACCGCCGGCGTCAGCGGCCTCGATCGGCCCCGGGTCGACGCCATCGATGGTCTCACTCAGGAGCTTGGCCACCACGCCGATGTTGAAGAAGATGAGGGCCAGGATGCCGGGCAATGGACCGATGCCCACGGCCGCAACGAAGATGAGCGCGTAGAGGAAGTCGGGGATGGCGCGGACGACGCTGAGGATGCCGCGCGTGATGGTCAGCGTGGGACGGTTGGGCACCGTCGTGCGCGAGGCCAGGAAGCTGATGGGCAGCGCGATGCCGCAGCCGATGAAGGCCGCGATGATGGCGATCTGGAGCGTCTCCAGCATCGGGTCCACGACCTTGGGCAGGAACTCCCAGTTGGGCGAGACGAGCTGCTCCAGGATGGGCTGTACGCGCCACAGGTCCCCGATGAGCTCGACGATGTCGAGGCCGATGCCGAAGCGCTCGCTGACCGAGATGGCGGTGATGACGACGAACGCGACGATGCCCGCGATGAGGGCGCGTGACCGGGGTGGCTTAGCGGGCCGACCGCTGACCTGGGCGGCGGTCGTCACGCGCTGATCTTGGCGGGTTCGGGCTCAGCCTGGCCCATGACGTCATCCGCGGTCAGCGAGCGGCCGTAGATGTCGCGGAAGACGTGCTCATCCGCCTGGGCGCCGTCGCCGTCGTAGACCAGTTCGCCGTCCCGCAGGCCGATGATGCGCTCGCCGTAGACCTTGGCCAGGTCGAGGAAGTGGAGGTTGACGATGGTGGTGATGCCCAGCTCGCGGTTGATGCGCTGAAGGTCGCGCATGACCACGTGGCTGGTGGGCGGATCGAGGCTGGCCACGGGCTCGTCGGCGAGCAGGAAGTCCGGCTCCTGTGCCAGGGCTCGGGCGATGCCGACGCGCTGCTGCTGGCCTCCGGAGAGGTTGGCAGCGCGGACGTACGCCTTCTCCACGATGTCCACGCGCTCCAGCGCTCGCATCGCGATCTCGACGTCGTCGGGCTTGTACCAGCCCAGCAGCGAGCGCCAGGTGCTGGTCTCGTGCAGGCGACCCATGAGCACGTTGTTGATGACGCTCGTGCGCTTCACGAGGTTGAAGGTCTGGAAGATCATGCCGATGTGCGAGCGCAGCTCGCGCAGCTGCTTCGACGACGCATCGCGCACGCTGACACCGTTGACGACGACGTCGCCCCCGGTCAGCGGCACCAGGCCGTTGATGGCCCGGATGAGCGTCGACTTGCCCGCGCCGGAGAGCCCCACGATCACCAGCATCTCGCCGTCGGGAATCTCCAGCGTCAGGTCCTTGAGGGCGTGCACACCACCCGGATAGGTGACGGTCGCCTTGTCGAAGGTGATCATGGGCTAGGCAGAAGGGAGCGGGCGAGCCCGGGTGGACCCGCCCGCGTCAGTGGAGCCTAGGAGCCGTAGCCGAGCTCGGCGACGGCGTCGCGGATGATCTGCAGCGACTCCAGGTTCGGCTCAGCGAACGCGTTGATGTTGTAGATCGAATCGAGGACGGCGGCGCCTTCCTCGGTGGCCGCGTAGTCGAGCAGGGACTGCTTGATGCCGGCCTTGAGCTCCTCGGACAGGTCACCGGCCACAGCCATGCCGTCGTTGGGGATCTCTGGTCCGTAGGCGAAGGTCACGACCGTGCCCGGCACGTCGCAGGCGGTCTCGGCGTCGCTACGCGCGTCGTCGTAGCTCACGCCCACCTCGGCCTGGCCCAGGCAGACGGCGATGACCGAGGCCGTGTGGCCGCCGGCGAAGACCGCTTCGAGGTCGTTCTCGGCGTCGACGCCGAGGTTGGCGAAGATGGTGGCCGGGAAGATGAAGCCGGACGAGGAGGTCGGCTCCGTGAAGGAGACGGCCGTACCCGGCTCGACCAGCGACACGGCTTCCTCGATGGCGATCGGTCCGATGGGCGACTCGTCGAAGGCGCGCTCGGTCCCGTTGCAGTTGAGGTAGGCGATCATGTCGTCGCCTTCACGGCGCTCGTTCTCGACCACGTCGGTGAGGCAGTACTTGTCCGGATTGTTGGTGATGAACTGCGTGTGATACGAGGGGCTGCCGAAGCGCTCGGACTGCAGGATCATCTCCGCACCGGCGATATCGACAGCCTGCACGAGGCCGAAGGGCGGCAGGGCGCCGATGTGGGCCTGTCCGGTCTGCATGGCCGTGACGAGCGCGGTGTAGTCGCTCGAGACGAAGCCCTCGACAGGGATGCCCAGCGCCTCGGTCAGGTAGTCAGCTAGCGGCTGGATATCCTCGACCAGCGCGCCGGCCTCGACCGACGGCACGAAGCCGATGACCAACTCTTCGGGATCCTGGGCGGCGGCAGGGCTGGCGACCATGGTCGCGGCCAGCGCGGCCGCAGGCAGCAGGGCAAGGGTGCGGCGTCGGGACATCAAGTCTCCTCCGATGTCATACCCGCGGGCACGAGCGGGCGTCGCGTCCGGGCCGCCACGCTGCACGGGGTTCACGCGGCGCTGATCGGAACGTGCCCGGACGCGACTAGTCTAAGCCCCGCCGCCCGCGGGCGAAGCGCCGGTTCCGCCAGCCTCGTACGGACTATTGCGCGCGGTCGGCGATGATGCGTTCGGCCAGCAGCTCCACCAGCTCGCGATCAGTGACCGACAGGCCCTCGTCGTTCTCGTCTAGCGCGACGCTGATCTGCAGGACCTGTGTGCCGCCGGGGAGCTCGATCGCGTACATGCCCATGCCGATGAGCGTCCGCGCATCGGCGATCATCGCTTCCTCCGTGTCCTCCGGCAGCCACAGGAGGTAGTCGTCCAGACTCGCTTCCGCGAGGAAGGCGGAAACGACGTGGAAGCCCGGCTCCATGTCCGCGGGCATGAACTGGCAGCTGTCGCCGTAGCTCTCGAACTGATCGAACCCGAGGCCGGTCAGCTCGTTGAGCTCGCCCATCCAGGCTTCGTCGCAGAGCGGCACCTCGGGCGTGGGCTCGGGCGTGGGCTCGGGCGTGGGGCCGGCCAGGTCCACACGGGCCTCGGCCAGGCGGGGCAGCAGCAGCTCGGTGATAGCCGTGGCCTGCGTCAGCCATTTGAAGCCCTCGGGCGGGTTCTCCGGTTCGCCCACGGTGACGACGATGATGTCCGGACCGGCCTGCGTGACCAGGACCGTGCCGAAGCCATCGGTCCCGGGCGCCCAGGCCTGGGCGCCGGCCACGGTCAGCTGCTCGTCCGCACCGTACGCCTGCGCGTACAGCGAAGCGTCCTGGTCGAGCTCGATGCTGACCGCGGTCTGGTGGAAGGCTTCGTAGTCACTGGTGGAGTAGTTGCAGAAGGTCTCGAAGCCGGTGCTGGAGTCGTACTCCAGCGGGCCGAGCGCGCTCAGCTCCTCCGGGCTCGCCAGCCCGCAGATGCCCTCGGTCGAGACGGAAGGCGCGAACGCCGGATCGGGCTCTTCGGGCTCCTCGACGAGTCCGCCGCAGACGAGCCACTCACCGTCCTCACGCACGACCGTGACCTCTTCGTCGAGGGGCTGCGACTGGTTAAAGGCACTGCCCATGAAGCCGAGCATCATCTCGACGTCCTCGTCGCTCGGCGGCGGATCGTCCGGCCCGAGGTCGGCCGCGATGATGGCTCGCACGAGGTCCTCCAGCTGGTCCTCATCCACGTTGACCGACAAGGTGGCCGCCACGCGTACCGTGGCCTCGTCGCCGTCCTCGACCAGCAGCTCTACCTGCCGATCATTGATCTCGAGGCTGAGGGCGCCGGCCGCGGGGTCGCCGTCGGCGAGTCCCAGGCTGACACCGAAGTCGAAGGCCTCGCGCACGCCCGCCTGATCGGCCGCACAGACCACGGTGTCGAGGCTCGAGAAGTCGCCACTCTCGGCCAGGTCGAAGAAGCCGTCCACGGCGGCCTCCGGGCTGTCGGCCGCGGTCAGCGGCAGGGCCGACCCGGCGATGAGGAAGAGAGACGTAGCCGCGGCCAGGCCCACGGCGCGGGAAGTGGTGGGGGGCATCGGTTCCTCCAGCGCTGAAGAGGTGCCGATGGTAGCGGAGCGCGGCCGGCGTCAGCCGGTCGAGGTCGCAGTGCGCGCCGCCAGGCGGCGCTGGTAGCGCTCGCCGAGCGTGACCAGCAGGAGGTCGAAGTGGCCTTCGATGGTCTCGCGCTTGAGTGCGACCGAGGCCGTCAGGAGGGCCAGGCTGCCCCACCAGATGACGGGCATGGCCAGGAGCACGCCGATGGGCAACAGCCAGCGTTCACCGCGCCAGGCGGCGAACATGATGAGGGCAACCGCGAGGGGCAGCCGCAGTACCAGCGGCACGGGCACCGATCCGGGCACCGTGCTGGAGCCCGTGCTGCTCATGAGCAGCTGGAACCACTCGGCCCACAGGCCCGGGGTGAAGAGGGCCACGGCCGCGATGACGCCGACCGTGGCCGCGATGGCGATGCCCAGGTTGAACCACTCCCGGCGCACGGCGAACCAGAGCACACCCACACCCGGGGTCACCTTGGTCAGCAGGGGGAAGGCCCAGGCGAAGGGCCGGCTGAAGCTGAGCACGATTGCTGCCGCTAGCAGGATGGTGATGTTGCCGCCCCAGATCTCTGGCAGCGCCAGCAGCAGGAGGGGCAGGAAGAGCAGGGGACGAGCCAGCCAGAACAGCACGGCCAGCAGTCCCGCGGTCCAGATGCCCAGGAACAGCGGCCACGACAACGCGCGCAGGGGGCTGAGCAGCCAGATGAAGGCGGGCGAGTAGAGGTACGCCGATTCCTGCCCCACCGAGCCCGGCAGGTAGGGGTCATCGAGGGGCGCGGCCCAGTAGGCCCGCGCGTCGTGCCCGGGCCCGAAGCTCTCGGGCTGGAAGGGCTCGGCCAGTGCCGTTACCAGCACCACCAGCCCCACCGCCAGCAGCACTCCCCAGACGCCGAGCAGGCGCCTCAGCTCGGTAGACCGCATCGACCAGACCTACCTCTTGCGTGCGTACGGGTTGTCGAGGACGTCCACGCTGTTACCCAGCATCAACGGCCGTCCCAGCAGGCCCGAGTAGCGCGGGCGCAGCCGATTCGTATCGTAGAGCCTCTCCGTGTCCACCGACATGGCCGTGTCATCCTGACTGGGCAGCGGAGAGTGCGCGTAGCGCCCGTCACGGATGGCCAGCATGCGACCACGCTGGCCCATGTCGATGAGCTCGACCGCGATGTTGGCGAAGGTCGTCGAGACGAAGGTATCGACCACGTCTGGCTCGCCCGAGCGGAGGTCGTAGGTCAGGTCGGAGTGGATGGTGTCGATGCCCGTGAGGGCCTTGATCTCAGAGGCCAGGATCTCGGACACGTTGGCCTTGTGCTTGTGACCGAAGGCGTCGGGCTCGCCGACCTCGCCGATGTCGCCACCCTTCCACACCGCACCCTCGGAGGTGATGACGATGGCGTAGTGGCTGCGGTTGGTGGCATGGTCCTCGGCCAGCAGGTCGGCCAGGTGCTGCATGTCGTACTCGTACTCGGGGATGACGCAGCGCGAGGCGGTGGCGAAGGCGGTGTAGAGGGCAGTGAAGCCGGCATCACGCCCGAAGATGCGGAAGACGCCGATGCGCTCGTGGCTGCCGATGGTCGTGCGCTGGCGGTTGATGGCGTCCTTGGCCCGGGTGACAGCGGTGGAAAAGCCGATGCAGTACTCGGTGCCCTGGACGTCGTTGTCCATGGTCTTGGGCACGGCGATGATGTCCATGCCCTCGTCGTGCAGGGAGCGGCTGTAGCTGAGCGTGTCGTCGCCACCGATGGGCACGAGGTAGTCGAGCCCGAGCGACTCGATGCTCTCCATGACCAGGGGCGTGATGTCGTACTTGTCCTCGTCGACCTTCATCGACGCGGCGCGCTTGGCATCCATCGTCGGGGGCAGCGCCTTCTGCTTCATCTTGCGCGGGTTGGTGCGCGAGCTGTGCAGCCACGTGCCCCCGGTTCGAGCGATGGTGCGCGTGTTGTCCAGGTCGAGTGGCACGGAGTACGTCTCGTCCAGGGCCTTGCCGGGCTTCCGGTGGGTCAGACCCTCCCAGCCGCGGCGGATACCGATGACCTCGTAGCCGAACTCGTCAGCGCGGTATGTGACGCCCTTGATGACGCCGTTCAGGCCGGGGACGTCGCCGCCCCCCGTGAGGATGCCGATGCGCTTGGTGGCCATGTCTCCCTTTTCCCCTCGTGCCGGGCAGGACGAATGCCCCACCCCTCCTGGTGATCATGTGCGGTGGGCTGTGAAGAACGATGGTACCGCCTTCGCGGTACGGGTACGATGGAGGCGG
>Ga0316198_10000819_pt1 | contig 17219 bp, 17 predicted proteins | sample OudBieAanoxic_MG_FD_204935 | JGI IMG/M metagenome (GOLD analysis project Ga0316198, IMG submission 204935) | Coastal sediment microbial communities from Oude Bieten Haven, Netherlands - site A anoxic | ecosystem: Environmental > Aquatic > Marine > Coastal > Sediment | place: Netherlands...
TATTTTGTAACTACACGAATCAGACGAAGCAGGTCAACACAAAATTTTTTTTGCGCTTTCCAAATGAAAACCGGGGATGGACGGTTTAAGAATTCTGTGCTTGTTTATTTATTCGGCGCCAAAAGACAAGTGGAATAGGAAGAAATAATTTGCAGGTTTATGCACTCATTACTACAGAACTTTATAAAATGGAGCATTGACAAATATCGAGATCTGATTTAGGCAGATTTAAGAAGAACCACTGAAATCTGCGACCGCTATAGGTGAACACTTGGATATAGCACGACATTGATGCGCACGCCCTTTTGCATCAAGCAAGAAAAAGGTATCAATCTCCATACGAAGTCATCGGAAATGATCAAAATAGAATCGACAAGCGCCGGCAAGCTCAATATCGATCCCTGGTATACCCGCTCCCCCTCCGATCGTCGATCCGTCACGCCTGACCGGCGCAATGAGCGCCGACCCGGCGGCAAATCGGTTACCGAAAGGGACAGGAGAAATACCAGGGAACGACGTTATCAATGTGAACGACGGGATGGGTGGTTGAGAGTCGGTTGCTGGCGCAGTGTCTCTGTCTTCGATAGGTAAGTGGGTGTCCGCCAGTGCCTTATTGGGAGGAACTGTGTTTCATTCCGACGCCCGCGGGGTGTCGAAATTAAAAATCGTATCGATACATCTTTGCCTTCAGGCGTTGTCGAAATTTACCACTGAGGCTACGGCGCAGGTTTTCCTGCAGTTTTTGGGATTGGGTATGAATGAGGGTATATCCGAAGTGACAATTTTTACTGAATAGATCCGTCCTATTCCGAAAATTCGATCTGATCTTGTAACCGTTTGCCGTCATCTTCCTGAGAATATTTACTTCCTTACCGATCACTTTATTTCTTTTCTGTTTGACCGCATCGAGAAACGCCCGACGTTCGGGAGGGCAATCGGCGTAGGATACCACTTTTCCCATGTGCTTAAGCAGATGCCCGTCACTACCGCCAGTGATAGCTTTGTCGATATTGAACCCCAGCAGGGCGCATTTGAGATTCTGCTTTTTCAGGTTACCGGAATTTATCACCTCCACCCCATCAACTAAGCGAAATAAATTTTGTTGTCGCTCCTGGGGAAAATAGGGATTGCAAACCCCGGTGTATACAGCGCAACTGGGGTGGGGAAAAATGATGAGCGCGTGATACTTTCTTGCCCGCACGATGATCTCTTCCATCTTTAGGGATGTTGAACTCATGATGTCACTGCCCATGAATGGCTTTATATCATCGTAATAGAAGCGCTGCAGGCTCTCGATTTCATAAAAATACACAAGGATGTGAGCCCCTTCTTCGGAAGTGACTTCAATGCCGGGAATGCTCAGTACATCCTTGCAGGCATCGATTCTGACCGCCCCCTCGATAGCATTATGGTCGGTGATGGCAACACCGATATTCAGGGCCCGCGCATAGCGGATGATTTCTGCGACTGAATTTGAGCCGTCGGAATAGCGGCTGTGAAAATGCAAGTCAACGACCGTGTAAGCCTTTGTCATTTCAGCAAGATCCGGTTTCTCGAACTGGATTCTCTGGGTATTAATGTTCTCTACGCCGTTTAGCAAGATCGGGTCCCTTCATTGTGAGTCAAGTAGTGATAATAATTCGATATCGCGGCAGCGACCATTGTCGGTCACCAAATTTATAAATAGCTGATATTTTATTATAAAATTAATCCCCTTGTCAATCTGTATTCCCCTGCCCTCGCCCGGCCATGGCATGAAAACCTTTCACCAGAGCTTAAATTTCAACTAATAACACGACCTTGAAAGTAATATTTTATTCATACCGCTTCTCAAAAATAAATTTCGAAATACCAAGGGATGGTATAAGTGATTGTAGAAAAAAACGTTCAGATAACGGAACGTATTTTTAAAAACACTATATACCAAAACGATCTAAACATATGTTTCAAATTGAAGCGAAATTCGAAACTTCTTCGCATTATGCCTTTTTTTTGTATTTCACGTGGCGTTTGCGGACGGCTTTCTTGACGAGATCGACGGTTATTGTTATCAGTAGCCACTAATATCACCCTTCCGTATTTCTGAAATTATTTTTGAAAAGCGATATAAATCGGCAGAGCCTTAAAAGATCACTGACACCGGTAAATGATTATGGCAGCAAATAATAAACCGGCCAGCCCGGGAGGAAAACCCACCCCAAAAAATGCTCCGAAAACCACTTCCTATCGAATGACGCGTCAACGTGAAGTGATCCTTGAAGAAATTCGCCGAGCCAAAGTACACCCGAGTGCCGACGAGGTCTACGATATGGTCCGCAAACGGCTGCCGCGAATTAGTCTCGGTACGGTCTACCGCAACCTGGAAATTCTGTCCGAGTTGGGTGAAATTCAGAAACTTGAACTTGGTGGGGATATCAAACGATTTGACTGGGACCCCAAAAAACATTACCACGTCCGCTGCGTGAAATGCGGCCGGGTTGACAACGCCCCGATCGCCCCGTTGAGGGAAATCGAAGATGAACTCTACGGGACAACCGTCTATACCATCATCGGCCATCGCCTGGAGTTCGAAGGCCTCTGTCCCCGATGCACCCGCGAAGCAGAAATTTCAGGAAAAGACCCCTTAAATCCGACCTGACCCTGCGTGACAGTTCATAGATTTTTGAATTCGCCGACTTTAGCCGGCCATTTCGTGAAGAATCTTTCATCGTTGGCTTCAACTATTCCTATATTTCAATTATTTCAGGGAGTTTTTCCCCCAAATGCTGCACCAGAGCGGCGGGAATGATCAGCAGTGAAGGCGGTATCTAAATGCATTCGGCAGCCTTGGGAAAGAACCCCGGAAAACCTGACTGTTAGATTGAGAACTTAAATTGTGAATTTGTATAAAAGCGCCGATTCATTCCTTCCGCACTTCTGGCCGTCCCCATCAGCTCATGAAATCAGTGGCGGCTCACTGTAAAAGTCACGGACTGGGCACCGTTCACCGTCATCCTGAGCCAGGTAATTGTCGATCCACCCCTGTACTCTATGAACGCCATATGCAACCTTCCAGGCATTCACAATCGCTGCAACAGGCACATCGTCGAAAGTTCCGTGATCGGCCAGATATTCGATATAGCGTTTGTGATCGCGGTTAAAAGACTGATAGATGGCATCCGAGTGCCCATCGAATTCGAGAGGATCTACGTGGTGCAATTCGCAGAGTTCGGCGTTAAACGCTGGAGTTGCTTTCACCCAGCGGCGGTTCAGCCAGAATTCCACGTAGCCGTGGTAGACGAAATGATCCGAACCAATATGCGCGATCAGCTTTTCTGATGCCAAATGGTTGCGAACCGTTGCGAATCCAAGACGGCAGGGGATTCCTCGGGCCCGGGCAACGGCACAGAGCAGCGCGGCTTTTCCGACGCAGTAACCCCGTCGCCATTTTATAATGTTACTGGCACGGTAGTGGGCTGATCGGTGAAAGGGTACGTAGGGGTCGTAGCGGATACCGTCCCGGACCGCATAATACAGCCGCACAGCGGTCTTAACCGGGTCATTTTCGGTTTTCCCCGCAATATTGGCCGCAAAATGGATGACCGCTGGATGGTCACAGTCCAGTATGGCCGTTGGTCTGAGGTATTTTTCAAGTAGTGGTTTCATGCATCGTGCATGAGGTGATGGTCCGCGGCCCGTGTGAAGAGATTATTATGAATGACTCGCGTCAGGGCTTGGCCAGACGTTTATTGGTCCGTGCGATGATCTTTACAATCTGGCTGATCTTCGGCTCTGTTTCATGTGTGGTGAGCTGTTTCACTATTTCCGGCGCCAGGTTCTCCTGGAGATACCGCTTGACGTCGAATGTTTCCCACCAGCAATCGATTACCTTCCGGCAAGGGTGCCGTTGCGGTTCACAGGTTTTACAGTAGAAAAAATCGACCGGGCCCCCGAGCCGGGGGCACCGTCGCACGAACTGTGTGGCTGCGTTTCTCTTCATTGGTCAGGCAGTGTCCTGAAATCAGCGGTTTTTGATATGTTGCGGTTTCGGATAATTGGCCAGAATGCTGGTATACTTGTCCTGCTCTTCCTGACTGAATGTATAATCCTGAAGGTCACCGGAAAAGTATTTGTCGTAAGAACCCAGGTCGATAAGCCCGTGACCGCTCCAGTTAAATAGAATAACCTTCTCTTTGCCTTCCTCTTTGGCTTTTTTGGCTTCATCGACCACGCTAGCCAGGGCGTGGTTGGTCTCCGGTGCAGGAATGATCCCCTCTGTGCGGGCCAGGAGAACACCGGCTTCGAAGGCTTCCAGCTGCTCGACGGCCTTAGGTTCCAGAATGCCTTCATCTACCAGTTGGCTCACCGTCGGCGCCATTCCGTGATAGCGCAGACCTCCGGCATGAATCGGAGCCGGTACGAAGGTGTGGCCGAGACTGTGCATGGGAAGAAGCGGCGTATATCCGGCGGTGTCGCCGTGGTCGTAGGCAAAAGGCGCCCGAGTCAGAGTCGGGCACGCCGCCGGTTCAACGGGGTAGATGGCCACATCCTTGCCATTGATCTTATCATGTACAAAAGGATAGGCGATTCCGGCAAAATTGCTGCCGCCGCCGGCACAACCGATAACGATGTCCGGATATTCGCCGATCTTTTCGAGCTGTATCTTGGCCTCTAAACCGATAACGGTCTGATGCAGCATCACGTGGTTCAAAACGCTTCCCAGTGAATAACGCGTCTCACCGGACGTATCGCTGACAGCGGCCTCAACCGCCTCACTAATGGCGATACCAAGACTTCCCGGCGTATCCGGATCGCATTCGAGCCATTCTCGACCGGCTTTGGTGACGGTGCTAGGGCTGGCAACGCATTCCGCGCCCCAGGCCGTCATCATTGATTTGCGGTACGGCTTTTGGTCAAAACTGATGCGTACCATGAAGACCTTGCAGGACAGGCCGAATTGCGCACAGGCGAATGCCAAGGCGCTGCCCCACTGACCGGCGCCTGTTTCGGTTGTCAGGCGTTTGATACCGAAGACCTTATTGTAGTAAGCCTGCGGTACGGCCGTGTTCGGCTTGTGGCTACCGGGAGGACTCACGCTTTCATTTTTGAAATATATGCGCGCCGGCGTTCCAAGGGCCTTTTCCAAAGCGAGTGCGCGGACAAGCGGCGACGGTCGCCAAATGCGGTAAACACCCAGAACTTCCTCGGGGATGTCGATCCAGCGCTGGTCGCTGACTTCCTGCTCAATCAGGTTCATCGGAAAGACCGGGGCCAGCTGGTCCGGACTTACCGGGTTGCCGTCCGGTCCAAGGGGCGGATTCATTTTAATGTCTGCCAAAATATTATACCACTGCCTCGGCATCTCGTCTTCGGTCAGCAGAACCTTTTTGATCTCCATGTCATCCTCCTTCTTCTCCTTCAGAATCAACATTAACGATGTCGGAACACGTCGCCATTTAGATGTCAAAAGGCCAATGGGCTGAAATCACCTTGTTTTTCACAACGTCTCCCGCTTTTAGGGCGGATGTACCAATTAGTCAAGGGATTTATCGCCTGCATTTTTCCCTGAAAATTTTGCAGGAGGACTCAATATTACCTTTTCATCGAAATGAGCTCGCCGGCCTATTTCATGCGGGCGAGTATCTCTTATCAAGGCTTCTGAGAATGCAGCTCTCTCCACCGCGATCGATGTCGTCCAGGGCAAATTCGAGAACGGCTTCGAGCAAAGCGGATTTGTTTTCAATCGACTGTCCCTGCAGCTTCAACTCGTAAAAACTGCGATTAAACCTCTCCCATACTGTTGCCGACAGGTAGAATCCCACTTTACGTTTTGGCGGTTTGAGGTTTTTGCCGGCCGAACCAGAGCGTGCCTTTGGCGTGGTTCCGGTTGCAGCGCTGACAGGATCGAAGGGATTGTCCTCAAAAAAATCGGGGGATTTCTTCGTCCTTTTAGCCATCGTTTTGCACCCTTAGTAACAGTTTGTCGTAATCTGCAGCACTACCGGCGCTGCTGCGGTATTCGTAAATCGACTTGCCCTTCATCGCCGATTCCGGCAGTCGAACATTGTAACGGATTGGATGACAGATCTGTTTGTGAAACAATCGCTTGAGTTGCCGTAAAATATCGAAGCTGTGACGGGTCCGCTGATCGAACATGGTTGGTAAAACATACTTCAACTGCAGTTCCAGGTTCAAACGCTGAGCAGACATAAGATAGCCGAAAAAGGTTTTCAGGCCCTCCATAGCAGGGCCCTGAAGAGCCACCGGACAAAGGACTTCTGAAACGGACATTAATATATTGACACTCAGAACATCCCACCCCGGAGAGCAGTCGAAAATGAGGTAGTCAAGGGTCCCGTCTTTGGGTACCATTGCATTCGCCAGAATAATCTGCCTTACCGATCGTGGTTGTTCTCCAAGCCAATGTTTCAACTCCACCAATTTGATGCCGCCGCCTAGCAGCCAGAGGTTGTTACGGCAGGAATAAAGGGTATCTTTTTTTGAGATGGTCTGACCACTGTCATCACGTCCCGTAACGAATTCATAGAGCCCCATAGTGGGATTGACTCCCAGAAACTTGGCGGCCTGCCCCTGGGTATCAGCATCAACAAGGAGAACTTTGAAGCCCTGTCGCGCTAACCCGAAGGCCAGATTTACGGCGGTTGTGGTCTTACCGACACCGCCCTTGGCCATTGCCACTGCAATTTTTCTCATCTGCGATCCCCTGTATTGGTATTTGTCTAAGATTCTACCATTCTTCTGTTACAACATTCTTCTAATTCGATCAACCTATTTTTCACTCATCCTAAAATTTTCAAGAAGTAAAATATCATTCCCCTTACCTGCCTGACCGCCATTGGGAATCGCGCAGATTCTCAGCACGATCGATTCTTGACAATTTTATCGGAACGACGCATGTTAACGTAAAAATTTACTTCGCGACTGCAGAACATCAGCCGTCATCTGGCTTATCACCACTTGATCGGTAACCATCAAGCCTTCAAACGGGTAGCGCTCCTCCATCGAACGCCATTCAGTGAATCCGCGTGGGCCTCCCGACATCCAAGTACATTCTTATTACAGGAGACTTTTCATGCTGACCCTCGAGGAACTAAAGCAAGACAGGGATCTGGTCGATATAATCAACTGGGACATGACCCCCGAAGAAGCGATTCGTCTTTACCTGGAATGGGGTAACAACTGGGCCCGCGGAGACGGCTACGTAATCCGCTCCAAAAACGACTTCTCTCATTATTTTGTTGTCAACTGTTGGTCAAAGCCCTATTACATCTATCTCATTCGCCGTAATTCCGATGAAGCGGTGGAACTGGCGAAATTTGAATTTCCGGATCAATACCAGCTGCCGGTCTGCGAATTGAAAGGGGTCTATGCCCTTGAAGGCGAACTGAAAAAATGGCTTAAGAAAGAACTGGTGGCAGACTAGCCCGCCTCGACCGGTTCCCAATAGGCCGCTCCCTGCAGTGGGATAACGCTTTATGAATCATCGTGGATAGTCTCATGTACAAGATCCTGACCATCGGTGGCGGTAGCGGTCAATACGCCCTGCTTGCAGGTTTGCGGGAACTCGAATCGGTGGACATCACCGCCGTTGTCTCCATGGTTGACAGTGGCGGCAGCACCGGACGATTGCGGGACGAATTGGGTATCCTGCCACCAGGAGATGTCCTTAAATGTATCCTCGCCCTCTCCCCCCATCGTGACATTGCCCGCACAATCTTCCTGAAGCGCTTCACCGGCGATCGCCGTTTACGGGGACACAACGCCGGGAACATGCTCATGACAATGCTGTCGCGTTACACCGGTAGCTTCCCCTCCGGAATCCAGGCCCTGGCGGAAATTTTGGAAGTTCGCGGCCGCATCCTTCCAGTCACCATTGACAAAGCCACACTGGTAGCGGAACTGACCGATGGCACGCGAATTTACGGCGAGACGGCCATCGATATGCCCCGGGGCACCCAGCGTGAAAAAATCCGTGACGTATTTCTCGTCCCTCATCACAGCGACGCCATCACCGTTTATCCGCCAGTATTAGATGCCATACAGCAAGCCGATACGATAATCATCGGCCCGGGGGATCTTTTCACCAGTATTATGCCGAGCTTGATTGTACCGGGAGTAAAAGAAGGTCTGCTGGAAACAAAAGCGCGCGTTCTTTTCGTACTCAACATTATGACCAAATTCGGTGAAACCCATCAGTTTACCGGGCGCGATTTCGTGAAAACACTGGAAGATTCCATTGAACGGAAATTAGACGGTATCATTTACAACAAACGCAAACCGAGCACCGAACTGCAGAAGCGTTACCGCAAGCAGAAGGCCGAATTCGTCGGGTTAGACGACCAGGACGGTTGGTGGAAAGACAGAGTTGTTTACGCACGCGATCTACTGGAGAGCACGGCTGGAATCGTGCGCCACGACTCCAAGAAACTGGCATCCCTGATAAAGCAGATTGTCAGCGAGCCGGTCAGGGACGCATCCCGAACCGAAGCCATTTGAAAGCGTTTTGCGCGTCCGGCGATACGTTCCTGCCCACACGCCCCATGAAGATATTCTCCGGTTTGAGGCAAATGTTCGGTTCATTGGTTTGATACTCTATAAAACCGAACGGATCGAAAAGGCGAATCAGCATTCTCCGGTACTGCTGTGCCGTTTTCCTGGTACCGTCAAGGTCCCACGTCCATGAATACCCCACCATATAGATAATCTTCTCTTCAACCACAGGATGGCCGACCAGTAACCCAAGAATATTTTTCGCCAAACCTGTTGACCGCCTGTTGGAACTGACCTCAATGGCCTTGACCTCCATCATGATCCTGGGCTCGAGCTGGGCCCAGCGTTCATCCGATTCAGGGAAGGCCAGCACGCCAAACCCGATTATTTGTCGGTTTGCCTCAATAGCCAGAGTAACATTGGCATCGGGCTGGGCAGCGTTGCTCTCAAGGCTGCGCCGGTGGGTATAGAGTGAACGGTAGTGGGCATGGCAACCAAATCGAGAACTGAAATCATACTGACGGATTTCATCGGGTCTACAGCAAGACCGGATCGCCACATCCCCGAGGTACAGGGTGCGCTGACTCTCATCTGGTCGAAAAGTGTTTATTGATTTCATTTTTCTATTTAATTGAATTCCGCCGTTGCAGCAGCGGTGGCGCGATGACGCTGCGCGCCGACAAAAACTGGGAATTCAATTTTAAAAATCGCTCCAGTTCCGGTGCAGCCGTTTGATCATGATCTGCAAATCGTACCGCGTACCCCGCGGACTTTTCACATATTCCGGTAGTACTGCAACTTTGAAAAAATCGAGTTTGCGCGCCGATTCGATGGCCGCGTCCTCCACCCCCACGACGAAATCCGCCCGAATGTCATCCAGCCCATTATCCATTCCCAGTTGAATGAGATCCAGCAGCATCCAGGTTCCCAATCGCTTGTGCCGTAAAACCGGCAATACGGCAATGCGGAGTCTTCCCACATGACGTGTAGAGCCGAATCCACGCATCAACAGACTGGAGTGGGCCACAATTTTTTCGTCCACCGTTGCAATCGTCGAAAAAACGTTTCCTTTTCCGATTGCTGCGATCATTTTGCGCACGACTTCAGGATTGCCGACATCGTGACGCATGTACCATCGATCTTTTTCCGGAATCTGATCGTAAAATTCACTCAAACTCACCCCGTCTTGCTTTCCAAGGGGACGAATGACAGCTTCGGTTTTATCTTTGAGCACGATTTCTTTGGGGTAACGCAAGGGTTTTCCTCCTCAAGGATAGGAAATTATCACTCATCACATACCACCACAGGATACCGCAAACCATTAATAACGCCGCAGGCGGGCTTGCGCGATGACACTAATGGCAGGATAGCAAAGAGTTTTCAGGTATCGCATCGGTGCTGGCCCCCACTAACAGGACCACCGGTCAATTGTCAAGGCCGCTACCGATCGATCCGGCTGCATCTGGCAAGGGAAATAGCGGCGGCAAACCGTCGCGATTCCGGATTGTTATCGCGACACGTCCCCATGGTCAACTACGGATTATCGAATGCTCTAAAACGGTCAAACCAGACTATTTTTTTCTTGACTTCAACCAAATGTAGCTAATATATAGCTATAATATAACAATATATCAAGAATTGAACGTCATTTAGAAATTAAGGAGATGAGTTATGGCCGATTTAAAATGGTTACCAAGAGAGTCCGGTATGAAAGATCACTATCTCTGGGGCGATGAACATTTTACCGATCAAGCGCCAGGAGTCATATTTGAAAAAAAGCCGATTCGTGACCCACAAGGCCAACTCGTCGACGGACTCCATTCCGCCTGGATCACCCTCAATAATCCCCGACAATACAATTCTTATACCACCGAGATGGTCAAAGGCGTTATCGCCGGCTTTCAGCGGGCCTCGGCCGACCACTCTGTCGTCGCCGCTGTTTTCACTGGCATCGGAGAAAAAGCATTTTGCACCGGCGGCAACACCAAGGAATATGCCGAGTATTATGCCGGACGGCCCAATGAATATGGCGTCTACATGGATTTATTCAATGCAATGGTCGACAGCATCCTCGCCTGTAAAAAACCGACCATTTGCCGAGTCAACGGTATGCGCGTCGCTGGAGGCCAGGAGATCGGAATGGCTTGCGATACCACCATATCGAGCGATCTGGCCATTTTCGGGCAGGCCGGTCCGCGGCATGGGTCAGCACCGGACGGCGGTAGTTCCGATTTTCTGCCTTGGATGCTCCCCATGGAACTGGCCATGTGGAACTGCGTCTCCTGCGAAATGTGGAGTGCTTATAAAATGAAGCGCCTCGGGCTGATCACCAAATGCGTACCGGTCATCAAACAGGACGGCGGATGGCTCCGCAACCCGGCGGTAATCACCGGGAATTACGTCGACGACGGTGAAATCGTCTACGGGGAATTCAAGGCCGGTGATGAGGCGAAAAAGGCGCGTGAAATCGTCAAAACCGCTCAGACCGATTTCGATAGGCTCGATGCCGAGGTCGACAAAATCCTTTGGACGTATACCAACCTGTTCCCTGGTTGCCTGATCAAGAGTGTCGAGGGCATCCGACTGAAAAAGAAATTTTTCTGGGATCAGGCCAAGGTGATCAATCGCCACTGGCTGGCGGCCAACATGAACACCGAAGCCTACCTGGGCTTCAATGCGTTCAACACCAAGAAAATCACTGGAAAAGACACCATCGATTTCATCGAGTACAGACGGCGAATGGCCAACAGCGACGCTTTTGACGTGGAATTCATGGCCGCCGTACTCGGCAAACCGATAGATTAAACAGAGGAGATCCATATGCTTCTTGATGGAAAAAATGCGATCGTAACCGGCGGATCTCAAGGTATCGGAGCTGCCATTGCTCTTGAACTCGCCCGTGAAGGCGCCAACGTCTGCCTGACCTACCGCAGCCACGAAGACGAAGCTCTCAAATACGCCGAAGACATTCGTGCACTGGGACGCAAAGCCCTGCCTGTCAAGTGCGACATCTCCTCTTTTGCTGAAGCTGCCGCCACGGTGCAGGCTGCCATTGAGGCCTTCGGCAGCCTCCAGATCCTGGTCAACAATGCCGGAATGAACTGGGATGGGGTTTCCTGGAAAATGGCCGAAGAGCAATGGGACCGCGTAATTGAGGTCAACCTAAAGGGTTACTTTAACTTTATCCGCCACACGGCCCCTTACTTCAAAGAACAAAAGTACGGCAAGGTCATCAATATCACCTCTATTAACGGCCTGCGCGGTAAATTCGGCCAGATGAACTACTCGGCCTCCAAGGCCGGCATCGTCGGATTGACGAAGACGCTTGCCAAGGAACTGGGCGCTTTCAACGTGAATGTCAATGCGGTGGCACCGGGCCTGATCGAAACCGCCATGCTCAGGGATTCGGAGGCACGCGACAAAATCATCGATATGGCCATGGCCGAAATCGTTCTCAAAAGGGTCGGACTGCCGGAGGACCTGGCCAATGTCGTCACCTTCCTGGCATCCGACAAGGCCCGCCACATCACCGGTGAAGTGATCAAGGTTGATGGCGGGCAGTACATTTGATGACATGCAGTGCGCAGCAATATATTGCTGAATCTAAAATAAAAGGATGGACAACATCATGGAAAAAGCAGCCATTATCGGTGTCGGTCAAAGCACCTTCGTCCGGCAATATCCGGGGTCTATTAGAGAGCTGGTATTCGAAGGCTTCAAGGAGGCCGTCAGCGATGCCGGAGTCACAGCCGCCGACATCGATGCATCGGTGGTCTGCTCGGCGCCTGAGTACGACAAGCAGCGGTCGCCGGCCGGGGTATTGGCAGAGTACCTCGGTCTCAACCCTCAGCCGACTTTTTACGTGGAAAGCCTGTGTTCGTCGAGCAGCACCGGGCTGCGAATGGCCTATTCCCTCGTAAAATCAGGCCTGCACAGTGTCGTGGCCGTGATCGGTTTTCAAAAGATGTCGGAAATCTCCTCTTCAGAGTCTCAGGAACGCATGGGCCGCGGCGCCGATATTCAGTGGGAAAGCCCCTTTGGTACCATGATGCCGGCTTATTATGCCATGTATGCCCGGGCCCATATGGAAGCCTTTGGAACGACCCTGGAAGATTTGGCACTGATCCGAGAGAAAGCCGCCACCTATGGTCAACTCAACGATCGCGCGGTTTATCGCAAGCCGGTAACCACCGGCATGCTGTCCGACCCGAACAACCGCATGTCGGGTCCGGTAGCCAGCCCACTGCGCGTCGGGGATTGCTGCGCCAACGCCGACGGCAGCTCGTGTATCATCGTGGCCAATGAGGAAAAAGCCAAGACATTCTGCAAGAAACCGGTCTGGATCCTCGGAACCGGTGCAGCGACGGCCAGCGTCAACCTGGCCGGCAGAGATCTTTTTACCGGTCTTTCCGTGGCACGACAGGCTGCACAGCAGGCTTACGAAGTCGCCGGAATCGGGCCGAAGCAGGTCGATGTCGCCGAGGTCCACGATTGCTTCACTATCGCCGAGATGATGGCTTATGAAAATCTGGGTTTTGCTGAACCCGGAGAAGGCAAGGATCTGATTCGCAGCAAAGAGACATACAAGGAAGGTCGCATACCGGTCAATGTCGACGGCGGATTGTTGTCCAAAGGGCACCCGATCGGCGCCACCGGTGGCTCTCAGATAAGAACGATTGTCCTGCAGCTGAGAGGCGAGGCGGGCGACATTCAAGTCAAGGAGCCTGCCATTGGACTGATCCACAACATCGGCGGCGTTGGCCTTTACGGCAACGTGACCATTCTCGGGAGGGCGTCATGAGCAAAAGGAAAGAGGTGGACGACCGCTTCAAGAAATTCGGCACGGTGAGCTTCACCGGAATTACAAAGGTTAACGACTTCATTGGCCACTTGGAAGAGGGAAAGGTGACCGGAACCCGTTGCAAAGACTGCGGTCTGGTATTCTTCCCCCCGCGGGCAGACTGCTATCAGTGTCTGACGGACAATATGGAATGGTTCGAGGTCAGCGGCAAGGGTCGTCTGGTCACTTTCAGTCGCCTGGAGTTCGCTCCAGTCGGATTCCAGGACGACGTGCCTTACTGTATCGCCCTGCTCGACTACGGTGAGTTTAAGGTTTTCGGGAGAATAGGCACCGGCCTTGAAGAAAAAGAGCTCAAATTGGGCATGGAAATGGTCACCACTGCAAACGCCCTGCCCAACGGACAGCTGAATTACGTTTTTAAAAAAGCATAATTCGGCCACAGGCGGGCAATTTGCAAAGGCGACAGGTTGCCGCAGCGGATGCCGCACCCCTTGCACCAGCCGTTGGCCAATTCAGAAAAAAGGATGATCAGCAATGACGACTTATGAGTATTTGAAAGTTAAAAAATCGGACGGCATCGCCCGCATCACCTTCGACCGTCCCAAGCATAATGTTCTCAACATCGACATGATGGCAGAATTCACCACTGAACTCGACATGCTGCAGACCGACACCACCGTCAAATGCATTGTGATTCTGGGCGAGGGACCCAGCTGGTGTGCCGGCGTGGAGGTCGCCGACCACAAACCGGAGATGGCGCCTGACATGATTGCTGCGTTCAACGGCATCTTTAAAAGCATCGAAAAAATCGACGTACCCATCATCGCCGGTGTCCACGGCGCCTGCCTGGGCGGCGGCATGGAAGTTGCCATTGCCTGTGACATTGTCGTCGCCGCAAAGTCGGCCACATTCGGTCAACCGGAAATCAAACTCGGTTTTTTTCCGCCGTATGCCGCTGTTCGCCTCCCACAACTTGTCGGACAGGCCAGAGCCATAGAGGTATGCACGACAGGAAAGCGCTACAGTGCCGAAGAGGCCCAGCAGATGGGTTTTGTGGCTTACGTGGCCGCGGACGACAAGTTCTCTGAAACCGTCGATCAGCTCATCAGTGAAATCCGAACCTCCAGCCCGTTGATCATCCGCCTCAACAAGCGCGCGGTAAAAAAACATCTCGGGCTCAGTTTTGCCGATGCGCTTGAAGAGGTCAGCGACCTTTTCCTCAACGAGCTGATGAAAACCGAGGATACACTGGAAGGCATTCGCAGCTTCGAAGAAAAACGCCGTCCGGAGTGGAAAAACAAGTGAAGAAATCGGCCGTAACGTCACATGCACTAGTGTCGTGTCCTAAAAATATATTAATAAAATAGTGATGGATATTTAAAACTCTTTTGCTCCCATGATCGAAAAATGACAAGCATCAACAAACAAATAGCAAACAATATCCAAATTCGAATTTCCAATTATTCAAACAGGTTTGGAATTTAATTCATTGTATTTTGAGATTTATTTGGAATTTGTATTTTGTAATTTGGGATTTATATGGATTGTTTACAGATTGGGATAAGCCGTAAAATACATCCGAGTTTTGTAAATTACATATAGGACGCGATACTATAAGTGGTTTCAAAGCCTCAGATCACGCCCCGGCGCAAGGCGTGGGCCGACGAAAAAACGCAGCATACATGAGCATATGTTCTCAGTGTCGGGGGCAGGGCCCCTGGCACTGACTGAGGAGGGTCACAACACCACAATGGGGTGTTAGGTGGGCTTTGATACCACTTCTACGCAGATCGCGTAACACGACAGAGGAGGCCAAATGTCACAGATCAGTAAAGTTGGCGTAATCGGTGCCGGTAATATGGGCAGTGGCATCGCTCAGAAGTTCGCCCAGGAGGGCATTAATGTTGTCATGGTGGACATGAATGACGAATTTGTCCAACGCGGCATAAATACGATCGAAAAGATGCTCCAGGAAGGTGTCGAGCGAAAAATTTTCACGCCCGGACAAGTAGACGATATTCTTTCTCGAGTTACGGGATCCACCGATTACGCTGCGGTAGCCGATGCAGATCTGGTCATTGAAGCCGTATTCGAAGACAAAGGCGTCAAATCCGAGCTATTCAAAAAGCTTGACCAGGCCTGTAACGAAAAGACGATCCTGGCGACCAACACCTCAAGTTTCTACGTTCGCGACTTTGCCGATCAGACGACCCGGCCCGATCGTTTCATCGGCCTCCATTACTTCTACCACCCGGCGAAGAATCGCCTGCTCGAAGTTATCCCTTACGAAAAAACGAGCCCGGCAACCCTTGAAAAGTCCCTACTGGCCGCCAAACTTCACGGAAAGACCGCCATTGTCGTCAAAGACGCTCCCGGCTTTGCGGTCAACCGTTTTTTCGTCCCTTTTCTGAATGAAGCGGCCCGAATGCTCGAAGAAAATCTGGCTGATATTCCGACCATTGAAGAGGCCGCCAAAAGAGCCTTTAAAATCGGCATGGGACCTTTTATGTTGATGAATGTCACCGGTATTCCCATCGCCGTGCACGCGGCCACGACCCTCGGCGAAGAACTTGGGCCTTTCTATGCCCCGTGTGAACTGCTGAAATCACAGAAGGAAAAAGGGGTGAACTGGGTTCTCGACGGCGATGTCGACGAGTCGAGAATTCAACCGGTGACCGAGCGATTCTACGGCGTTTGCCTCGGTGTGGCTGCCGCCCTGGTCGACGAAGGTGTGGCTTCGATCGAGGATACCGATCGTGGCGCTAAAATCGGACTGCGCTGGATTATGGGTCCTTTCGAAATCATGAACAAGATTGGCATCGAAGCCACCTACGCGGCGGTCGATACCGTTGCCCGCAAATATCCGGATTTCAAAATGCCGGAAATCCTTTCCCGGCAGAAAGCCGCTGGGAAACCCTTTTCTTTCAACTTCGTTGACCTGGACGTCAAGAACGGCGTTGCCAATATTACACTCAATCGTCCCGAGGCCATGAATTCGCTCAACGAAGCGGTGGTGACTCAACTAACGGCAAAGTTTGCAGAAGCCGAGTCGAATCCCGCTGTCAAAGCGATCGTCTTTCAGGGTGCCGGCAAGGCCTTTGTCGCCGGAGCTGACATCCGCTACTTCGTCAACAAGATCAAGGCCGACAAAATCCCCGATATCGTCGACTTTACCCGTAAGGGTCACGAGTTTCTGCTGCAGATCGAGAATTGCTCCAAACTGACCATTGCCCTGCTGGACGGTCTCTCCCTTGGCGGTGGCAGTGAACTGGCCCTGGCCTGCCAAGCGATCGTCGCCACCCCGTCCGGCTCGATGGGATTTCCTGAAACCGGTATCGGTATCTATCCCGGTCTGGGCGGTATGTTGCGACTCGCCCGTCACGTGGGGCCGGCGCTGGCCAAATACTACGTCTTCACCGGTATGCCGATCAGTGCGGAAAACGCCCATGCCCTGGGCATCGTCAACCGCCTTGTCGCACCGGTCGAAATCGATGGGGCCCTCGACGATTTAATGGCACAAGGAAAAACGGACAAGTATCGCCGGCGCGATATTCCCGCACGCTTTGAGGCGCTGGCCGCTTTGGGGTCTCCCGAAAATGTGTCGCGTCTTCTGTCAGGGAAGCCGCCTGAGGGGGTCGATAAAGCTCTGGCTGCCAAAACAGCCAAAATAGTTGGCTACAAAGCGCCGCTGGCGCTTCAAGCGGCCAATGCCATTATCGATCAACAGATCGGCAAACCGATGCCCGAAGCGGTCGAGATCGAATTGGGACGACTGCATGAGATCTTTTCCACGGCCGACGCTCTCGAAGGCCTGTCATCGGTGGGGCGCCGGCGCCCTGAATTCAAAGGGTCCTGATTCCGCAGCCTGACGGTTTCAAGTGGAGCAGATAATAGAGATTAAATTGAGAAACTCAATTCAAAACAAGGA
>Ga0316198_10000820_pt1 | contig 17212 bp, 14 predicted proteins | sample OudBieAanoxic_MG_FD_204935 | JGI IMG/M metagenome (GOLD analysis project Ga0316198, IMG submission 204935) | Coastal sediment microbial communities from Oude Bieten Haven, Netherlands - site A anoxic | ecosystem: Environmental > Aquatic > Marine > Coastal > Sediment | place: Netherlands...
AGAAGGGCAGGGCCACGACCTCGGCGCCGATGCGGCCGCGCTCACCCTCGACCGACCACTCCATCTCCAGCTCGGTGCCGACCTCCGCCGACGCGGCCGCCACCGTGCCCAGGGCTAGGTTCTTCTTGAGCACCAGGCTCCACGAGCCGCTGGTGGCGCGCCCGACCTGCTCCCCGAAGTCGTAGATGGGGATCTCGTCGCGCCAGGCGTTGGCCGAGAGGGCAGGGGAGAGGCCGTGCTTGGCAAACAGCCGCAGGAGATCGTCCCAGTCGAGGTCGAGCCCGACCAGGCGCCGCGGTGGGCCGCCGGCCTCCTGCTCGCGACGCAGCGCGGCCTGGCCCACGAAGGGCACGTCCTTCTCCAGCTTGACCAGCCCGCCGAGCCCCAGCTCGTAGGGCGAGTAGCTCTGCTCCCAGGTGAGGGCGTGGTGCACCGAGGTGTAGTCGACGCCGGCCATGATCAGCCCTGCCTCCACGCGCACGACGTCGAGGGCGAGGATGCCCGCCGGCCGGATGGCGTAGGCCGTGCCCGTCTCCATCAGCGCGTCCCACACGGCCAGCGCGTCGTCACGCTCGATCCACAGCTCGTAGCCGAGGTCGCCGGTGTAGCCCGTGCGGCTGACGTCGATGTCGGAGCCGGCGATGGTCAGCGGGCGCCGGCCGAAGTAGCGCAGATCGGACAGCTCGGTCTGGGCGGCCGACTCGAGGACGGCGCGTGAGAGCGGACCCTGCAGCGCCAGCGCCGCCAGCGCGTCGGTGCGGTCGTCGATCTCGACGTCCAGCCCCCGCGCGTTGAGGCGCAGCCAGCGCAGCTGGCCCTCGGCCGCGGTCCAGAACCAGGAACCGTCGTCGCGGCGCATGACCGTGCCGTCATCGATGACCCGACCCTGGCTGTCGCACCAGGGCGTGTAGATGACCCGGCCCGGCCTGACCCGGCCGGCCTCGCGCGTGATGACGCGATCGACGAGGCGATCGGCATCGGGCCCGCTGAGGTGGTACTTGAAGAGGGGTGAGACATCGATGAGCGCCGCTGCGTTGCGCAAGGCGTTGTACTCGATGTCGATGTGCGGCGCATACGCGCTCGAGCTGAACACCCCCGACCATTCCCGCCACTGTCGCCGGACGTTCAGCTCGAGGGCGCGCTCGTCAAAGGCTGATCCGACTGACATGGCCAGAGTCTAGGCCGCCGCTCGGGCGTCGGGGCGGCCGGCGCGCAGGCGCGTCGGGCGGGTAGCATGTCGGCCAGGTCCGGCGACGCGCTGTCGCCGAGGGCACGCGGGGGTCCCTGTCGCCAGGCGGGAGAGGCGTGCCGAGCGAGGAGAACGTGCCACAACGCTACGACGCGGTCGTCATCGGTGGCGGCCACAACGGCCTCATCAGCGGCGCCTACCTGGCCAGGGGCGGGCTCAAGACGCTTGTGCTCGAGCGACGCGACATCCTCGGCGGGGCGACCCTGACCCAGGAGGTCTTCCCCGGCTTCCGCTTCAGCGTGGTCTCGTATGTCGTGAGCCTGCTCCGGCCGGAGATCATCCGCGACCTCGAGCTGCCCCGGCACGGCCTCCACATCCTGCCCCTCGACGGCACCTTCACGCCCGTCGACGGCGACCATCTCTGGCGCACCGACGACCATGCCCACACCATGCGCGAGCTGCGCCGCTGGTCGGTCAGCGACGCCGAGGCCTACGAGGAGTACGGCCAGCTGATGGCGCAGATGGCCCGCTTCATCAAGCCCATCCTGGCCATGACCCCGACCGACCTGCGCCGGCCCGATCCGCGCGACGCCGCTGACCTGGGCTCGCTCATCAACGACTTCCGGCAGCTCCCGCGTCGCCTGCAGGTGACCTTCGTCCAGCTCATGACCATGAGCGCGGCCGAGTTCCTCGACCGCTGGTTCGAGACGGCGCCGCTGAAGGGCACGATGTCGGCGTCCGGCATCATCGGTACCAACCTGGGCGTTCACTCGCCGGGCACGGCCTACGTGCTGCTGCACCACTACATGGGCGAGATCGACGGCGCCTTCCGCGCGTGGGGCATTCCCAAGGGCGGTACCGGCGGGGTGGCCGAGGCCATCGCCAGCGCCGCGCGTGCGCTGGGGACCGAGATCCGCACCGAGACGACCGTGGCCGAGATCAAGGTGCGGGACGGCGAGGCCAGTGGCGTCGTGCTCGAGAGCGGCGAGGAGATCGAGGCCGACTACGTGCTCTCCTCCGCCGACGCGCGCCGCACCTTCCTGGGCCTGCTGCCGGAGGGCTCGCTGCCGCCGGACTTCGAGGCCGAGGTCAAGCGCTTCCGCTTCCGAGGCTCGAGCGGCAAGGTCAACCTCGCGCTCGACGGGCTGCCCTCGTTCGAGTCGCTCCCCGGCCCCGGGGAGCACCTGCGCGGGGCCATCAGCTTCAGCCCGTCGATCGACTACATGGAGACGGCCTACGACGACTCCAAGGCCGGGCGCTTCAGCCGCAAGCCCTACATCGACATGATCATCCCCACGCTGGTCGATCCCACCATGGCGCCGCCGGGCAAGCACGTCATGAGCTGTTTCGTGCACTGGGCGCCCTATCACCTGGCCGAGAGCGAGGGCACCTGGGACGACCAGCGAGAGGCCTTCGGGGACGCGGTCATCGACGTCATCGCCGAACGCGCGCCCAACATCCGCGACATCATCCTCCACCGCCAGGTCGTGACGCCCCTCGACATGGAGCGCGACATCGGCCTGACGGAAGGCAACATCTTCCAGGGTGAGCTCACGCTCGAGCAGCTCTTCTTCAACCGGCCGGTGCCCGGCTGGAGCCGCTTCGAGACGCCCGTGCGCAACCTCTGGCTCTCCGGCTCCTCGACCCACCCGGGTGGCGGCATCATGGGTGCCAACGGCCGCCTGGCGGCCCTGAAGGTGCTCGAGCAGCACAAGCGCAAGGGGGGTGCCGCATGAGCACGCGACGCTACGACGCAGTCGTCGTGGGCGGCGGTCACAACGGGCTCGTGGCCGCGACCTACCTGGCCCGCGCCGGGCTGTCCACGCTGCTGCTGGAGCGACGTGACACGGTCGGAGGTGCGCTCGCCAGCGTCGAGATCGCTCCATCTGCGCGGGTGCCCGCGCTGGCTCACACGGTCGGCCGTCTGACCGCCTCGGTGGCACGCGAGCTGAACCTGAGCAGGCACGGGCTGCGCCTGGTGCAGCCGGCCGCGCTGGTGACCTCGGTCGGCGCCGAGGGTGGGCCGCTCACGCTGTGGTCCGACCCGGCGCGCACGGCCGAGGCCTTGCGAGCCATCTCGGCCACCGACGCGGACGCCTGGGAATCGTTCGACTCGGAGGTCCGGGCCCTCGCCTCCACGCTCTGGCGGTTGCTGCTGATGACGCCGCCGGACACCAAGGAGGCCAACTCCGACGTACTCGTGAGCGGGCTGAAGTTCGGCTGGCGCTACCGCCGGCTGGAGGCGCGCCACGCGCGCGAGTTCACGCGCATGCTGCCCATGGCTATCGCCGACTACCTCGAGGACAACCTCGAGTCCGACGCGCTGCGCGCGATCGTCGCCACCCGCGGCCTGCGCTACACGGCCATGGGCCCGCACCACGCGGGCACCACGGCCGTGATGCTGACCGACTCCGCCGGCAACGGCGGCGGCGCGGCCGGCGAGTCCGTCTACGCCCGCGGCGGCCCCGGCGCCCTCGCCGAGGCCCTGGCCGGTGCGGCTCGCGAGACCGGCGTGGAGATCCGCACCGAGGCAGAGGTCATCGCCTTCCGCGACGACCACGAACGGGTGACCGGCGTGGCGCTGGCCGACGGCGAGGAGCTGGAGGCAAGCGTCGTGGTCAGCGCGCTCGACCCGCGCACGACCCTGCAGCGGCTGCTCGATCCCGAGACGCTCGGGCCCGAGCTCGGCTGGGAGGTCGACAACCTGCGCGATCGCGGCGTCACGGCCAAGGTCAACCTGGCCCTCAGCGAGCTGCCCTCGTTCGAAGGCCTGGACGGTGCAGACGATGCCATGCGCCTGCGTGGTCGCATCGTGGTCGCGCCCTCGGTCCGGTACCTCGACCGGGCGGCCGACGCCTCGAAGTACGGACGCGCCAGCGAGGCGCCCTGGCTGGAGGCCACCATCCCCAGCCTGGTCGATCCGACGCTGGTGGACGGCGCGGCCGCCGGCGGGGTCCGGCACGTCATGAGCGTCATCGCCCAGTCGGCGCCCTACGAGCTGCGCGAGGGCGACTGGGAGAACGAGCGCGAGCCGTTCGGCGATCGAGTGGTGGCCGCGTTGGAATCGGTCGCACCCGGCATCGGCGGGCTGGTCGTAGCTCGGCAGGTGCTCACGCCGCTCGACATCGAGCGCGACTACGGCATCGCCCACGGCCATCCGCTGCATCTCGAGCCCGGGCTGGACCAGTGGTTCGCCTGGCGTCCGCTGCTGGGCTACGCGCGCCACCGCATGCCCCTGCCGGGGCTCTACCTGGCCGCCGCCGGGGCGCATCCCGGCGGCGGCGTCACCGGTCTGCCCGGCAAGGGTGCCGCGGCCGCGGTGCTGGCAGACCTCAAGTCGCAGAAGTAGCTGCGCGCTTCGAACGAGTGACGCCTCGACCTCCAGGAGGCCGAACTCGACCGCCCGGCAGCTCGGTTGCAGCCAGCGCGCCCGGAGAGGCAGGCGGCCGCGACGGCAGGTCGGGGCCGTGTCCGGCGTGCACTTGGAGCGAACGAGGCGCACACCTTATGGTCGCTGCCCACTCGTAGCTGGCGGGCCGTTCACCGCGGGCGAACGCGAGCGTCGGATGGAGGCCCGGACCAACCGGTAGCCGGGCATCCACGCCCAGATCGTTCGCCCCAAGCGGACACCCCGCCGGCTCCGAGCCGCCGGCTCCGAGCGGTCGCCCACCAGCCCCGAGCCGCTGGCCTCCTACTCGGCCGCGGCCTCGCGCTCGTCCTCGTTCTGCAGCCCCCAGGTCCAGTCGTGGATGCGCTCCAGCAATCGGCCGGCGGTGAGGTCGAGCTGGATGGGCGTGATGGCGACCTTGCCCGCGGAGACCGCGTGGAAGTCGGTGCCCGGCTCGGACACGCCCGTGGGCGGCGGGCCGCCGAACCAGTAGTAGGGCACGCCGCGGGGATCCAGACGTTCGAGCAGCTTGTCCTGGTACACGCGCTTGCCCATGCGCGTGAGCTCGATCTCGGCCGGGTCGGCAGCGGCCTCGGCGGGCGTGTTGACGTTGAGCAGCTCGCCCTCGCCGAGTCCATGCTCGAGGATGTTGCGCGCCACCATCTCGGCCACGCGGCCGGGCAGGCTGAAGTCCGGGTCATTGCTCCATTCCGCGCTCATGGCGAAGGCCGGGCAGCCCGAGAGCACCGCCTCCATGGCCGCCCCGACCGTGCCCGAATAGGTGATGTCGTCGCCGAGGTTGGAGCCGTAGTTGATGCCCGAGGCCACGAGGTCGAAGCTGACCCCGAAGTAGCCCAGGAAGGCCACGCCCACCGCGTCGGTCGGAGAGCCGTCCACGGACCAGCCTGTCGAACCGTCGTCGAGCGTCCGCTCGCGTACGCGCAGCGGGCGCATGAAGGTCATCGAATGACCGACCGCCGACTGGTTGGTCGCGGGGGCCATGACGTAGACGTCGCCCACCGCCTGCAGCGCCTGCTTGAGCGCGAGCAGTCCGCGTGACTCGATGCCGTCGTCGTTGGTGACCAGGATGCGTGGACGGCTGTCCCACTCGGACAGCGGCTTGGCCTGCCGCGGCGTGGCCCGCGCGGTGGGGATGTAGCGCCCGTGGGAGGCGAGCTCGGAGTGGTCGTCGTAGGCCCCGGTGAGGGCGTCGACCGGAGCGCCGCTGGCGGCCCGTTCCGCCGGCGGGACCGACCCTCCGCCGGGCGTCTGCTCCTGTGGGTCGTCGTTCATGGCTGCTCCTTCTCGGTGTCGAGTCGTTCGGGGGGATGTTGGGCGGCCGAGGCCGGGGTCAGGCTCCCGGGCGGGGTGGCTACCACCGGCGGCGAAGGTACGCGCACGGGCCGGCCCTCGCGCTCCTCGACGCGCTTGGCCGCACGGCTGGTCACGTCACGCGGGCCGCCCTGCGTGCGGTTGAGGTAGTGGAAGAAGAAGGAGCTGATGACCGCGGCCACGGGCACCGCGAAGATGGCGCCGATGAAGCCCTGCAGGCGCAGGCCGATGAGCACGCTCACCAGCACCATCACGGGATGGATGCCGACCGAGCTGGCCATCACGCGCGGCTGCACGAAGTTCATGGTCACGAACCAGCCCGCGCCCATGATGATGGCGATCCAGATGATCGCGTCGGGCTGGGTCAGGATGGCGGCCACGACCGGCGGGGCCCACGAGACGAAGGGGCCGAAGAAGGGGATGAACTGGAAGAAGGCCACCAGTGCGGTGGTCAGGGGCACGTAGTCGATGTCGAGCAGCAGGCTGCCGGCGGCGGCCACGCTGGCCAGCACCAGGGCCTGGATGGACTGACCCCGCAGGAAGCCGCCCACCGAGCTGGCCACGCTGGTCTGGAACAGGCGCACCTCGGGCGCGTAGCGCGGGGGCGTGACGCGGTTGACGAAGCCCAGCAGGTTGTCCTTGTCGATGACGATGAAGAGCGACAGGAAGATCATGAAGATGAGGTTGCCCAGCATGCCCAGGCTGGCGAAGGCCAGGTCCTGCAGCGGGCCCACGAATTGGCCTGACGAGGCTGCGATCTCCTGCAGGGTCTGGTCCAGCACCAGCACGAGGTCGACCTGCAGGCCCAGGTCGGCGAGCTGCTGCTGCAGCGGCGCCACGATCTCGGGCACGCGCTCCTGCAGCGTGGGCAGCTCGTCGGTGAAGTCGATGATGGAGTTGGCCAGGGTGGTGGCGATGATCAGGCCCAGGCCGGCCAGTACCAGGAAGAGCAGGCCGTAGATGACGACCACCACCAGCGTGCGCGGCGCGGCGGGCAGGAAGCGCTTGATGCCGTCCACGGCAGGGGAGAGCACGAAGGCGAAGACCCAGGCCATGATGACGATGAGGATGATGTCGCTGAAGTAGACGATGACATCCGCGGTGAGGCCGATGAAGACGAGCCCCACCGTCAGCGTGGCAAGGATGAGCAGCGCGCGGATCCAGCGCCCTTCTTGCTCCACGAGGCGGGATATCATGGCGCGAGTCTACTCTCGCGCGCTCCGCTCTCGGACCGTCAGCGGATGCCGGCGGCTGGTCAACGGCGCGGGGCCAGGCCCATGCGCTCGTGGCACTCGGCCAGGGTCTCGGCGGCCATGGGCGCGAGCTTGGCGGCACCGGCGGCCAGGATCTCGTCCACCACGCCCGGCCTGGCCTTCAGCTCTGCGTAGCGCTCTCGCGCCTCGGCGAAGTAGCCCAGCATCCGCTCCGCCAGCAGCTTCTTGGTCGCGACGCAACCGGTGCGCGCGGTGCGCTCCCCGTCCCAGACGTCCTCGTAGTCGTGCGGGCTGAAGATGCGGTGCATCTGACACACGTTGCACACCTCCGGCCGTCCCGGGTCCGAGAGCCGCTGGCGCTGCGTGTCGGTGACCATGCTCATGATCTGCCCGCGCACGGTCTCCTCGTCGGCGAAGATCTCGATGACGTTGCCCAGCGACTTGGACATCTTGTTCTGGCCGTCGGTGCCCCTGACGATGGGTGCCTCGCTGAACACCGCCTGCGGCTCGGGGAAGACGTCGCCGTAGCGGCTGTTGAAGGCCCGTACCACCTCGCGGGCCAGCTCCAGGTGGGCGGCCTGGTCCTTGCCTACGGGCACGTAGTCGGCCTTGTAGATGGCGATGTCGGCTGCCTGCAGCACGGGGTAGTTGAAGAGGGCCAGGTTGACGTCGTCCGGCTGCGTGCGCCGCTTCTCCTTGAACGAGGGCGTGCGCTCGACCCAGCCCATGGGCGTGACCGAGGCGAAGAGCCACATCAGCTCGACGTGCTCGAGGCGATCGGACTGGCGGAAAAGCACGGCCCGCTCCGGATCGAGTCCGAGGGCCAGCAGCCCCAGGGCCATCTCGGTCGTATTGCGCTGGATGAGCTCGGCGTCGTGGGTGGAGGTCAGCGCGTGGTAGTCGACGATGCCGTAGATGGCGTCGAAGTCGTCCTGCATGGCGATGTAGTTGCCGAAGGCGCCCAGATGGTTGCCCACGTGGGGCAGGCCCGATGGCTGCACGCCGGAGAAGACACGCCCGCTGCCGGGCTCAGGAGTGGCGCTGGAAGTGGGCTGGGTCACGCGTTCGGTCATGGGCTCACGCTGTCGGGCGGTGATGGTCGGCGGTCCAACGGCCGTCGAAGTCCGACTCTAGCAGGCGGACGCTGCGCTACGATCGGGGCATGGATCATGATGCCCACGAGATGACCGAACCGACCTCCGCGCCTGCGCCGGCAGGCCCCCGCATCGCCCTCTTCGGCCTGGGCACCGTGGGTACCGCCGTGGCCGCCCGTCTGCTCGATCCGGCCTGGGGCGAGGCCCTGACCGCTCGCGACCTGCCCGTCCCGCGCCTGGTCGGCATCGCCGACCTTGACCTCGAGCGCGAACGCGGCCTGACCATCCCCGCGCACGTGCGCCAGGTCACCGACTACACGGAGTTGCTCGACGACGAGGTCGACACGGTCATCGAGCTCATCGGCGGCTCGAGCGTGGCTGGCGAGGCCGTGCTGGCGGCGTTCGCCGCGGGCAAGGACGTGGTCACCGCCAACAAGGACCTCATCGCCCGGCGCGGCCATGAGATCGAGGACGCCGCCCGCGAGGCCGGCACCTCGCTCCGCTTCGAGGCCGCCGTACTGGCCGGCGTGCCCGTGCTCGGCCCCCTCGTGGGCGAGCTGTGCGCCGCGCAAGTGAGCGCGATACGCGGCATCTTCAACGGCACCACCAACTACATCCTCAGCACCATGGCCGCGGACGCGCGCGAATATGACGAGGTGCTGCAGGAGGCCCAGGCGCGTGGCTTCGCCGAAGCCGATCCGGTCAGCGATGTGGAAGGCTTCGACGCGGCCTACAAGCTGGTGCTCCTTTCGCGCCTGGCCTGGGACGGCTGGATCACCGTCGACGACGTGCGCCGCAGCGTGCCCACGCTGGGCACGGAGGCGGCGGACGGCATCACCGGTGTGAAGCGCAGTCACATGAGCGTGGCCGCGCGGCTGGGACTGGCCATCCGGCTGGTCTCGCGGGCCGAGCGGAGCGCGAACGGCATCCGTGGCGGCGTCACGCCCATGGCCGTCTCGGCTGCCTCGACCGTGGGCACCACGGCCGGCGTGACCAACCTGGTGGAGATCACGGCCGACCCCGTGGAGCGAGTCTCGATGGCCGGTCCCGGCGCCGGCGGGCCGCCGACCTCGAGCGGCGTGCTGGCCGATGTGCTGGCCCTGGCCATGGGCGCCGGCTCGACCTGGGGGCGCTTGCCTGCGGCCCGCGACATGGCCATCGAGGACGACCTCGACGGCGAGCGTGGCTGGCTCGTGGTCCTCGAAGGACTGGGCCAGGCAGGGTTCCCCGACGCGGTGCGCGAGCTGGCCCTGGCCTCGACCGATGAGGGCTTCGTCAGCCGGCCGAGCACGCTGGCGACCCTCAGCGGCAAGCTGGGCGTCTTCGACCGTGCCGTCACCTTCTACCCCATCCTCTCGGATGCCTAGCATGCGCATGAGCCAGGTCCTGCAGGAGCGGCGGGCGGAGCAGACCGTCACCGGCCGACGCCCGCGGCTGATGGAGCGCTTCGCCGACTTCCTGCCCCTCACCGAGGCCACCCCGTCCCTGGGCCTGGGCGAAGGCTTCACGCCGCTCGTGCACACCTGCAACCTCGGCCACGAGCTGGGCATGCCGCGGCTGTTCCTCAAGGTCGAGGGCCAGAACCCGACCGGCTCGTTCAAGGACCGGGGCATGGTCGTAGCCGTGGCCAAGGCCGTGGAGGACGGCGCCAGGGCGGTCATCTGCGCTTCCACCGGCAACACCAGCGCGTCCGCCGCGGCCTATGCCGCCTCCGCCGGCCTGGAGGCCGTCATCGTGCTGCCCAAGGGCAAGATCGCCGCGGGCAAGCTGCTGCAGGGCTACGCTGCCGGCGCACGCGTGGTGGCCATCGACGGCAACTTCGACGACGCGCTCGCGATCGTGCGCGAGATGACCGTCGAGCGCGATCCCGATCACCTCGTCGAGCTGGTGAACTCGGTCAACCCCTATCGCCTCGAGGGCCAGAAGACGGCGGCCTTCGAGATCTGCGAGGACCTCGGCGGCGCGCCCGCCTACCTGGCCATCCCGGTGGGCAACGCGGGCAACATCAGCGCCTACTGGAAGGGCTTCAAGGAGTACCACGAGGTCGGGCTCGTGGAGACCCGGCCGCGCATGCTGGGCTTCCAGGCCGAGGGCGCCTCGCCCCTCGTGCAGGGCCACGACTTCGAGGAGCCGCAGACCGTGGCCACCGCCATCCGCATCGGCAAGCCGGCCAGCGGCCATCTCGCGCTGGCCGCGCGAGACGAGTCGGGCGGGCTCATCGACGCGGTCAGCGACGAGGAGATCCTGGCCGCCTATCGCGACATCGCGCGCCTGGAGGGCATCTTCTGCGAGCCTGCCAGCGCGGCCTCCGTGGCCGGCGTGCGCAAGGCTGTCGCCGCCGGGCGCATCGACCCCGAGGCCACGGTCGTGGCCGTGCTCACGGGCATCGGCCTCAAGGATCCCGACACCGGCCGGCGCCTGGTCGAGCCCATGCTCGAGGCGGAGCCGACGGTGACCGGCGTGCGCGACGCGCTCGGCTGGTGAACCCGCCCCGCTCGTCGGCCGAGCTCGTCGGGCGACGCGTGGCCGTCGACGTGCCGGCCACGACGGCCAACCTGGGGGCCGGCTTCGACGCTCTGGCCATGGCCCTCGACCTGGCCACCGACATCGAGGTGGAGGCCGTGGCCCCGGCGACGCAGCCGCCCTTCCGAGTGGAGGTCGAGGGGGAGGGTGCCCGACAGCTGCCCGACGGCCGGCGCAACCGCTTCATCAGCGCGCTCATCGACGGCCTCGAAGCGGCCGGGGTCGAGGCCCACGGAGCGGGCTGGCACGTGCGCATGCAGAACCGCATCCCCGTCACCCGCGGGCTGGGCTCTTCGGCCTCCGCCACGGTGGCCGGGCTGGTGGCCGCGGACACCTTGCTCGAAGGCGACCTCGGACCCCAGCGCATGCTCGAGCTCGCGACCCAGGTCGAGGGCCATGCCGACAACGCCGCCGCTGCCATCTACGGGGGCCTCTGCGTGGTGACCCAGGTGCAGGGCACCCCGCGGGCCATCCGCCTGGACCCACCCGACGGGCTGCTGGTGGCGCTCTACATCCCCGACCGGCATCTCTCCACGGCTGCCATGCGTGCGGCTCTGCCTGAGACCGTGCCCTTCGCGGACGCGGTGCACAACGTTGGCGCGGCGACGCTGGCCGTGGCTGCTCTCGCCAGCGGCCGCTTCGACCTGCTCCGAGCTGCCACAACCGACCGGCTCCACCAGCCCTATCGTGCGGCCGCCTACCCCGAGCTGCCCGAGCTCATCGAAGCCGCGCTCGGCGCCGGCGCCGACGGCGCCTGTCTTTCGGGTGCCGGTCCCACGGTCATCGCCTTCAGCCACGAGATGGCAGCAGCGGCCACCATCGCGGCGGCCATGGAACGGCGAGCCCAAGCTCTGGGCCTGAGCGGCCGAGCCGCCGTGCAGGCGGCCCGGGCCGAGGGCGCGCGAGTGGTCCGCGAGCCCGTCACGTAGACTCAGCACATGTCGCGCCTCATCGTCCAGAAGTACGGCGGTTCCTCGCTGGCCGACGCGGAGCGCATCCGCCACGTGGCCGGGTGCATCGCGCGTGATCGGCGCGACGGCGCCGACCTGGTCGTGGTGGTCAGCGCCATGGGTGACACGACCGACCACCTGACCGAGCTGGCTGCCGCCATCACCGACCTGCCCGACCCCCGCGAGATGGACCTGCTGCTGGCCACCGGCGAGCACATCAGCGGCACGCTCGTGACCATGGCCCTCCACGCCGACGGTGTGGAGGCGGTCTCGCTCACCGGCCCCCAGGCCGGCATCCGCACCGACAGCAGCCACGGCCGGGCTCGCATCGCCAACATCGACCCCGCCCGCCTGCGACGCGAGATCGAGCGCGGGCGGGTGGTCATCGTGGCCGGCTTCCAGGGCTCCACCGACGAGTCCTACGCCACCGCCGAGGTGACCACGCTCGGTCGGGGTGGCTCCGACACCACGGCTGTCGCGCTGGCGGCCCGGCTCGGGGCTGACGCATGCGAGATCTACACCGATGTGGAGGGCATCTTCACCACCGATCCACGCGTCGTCTCCGATGCGCGACTCATCCCCACCATCGGCTACGAGGAGATGCTCGAGCTGGCCCACCAGGGCGCCCAGGTCATGCAGACGCGCGCCGTCGAGCTGGGCTGGGTCAACGACGTCGTCATCCGGGTCCGCTCCACATTCAGCGACCACCCCGGTACCAGCATCCAGGAGGTTTCCGCAGTGGAGCTGCGAGACAAGGTCCGAGCCATGGCCCTCGACCGCAAGGTCGCCAAGATCACCATCGTGGGCGTGCCCGACCGACCCGGCATCGCCAGGTCCATCTTCGAGCCCATGGCCGACCAGGGCCTCAACGTGGACATGATCGTGCAGAACGTGGGCCACGACGGCAGCACCGACATGTCCTTCACCGTCGACCGCGCCAACGTCGCCCGTACGGAGCGACTGCTGGAGCTGCTGGGCAAGGAGCTCGGCTTCGACGAGGTCCAGACCGATCCGGCCGTGGCCAAGGTCTCCATCGTCGGCGAGGGCATCCACAACCACCCGGGCTACGCCGCCCAGATGTTCGGCGCGCTCGCCGACGAGGGCATCAACATCAGCATGATCTCGACCTCCGAGATCCGCATCACCTGCATCATCGCCGAGGACAGGGTCGACGAAGCGGCCAAGGCCATCCACCGCACCTTCCGGCTGCAGGAGCCTGAGACGGTGGAGGCCGCGGCGGAGGGGTCGGCCGGCTGATCCCGGCGCCCGCAAGCATGGACTTCGTCTCGCGACTGGAGCGCTTCGACCGTCTCGCCTCGACGCAGTCGGTGGTGCGCGACTGGCTGGCCGACGATGTGGACGAGGTCTGCGTTGCCGTGGCCGACGTGCAGACCGATGGTCGCGGCCGGCTCGACCGCGTGTGGCAGGACCGCCCCGGCGGCGCGCTCCTGGCCTCGCTCGGCTTCCGGCCCGTGGAGGTGACCGCGGCCCACGGCTGGCAGCTCTCGGCCATCGCCTCTATCGCCATGCTCGGTGCGGCCACCTCGCTGCTGGGCCCCACCGCCGATCGCCTCGCGCTCAAGTGGCCCAACGACATCGTGGCCATCCATCACGGGCGCCTGCTCAAGGTCGCCGGCGTGCTCGCCGAAAGCAGCCTCGAGGGCGACCACCTGGCCACCGCCATCGTGGGCGTCGGCGTCAACGTCGACTGGGCCAGGGGCGACTACCCGGCCGATCTGGCCGACACCATGTGGAGCCTGTCGGAAGCATCCGGTCGGCGCCGCATCGACCGCGAGGCGCTGTTGTCGGCTTGGCTGGAGCGCCTCCAGCCCCTCTACGAGGAACTCAAAGGCGGTCACTTCGATGCCCTTCGCTGGGCCGACGCCCAGGTCACCACCGGCGCCACCGTGGTGGTCGAGACCGACGAGACCACCGTGCGAGGTACAGGCGTGGGCTTCGACCGTGAGAGCGGTTCGCTGCTCGTGCGCATCGGGCCGGGGCGGCCGCTGAGCGCCATCACGGTCGGCGACGTGGTGCGCTGCGGGGTCGATGACGCGGCGGTAGAGGTGTAACGGCTAGACTCTGCCGGTGTTCTGGAAGGGGAGAGGGCGTACTGCGTCCACGGCTGGCGTCGTTCCGTTCGATGCGGATCGGTTCGCGGTCGAGGCTGCCAAACGAGATCCCCACGCCTTCGATCAGCTGTATCGGAGATACGTGGCCCAGATCTACAGCCTGGCACTCTACGAGACCCGCGACCCGCACGCTGCCGAGGACATCACCGAGGGGGTGTTTCTCAAGGCGCTGTCGTCCCTGCCGCGCTTCCGCGAGCAGGGCGAGGGCGAGGAGTCGACCTTCAAGGTCTGGCTCTACGCCATCGCGCGCAACGTCATCGCCAACGAACGGCGCCGCGATCGCCGGCACCCGCAGGACCCCATCGAACTGGCCCTGGGCCTGCGCGCCCCGGACGATCCGGCGGCCGCGGCCGAGACGCGGCTGGAGGCGGAGCGGGCCCTGAAGGCGGTCATGGAGCTGCCGTCCGAGCGCAAGCAGGCACTGATCCTGCGCTTCGTCAACGAGCTCAGCGCTCGCGAGATCGGCGAGCTCATGGGCAAGTCCGAAGGCGCCGTACGTGTCCTCATCCACCGCGCCCTGGTGTCCGTGCGTCGCCGACTGGAGCCATGACGAGGACCTCCGAGAACGCCATCGAGCTCGATCACGCCATCGACACCATCCTGCGGGGCCCCGCCGGCCCGGCCGGCAGGGAGTCCGAGGGCGAGCTCGCGGCCACGGCCCGCCTGCTGCGTGATGTGCTGCCGCGCCTCCACCCGCGCTTCAGCTTCGAGGAGCACCTGGCCGCGAGACTGGCGGCGGCCCGGCGCCTGCGCCACGAGCCCCTGCTCGCGCCCGAACCCACGCCCATCGAGCCGCGTCTGCTGGCGCGGTCGACGGCGGAGCCCACGGAGGCGGCAGCCGATCCAACCGCGCCCGAGCACCGCCTCCTTGGCCTCGTTGCGGGTGGGGCGATCGCGTCGGGCGTGTCCATCGCCGGCGCGGCCATCGTGGTCTGGCGCCGCTCCCGCTCCGGGGGGTTCTTCTAGTGCCCATCCAGTGGCCCTTCCGTCCTCGCCCTGATTCGTCGCGCTCGGACCTGTGGACCAAGTGCCCCGGCTGCGACGAGATGGTCTACAACAAGCAGCTGGAAGGGAACCAGCGCGTCTGCCCCAAGTGCGGACATCACTTCCGCTTGCGCGTGGACCTGCGCCTGGGCCTGCTCCTCGACCCCGACACGTTCGAGGAGCGTGACGCGGGGCTGGAGTCGCTCGACCCGCTCGGCTTCGTCGACCTGAAGGCCTATCCCGACCGGGTGGCCGAGCAGCAGAAGAAGACCGGCGTCCGCGACGCGGCTGTGTGGGGTCTCGGCGAGATCGAGGGTCAACGCGTCTCCATCTGCGCCATGGACTTCGCCTACATGGGCGGCTCCATGGGCTCGGTCGTGGGCGAGAAGATCACCCGCGCAGCCGAGGCCGCGCTCGAGCAGCGCATCCCCTACATCGCCGTGAGCACCTCCGGGGGAGCGCGCATGCAGGAGGGCACGCTGGCCCTGATGCAGCTGGTCAAGACCTGTGCGGCCGTGGAACAGCTGGCCCTCGAGGGTGTGCCCTATGTCAGCATCCTCAGCGACCCCACCACCGGCGGCGTGTTCGCCTCCTTCGCTGCCCTCGGCGATGTCAATATCGCCGAGCCCAATGCGCTCATCGGCTTCGCCGGGGCGCGCGTGGCCGCGGGCACCACCGGCGACGAGCTGCCGGATGGCTTCCAGCGATCGGAGTTCCTCTACCATCACGGCTTCCTCGACCTGGTCGTACCCCGTGCCGAGCTGCGCGAGGAGGTCGCGCGGCTGCTGCGCTACCTCCAGCCTCGTCCGCTCCCGCTGCAGCACAACGGCGAGCAGGGCCAGGAGCGCGCCGGCGCGGACGCGGAGGCGATCCGTGGCTGAGACCCTGCTGCCGCCCGTGGACGACGTGGACGAGAGCGTGCCCGCCATCGACGAGGAGGCCCTGCGCGAGGCTGTCTGGGCACGCGTGCAGCTGGCTCGCAACGTGCAGCGGCCACACACGCTCGAGCTGCTCGAGGGCATGGCCAGCGATGTGACAGAGCTGCACGGCGACCGCGCCTTCGGCGACGACCATGCGCTGGTCGGCGGCTTCGCCACCATCGGCGAGTATCGCGTCGTGTTCATGGGGCACCAGAAGGGCGCCGAGGTGGAAGAGAACATCCGCCGCAACTTCGGCATGCCCCGCCCTGAGGGCTACCGCAAGGCGGGGCGGCTGCTCAAGCTGGCCGAACGCCTGGGCCTGCCGGTGGTCACCTTCGTCGACACGCCCGGGGCCGCGCCCGATGCGCCCTCCGAGGAGCGCGGCCAGGCCGAGGCCATCGCGCGCAACATCGCGGTCATGACCTCCCTGCGCACACCGATCGTGACCGTCATCACCGGCGAGGGCGGTTCGGGTGGTGCGCTGGCCATCGCCGTGGGCGACGTGGTGCTGGCGCTGGAGAACGCGATCTACTCGGTCATCAGTCCCGAGGGCTGCGCCAGCATCCTCTGGCGCACCAGCGACATGGCCAAGCAGGCTGCCGTAGCCATGCGTCTGACCGCGCGCGAGCAGCAGGCGCTGGGCGTCATCGACACCGTCATCGCCGAGCCCGGCGAGGGTGCCCACGATGATCACGAGGAGACCGCCCGTCGGCTGGGCGAGGCCATCGAGGCCCAGCTGGAGGCCCTCGTCCACCACGATCTCGACGATCTCGTTCGCGCGCGCTACCGGCGCTACCGGGACTACGGTGCCTTCACCACCAAGGAAATGCCGGTGCGCGAGCGCCGGGAGCGTCAGAATTGGGTCGACCGGCTACGGGCCCTGCTCGACTCGGGCCAGCGCGTGGTGGGCGTGGGCGAGGGCGAGCCCCTGGCGCCGGCGGCGGCAGACGACATCGACGAGGAGCGCGATACCGAGGTCGACGGGCATGCCCACCTCGGCCACGAGGAGAATGACGAGTGAGCCACGAACCCGTCGAGTCGGCTCCGGCCGATCCCGGCCGGCACGCGCCGCAAGGCATCGATGCCCTGACCACGGAGATCCTGCCGGCGCTCATCGCGCGACTGCGGGCGAGCCGGCTGGGCGAGCTGGAGGTGCGCAGCGACGGCTGGCGCGTGCGGCTGCGGCGTGACCCGGCCGCTAACGTGCGCCCGGCGGGCGCCACCACCACGGGCGTTGCGCCGGATGTCGACGTCGAGATCGCCGGCAGCGCGGCCCGCTCGCCGGCGGTGGGCTACTTCATCCCAGCGCCCGGCCTGGTCGTCGGGGCGGCCGTACAGGTCGGCGACCTGCTCGGCACCGTCGACGTGCTAGGCATCACCCAAGAGGTGACCGCACCCGCCGACGGCATCGTCTCGCGTGTGCTGGCCGAGCAGGGCCAGGCCGTCGAGTACGGCCAGGCGCTGGCCGAGATCGATGCGCTGGAGG
>Ga0316198_10000821_pt1 | contig 17207 bp, 10 predicted proteins | sample OudBieAanoxic_MG_FD_204935 | JGI IMG/M metagenome (GOLD analysis project Ga0316198, IMG submission 204935) | Coastal sediment microbial communities from Oude Bieten Haven, Netherlands - site A anoxic | ecosystem: Environmental > Aquatic > Marine > Coastal > Sediment | place: Netherlands...
GGAGGGTCATCGGTACGGTCGTCCAGGCGTGCGAGAAGCGAACGCCGCGGGCGGCAAGGGCTTCCAGCGTCGGCGTGTCGACGGCATCAGACTCGAAGCCCAGGCTGTCGGCCCGGGTGGTATCCAGGGTGACCAGAAGAATGGACGGTCGAGGTGTGGCGACGTCCTCCACCGGCTGCGGGGGTTTCGGCGAACATGAAACACACGTCGTGACAAGCAACAGGAGAATCGGTACTGTAAAGGCTCTTCTGCACATGGTGGGATCATAACGCGGGTTGACCTGCATTTCCCGGGACTCTGTATGATGCAGACAAGATCCTTAGCGGAATGAGGACCGAACGAGGCAGAAATGATCCAGCTCCGCCATCGCGACTTCGTTCTCCAGCTCCGGCACACCTTTCGCCTGGCTCGGGGGGACAGTGACTCCCGTCGTGTTCTGGTGGTGGAAATCGAACACGACGGTCTCATCGGCCGTGGAGAGGCCGCCCCCATCGCCCGTTTCGGGCAGGACGCCGTATCGGCTGCGCGGGCGGCTGAAAAAATGGTGACTCGAATCGGCGACCCCCGAGCCTTCGAATCGGCCGCGGCCCGGGTCGCGGTTGCCGGGGAGCCCGCGGCGGAGGCAGCCATCGACATGGCACTCCGCGATCTGGCCGGGAAGAGGCTGGGAGTGCCGCTCTACGAGCTGATGGGGATCGATCCGAGTTCGATGCCGGTCACATCGTTCACCATCGGTATGGATACGCCCGAGATCGTCGAACAGAAAGTACGCGAGGCCGAAGGGTTTGCGGTCCTCAAGGTCAAAATGGGATCAAAGGACGACGACCGCGTCCTGGAAACGGTGCGCAGCGTGACGGACCGACCGGTGAGGGTGGACGCCAACGAGGGCTGGAACCTGGACGACGCTCTCGCCCGTCTCGAATGGCTGCAGGAGATGGATGTGGAGTTCGTGGAACAGCCGCTCCCTGCCGACCAAATCGCCGAGATGTGCGAGTTGAAGAAGAAGAGTCCCCTGCCCCTGATTGCCGACGAGAGTGTCGGGCGGGCCGAAGACATCCCGCGCCTGTCCGAGGCCTTTGACGGCATCAATATCAAGCTGATGAAATGCGGCGGCCTCGGTGAAGCTCTGCGCATGATTCACGTGGCCCGGGCCCACGGCATGAAGATCATGCTCGGCTGCATGGTGGAATCCTCCCTGGCGGTCACCGCCGCGGCGCACATCGCCCCTCTCGTTGACTTCGCCGACCTCGACGGGAACCTCCTCATCACCAATGACCCCTTCATCGGGACAGAGATCCGAGAGGGTAGGCTTGTCCTGCCGTCGGAACCGGGCCTGGGAGTAAGGGATCGCACTTGAACCTCTCAAGGAGGCTATGAGATGCCCTTTGTGATCGGGATTGATGCCGGCGGAACAAAGACTGTGGGCCTCTTGGCCGACGAGGCCGGGAAAGTGCATTCCAAGTCCATTTCAGGTGGCGCCAACCTGCTCGTGAAGGGTGAGCTCGCGGTCGAGAAGGTCATCTTCGACGTCATCGAGTCTCTGGAAGCTCCCGAGCCGTTGGCCGCGCTCTGCCTCGGCATCGCCGGCGTCGGGCAACCCGGCGCAGACCAGGTGATCCGAGACGTTCTGCGCCGCCTTGGCCAGCGTCAGCCGGTTCGCGTTGTCAACGATGCTCTGGTCGCTCTCGTCGCGGGTGCTCCGTCGGGCGTCGGAATCGTCGTCGTGGCCGGTACCGGGTCCATCGCCTACGGCGTCGATCCCGACGGTCACGAAGCCCGTTCCGGTGGTTGGGGCTATCTTCTCGGCGACGAGGGGTCGGCCTTCTGGCTAGGCCACTATGCGGTGAGGCACGCCATCCGCGCCGCTGACGGACGAGGCGTGGCCACGACTCTCTACCCTCTGATCTGCGAGAAGCTCAGCGTCTCCGATCCGACCGAGCTCGTGAAGTGGTTTTACGATCAGGAGCTCTCGCGCAACCGGGTCGCCGACCTGGCCTCTCTGGTCGAGACGGCGAGCGCAGACGGCGATGAGGCGGCGGAAACTCTCATCGATCAGGCGGCCAAACATCTCGCCAGCGCGGCGAGGGCGGTCGCCAACCACCTCAAGTTCCCGGATCGTTATCCTGTCGTCCTGGCCGGTGGAGCCTTCAAAGCCTGCCCGAGCCTCTACCCGCGCGTGGAGACCCTCCTCGACGACCTGCCAAGGGCGGAGGTCATGCTGCTCGACGTCGAACCGGCGGTCGGCGCCGTCACCCTGGCGCTGGAACTGCTCCAGTGAGCGGCAGCGGCGAGCTATTTGGAAATGCGAGCCCGAATTCAAAAGGGCAATTCGGCCGTACGGCTATAAGGCTATACGGATTCACGGCATTGCGGCGGAACGATCAAACGTGGCGTTGGTGTTGTGAAGTGTACGGGCCGAAGAGCCGTATTGCCGAAAAGCCGTGGGTAGCTGGGCGGCAAATTCGAAATACGAAATCCGAAATCCGAATTCGAACATCTGCGTTTATCTGCGTGATCTGCGGTTTCTCCAGGCGGTCGCCAAATTTCCTAATTCCTCATTCCGAATTCCGAATTCAATCTGTTGCCCGGAAGCACCGATGAGCGTCGGTTCCATCGATCTCGGCATCCTTGCCTTCTATCTCGCGGGGGTCGTTCTCCTCGGCCTGTGGATCGGCCGCAAGGCCGGAAGCGTGTCCGACTTCGTGGTGGGAGGCCGCGACCGACCCTGGTGGCTGATTCTCTTCTCGATCGTCGCCACCGAAACCAGCACAGTTACCTTTCTGAGCATCCCGGGTTTCGCCTACTCGAGGGACATGACCTGGCTGCAGATCCCTCTCGGATTCCTGTTGGGGCGCTTTGTGGTGGTCTTTCTGCTCCTGCCGCAGTACTTCAAGGGATCTTTCTACACCGCCTACGATGTGCTCCACCAACGTTTTGGGGGCGCCACCCAGAGGGCGGCGTCGGCGATGTTCATCATCACCCGCAGCCTTGCCGACGGCCTTCGCCTCTTCCTTTCGGCGATTGTTCTCCAGGAGATGACCGGGATCCCCCTTCATTGGGCCGTGGTCGCGATGGGCGTCGCCACCATCGTCTACACTTTCTTCGGTGGTATCCGCGCTGTGCTCGTGACCGATCTCGTGCAGTTCGTGATCTACATCGGCGGCGCCATCGTGGCTCTGGGCTTGATTCTGCAGCGTCTTCCAGGAGGTTGGGAACAGCTCATCACCGTCGGCAGTCAGGCCGGCAAACTGCGAATTTTCGACCTGGCGTTCGACTGGAGTCAGCCCTACGGCCTGTGGGCCGGTCTGATCGGCGGCCTCTTCATCACTCTCGGCTCGCATGGGGTCGACCAGATGATGGTGCAACGATACCTGTGCGCTCGAAACCTGAAGGATGCCCAGCGAGCGCTGTGGGTGGGTGGATTCGTAGTTGTGGCCCAGTTCGCGCTCTTCCTCCTGATCGGTGTGGGGCTCTTCGCCTTCTATCAGGCCTTCCCTCCCGATGCGGTATTCGAGCGCCCCGACCGCGTCTTCGCCCGATTCATCCTTGACGAGATCCCGGTGGGTCTTCTCGGCATTCTGCTCGGCGCGATTTTCGCGGCCGCCATGTCCACGCTCTCGAGCTCGCTCAACTCCTGCGCCACCGCCGCCGCCAACGACTTCTACTTCTCCGCAAAGGGTTCGGACGTCTCGGCAAAATCGCAGCTCCGCGTCGTCCGCATCCTGACCGTGGTCTTTGGGGTCATCCAGATTGCGGTCGGGATCGCCGGTCAGTGGGTCCGAGCATCCGTGGTCAGCAGCGTGCTGGGCATCGCCGCCTTCACAACCGGGATCGTGCTCGGGGTTTTCTTTCTCGGCATCTTCGCGCAACGGGTCGGGGAAAAGGCCGCGTTGGCAGGGCTCGTGATCGGCCTCTCCTGTATGAGCACCATCTTTTTCAAGACGAACCTGGCCTGGCCGTGGTTTGCTCTCGTCGGATCGGCCATCACCTTTGCCGCCGGGCTCGGGGCGAGCTTCATCTGGCCTCGTCCCGAACTCATCGATAGGGAGCCATCGTCTTGAGGTCGAAAGTCGTATGGATCCTCGTTTTCGCCGTCCTCACCTGGACCGCACCCGCGGCGGCCGGAGAGCAAGAGGCTACAACCGTTGTTCCGGGGCTGCAGCACCTCGTCATCAGCAAAGGAGGGGCCGCCACAGGGAAGAGCTACCGGATTCAAATTGGGGTCTTCGATCGCCAATCCGATGCCGATCGAATGCTCGAACGCGCGCAAGAAAACGGCTTCACCGCCTTCCCATATACCGACGGAAACGTCTATCGAATCGTCACCCCGGGCCTCCCCCACCGCGCGAATGCGGAGGACCTCAAGCGACGGCTCATCGACCGGGGATTCTCGCCCCCGCTGGAGATAGAGGAGATCGAGCAGGATCTCACCCATCAGAACGGCCCCTGGAAGATCCACGTCCTCGAGGCCGATCCCAGAATGGTCGATGTGCGGGTGGCACACGCCTACGACGCCGCCATCGGGCTCGAAACGACGGCCGAGTTGGCCGTCCGGCGCGGCGCCCTGGCGGCAGTCAACGGCGGCTACTTCCGAATGGAAGGGTTGCTCGCCGGGGACTCCCGGGGAGTTCTCCAGATCGCGGGTCGATTGCTCTCCGAGCCCGACCGAGGAAGAGCCGCGGTGGGTTTCTTCGATCACGACGGCGCTGTCGGATCGGTCTTCGGGAGACTCTCGTTCCGCGGTAATGTCCGTTTCGAAAACGGGGATCAGGTCCTGCTCAACGGAATCAATCGACATCGAGGACCCTCGGAGATCATTCTCTTCACGCCGGAGTTCCATCGCACGACCCTGACGGCCTCTCAAGGAGCCGAAGTCGTCATCGAGAACGGGCTTGTGACCGAGATTCGAAACGGGATCGGGAGCTCGTTGATCCCTCCCGCCGGAAAGGTGCTTTCGATCGGCGGCGAACGGATCGAGGAGATGTTGCCCCGCGTGCGACTCGGAGACACGCTGTCGGTGGAGGCGGACCTCCTGCCGCTTCTGCCCGATCCTGAGGGCGAGTGGGAAAAGGCCGATCACATCGTCGGTGGAGGTCCCCTTCTGCTCTGGAAGGGCAAGCGACTCGACGAGCCGGAGAAAGAGTCCATCTCGAGGGTCTTCCTCCTCGCCCGTCATCCCCGGACCGCGTTCGGCGCCAAGGCCGACGGAACGCTTCTTCTCGTCACGGTCGACGGACGCAGGCCCGATGAGAGTGTCGGAATGTCTCTGCCGGAGCTGACCGATCTCATGCTCGAGCTCGGGAGCGTGTCGGCCATCAACCTGGACGGGGGGGGATCTACCACAATGGTTATCGACGGACGGATTGTGAATCACCCGTCGAGTCTTTCGGGACCCAGACGCAACGCAGATGCGATCTTGCTCTTCCCGAGGCTGGGATCAGGAATCAGGAACTAGGATTTTCCACCCAACCTCCCGAAGGCTGTCATCCCGAGCGAGCAAAGCGAGCCGAGGGATCTGTGGGAAATTCGGCATGACACGATCCGACCCATAGATTCCTCCCCTTGCTCGCTTCGCTCGCTCGGTCGGAATGACAAAAGCGGGACCGTCTCCCTCGAGATGAATTCTGGTGTTACCCGATACGTCGGGCACGGGAACGAGAACGGGAACGAGTTTCAGACCACCGCGGGCTCGAGGAGCTTGATGGTTCCTGAATCAGAGTCGATCTCGGCTTCGATTCCGAGGGGAACGGTGAACTTGTCTGCGATGTGGCCAATCATCGAGCCGTACCAGGCCGGCACGCCAAGCGGGGCCACGTGGTCGGCCAGGACCTCCTGGAGGGTCAACGAGCCGTAGCTTCTGTCCGGATCGCAGTCGCTGCAGTGGCCGAACACGAAGCCACCGATCCGTCCCAGCACACCCGCCAGGCTGAGCTGGGTCAGCATACGGTCCACCCGGTAGACCTCTTCGTTGACGTCCTCGAGAAAGAGGATGCAGCCGTCGAAGTTCGGCAGATAGTCCGAGCCCATCAGGGCAGTGAGCACGGTAAGGTTGCCGCCCAGCAGCGGGCCGCGCGCCGTGCCCGGAGTGATCGTTAGAACCCTGTTTTTCACCTGGACCAGGCGGTCGTCGGTGCCCATTTTGTTGTGCATCGAGATCGCCTCTCCGTCGAAGAGCACTCGCCTCGCGTGATCGGTGGTGAACTCGTTCCAACTCGAGCCGCCCGTCGGGCCGTGAAATGTCACGACACCCGTTTTCGCGTGGATGCCCAGTAGCAGGCCCGTGATATCGCTCATCCCCATGACGACCTTGGGGTTCTTTCGAATCAATTCGTAGTCGAGCCCAGGCAGGAGTCGGTTGCAGCCCCAACCTCCCCGGAGCGCCAGTACAGCGTGCACCTCGGGATCAGCGAAGAAGCCGTTGATGTCGGCGGCTCGATCCTCGTCCCGTCCGGCAAGGTAGCCGTAGCGGTCCAATAGGTGGTCGCCGAACCGGGTCCGAAGCCCGAGGGCTGCCATGGTCTCGCGGGCGATCTCGGCCCGGTCGGGATGGAATGTGGCTCCGGCCGGGTTGATCAGCCCCACCAGATCTCCCTTTTTCAGGCGCTTCGGTCTGATCCCACCTCGCTTCGCGGCCGCCGACTCGGCGAAAGAGGGCAGTGCTCCCGCAGCGATCGCGGCTCCTCCGAATTGCAGCATGTGGCGTCTGGTCCAGGTCATGATTCGGCCTCCTCGCGTGTCGTGAAAAAAGTCAGTACAGAAGTACCGAAGCCCGGGCGAGGCGCCACGCTTCGTGGTCCGCCCCATCCGCTTCGATGATCTGCTCAACGGTTTTGCCTCGCTGGAGGTCATCGAGCAGTCGGGAGGTTCCCACGAGCCACGTCAGGGCGGCGCCGTCTCTTCTCCATCCGAATTCGGGCTCGCCCCGAAGCAGCGTGAGCAGCTCGATGCCAAGCCTGTAGGGCTCGGCCGATGCCGGGTCGGTCACCCGAACCCGCATCCCGTGGCACTCCTGGTCGAGGAATTTGGGATTGGGTGCAGCCGGAGAGATCACCGGTGTGAATGTCACCGGCTCGAGCTCGAACCCGGGCACCGACACCTGAAGCTGGGAAGGTCGAATCCAGGGGGCCCCGAAATTCAGGAACGGGCTCACCGTGCCGCGGCCTGCGGAAACACTCGTGGCCTCAAGCAGGGCAACCCCGGGATAGGCGATTGCGGCCTCCGGGCTACGCAGGTTCGGAGAGGGTGACACCCAGGCGCGGCCGGTGGCCGCCCAGGTCATCCCGCGTTCCCATCCTTTCATTGGAACCACCGACAGATGCGCCGGCCTATCCAGACCCTGGTTGACGAATCGAGCCATCTCGCCGAGGGTGAGCCCGTGCACCAGGGGCCCCGGCGCCAGGTTGACGAAGCTCCCCGAAACGACGTCATGGGGCGCACTGACAGGACCTTCGATCCGCTCACCACCGAGAGGGTTGGGGCGGTCGAGGACCACGAACTCCAACCCGTTCTCGGCAGCTGCCTCCAGGGCCAGGATCAACGTGCTGACGTAGGTGTAAAACCGCACTCCGGCGCCCTGGAGATCGAAGACCAGGGCATCCAGCCCTTCGAGGTCCTCCGGCGTCGGTTTCCTGTGGTCGCCGTAGAGGCTGATGACCGGCAATCCGCTGTCAGGATCCATGCCGCTGTCGACGTGTTCACCCGCCGCCGCCCGGCTTCGCAGACCGTGCTCCGGGGTCAGCAGGCGCACCACATCGAGCTTCGCATCGCGCAGCACGTCGATGGCGTGGCGTCCGTCCGCACCGACCGACGCGGCGTGGACAATGAGCCCGAGCCGCTTGTCCCGTAGCCCGAAATCCTCGCCAGCGGCCAACCGGTCCAGCCCCACCTCGACCACCATCGCGGGAAGGTGGCGGTATTCTTCGGTCAGGGCGTTGACCACGGCATCCGCGACCGCCGGCCTGGCCTTGCGGATGAGCTGGTTGTCCCGCGTCGGATGCACCCGGTTGGTGAGCAAGATCAAGAAGAGCTCGCGATCCGGATCCATCCAGATCGACGTTCCGGTGAACCCGGTGTGACCGAATGAACGCGGAGAAAAGTAAGAGCCGGCTGTGGATTCCTCCGGCGATTTCGTATCCCAGCCCAGGCCCCGCGTCGATTCGCCATCGCCGGCCTTGCGGGTGAAGAGCTCCACCGTCCCCCGGGAGATGATGCGATGGTGTTCGAGGACACCGCCGTTCAGCAACATCTGAGCGAAAAGCGACAGATCACGCGCGGTCGAGAAGAGACCAGCATGGGGGGCGACCCCGCCAAGAGCGAAAGCGTTCTCGTCGTGGACCTCGCCGCGAACCATTCGACCGCGCCATGCGTCGTCCTCGGTCGGGGCGATCCGCGGTAGGAGATCTTCGCCAGGTCGATAGAGTGTTTCTCTCATCGCCAAAGGCTCGAACACTCTCTCTCGCACGAACTCTTCCAACGGCTGCCCGGAGACCCTTTCCAGGACCTCGCCAAGGAGGATGATGGCGAGATCGCTGTATTTGTAATCAGTCCCCGGCTCGTAGACCAGCTCCATCGCCTGGATGCGCTGGAGATACTCCTCAGGACCCTCGAGCTCTTCGTAGAGCGGAGCCCACCAGTCGATGCCAGAGCTGTGTGTGAGCAGTTGGCGAACGGTGACAGCCTCCTTGCCCGGGCCTGTGAAAAGTGGCAGGTAGTCCTGTACTTTTTCGTCGAGATCGAGGCGCCCCTCGTCAACCATGATCATCGCCATTGTGGTCGTGGCAACGACCTTGGTCAGGCTTGCCAGATCGTAGATCGTGCCCTCTTCGACTGCCGGTGCGTCCTCGTCGTAGGAAAGACGCCCAAAGGGATGGAGGTAAGCCAGGGCGCCTCGATGTCCCACGGCCACGACGCCTCCCGGGAACGCTCCCTCTTCGACGAACTCCTCGAGTAGGCGGTCTACCTTTTCCAGCGCCCCTGGCTGAAACCCGACATCTTCCGGCTGGGCGGCGGGCAGAGTCATCGCGCGCCGAGGGATCTCGAGGCCGTGGCCAACGGCGTACTCCTCGGCGAGAGTTACCGGCAGTTTCCCGACAACATCGATCTCGCCGAAGAGCGCGGAGACTGCTGCTCCGCGACTCGGATGCGAGGCTCCGAAGGCACAGATGTAGACCGCCACCTCGGGGAGGTTTCGCAAGAGATAGGGATCTCCGAATGAGGCCACAATGACGGGCGTACTGGTCTCCGCGAGTCGGCTTAGCAACACGGCAAGGCTGTCAGAAATGGTCTCGCGGTAATACGATGCCGAGACCAGGATGTGGGTGAAATCCTCTACCATCTCCAGGATCTCGTCCGCCCTCTCTGCCAAGACCTCATCGCCCAGCTCGATTGTCTTGAAGTCCATCCGCCGTTTTCTGAACTCCGAGGTCGGGACACCCAGGGCATCGGGCATGACGAGGTGGAGAATCCGAAGGCGCTCCTCCGCCGCGAGCGGCAAGACATCGCCATCGTTTCGAACCACGGTGATCGACGCCTCAAAGATCTCCCGCGCACGACAAATGTCCTCCGGCCGGCCCACATCGAGAGCTCCCGCCTCCGCATCCACCAGACGATTTTCATTGAGGCCCAATTGCGCCTTGGCCTCCAGGATGCGTCGCACCGACTGATCGATGCGCTGCTCGTCGAGCACGCCCTCCTGGACGCCGCGGATAAGAGATTGCAGGGCCACCTGCAGGTCGGGAGGCATCAGGATGACATCTGCGCCGGCTCGAACGGCGTCAACGGTGGCTTCGCCGATCCAGGCGGATCCGACACCTTCCATGTCCATGGCGTCGGTGACAATGAGCCCATCAAAACCCATCTCGCCTCGAAGGATTTCCGCATTGAGTGGTTTGGACAGGGTCGCCGGGCGACCGGTCGGATCGAGGGCCGGCACCGCAATGTGGCCCACCATGACCGAGTCCACACCGGCCGCGATGGCCGCTCGGAAGGGCGGCCACTCGACCGTCTCCAGGCGTCGCCGATCGCCGTCGATCACGGGCAGTTCCTTGTGGCTGTCGACGGCGGTGTCGCCGTGTCCCGGAAAATGTTTGGCCGATGTCATCAGCCCGCCACTGCGGGCGCCCTCGATGAATGCGGCGCCAAGCCGGCCGACCATTTCCGGGTCCTCACCAAAGGACCGGATATTGATCACCGGGTTGTCCGGATTGTTGTTGACATCCACCACCGGGGCGAAGGCCCAGTGGATCCCCAGCGCCCGGCCTTCCCGCGCCGTCACCTCTCCGAGAAAGCGTGCGGCATCTTCGGAGCCCGTAGCGCCCACGGCCATCGCAAACGGAAGATCGACGGAGCCCCGGACGAGACGGAAGGACAAGCTGCGCTCCATGTCCATGGCCACCAGCAGAGGAACCCGGGCCTCGTTCTGGAGGCTATTGAGCAGCCCAGGGATGGTCGCCTCCTCGGACCGCATGAGGATCAACCCGCCCACGCCGTCATCCCGGACCGCCTCCACGAGATCGAGGGCGGCCTCCGAGCGCGGGTTCCGCGGGTAGCCGGTCTCCGCGACCATGATCATCTGGGCCGCCTTCTCCTCGAGGCTCATTCCCGCCAGCGTCTTGTTCACCCACTTCTTCTGCGCCTTCGTCAGCTCCGAAGCTCGAGCTTCATTGCCGGAACCGGCGACGATCGAGACGAGGACAACCAGTCCGAGTGTGAGGAGGCGAATACGACTTTGAAGGTGGGCTGAAGCCCACCCTACCCGTCCGCTCGTTTTGTGGGTCCGTCGTAGGGTGGGCCTTGGCCCACCTTCAGTCGCGTCGGTCCTACCAACCGAAAAACGGGGGCGCTTCATTTCGAGTCACCCTTCACATCGAGGCCGTTGATGAAGACCGATTTGAGTCGAGTGTTCCCGGGGTCGACCTCACCATGCGCGGCCGGCGAAAGCAGCACGAAGGTCGCCGGTCGGCCGCGCCGCAGGGCCGGCCAACCACGTTCCGAGCGCGGAATCCACGAGAGCCGCTCGAGGGCCTCGGGACTCGACCAATCAATCTCCCCCGAATGACCAATCAGAGCTTCAACCACGTCCGAGAGGGCGTCCGAATCCGTGGATCGAGGCGGACCGGTCAGAGTGAGCCACGGCATCTCCGCGGGTTTCGCAACGACGTGGAGCCGCGCCCGGCCTTGGCCCGTGAGCTTGCGGCCCAGCGATGCAGCCGCTTCTTTCTTTCGAGGAGGTACCCGCCAGATCACGGTGCCGACCCCCAATCGTGCGAGCTCCGAGATCACTTCTGCGCTGATCCATCGCCGCGCCTTCCAACCCTCGATTCCGGCCACGAAAGGCGCGACAAGGAGGCTTTGGCTGGCATCGACGACCCGTCCCGCACCCAGGAAACGCGCATCTCCAATCTCAACAACGTAGGATCTGCCGGCTCCTCCGGTGGCACATCCGGCCGCATCGCGATCGTCCACATCGAGATTGAAGGCCAGGTCGGCTCGATAGGAGGGGCCGGATCCGGGCTGTCGGATGAAGCCCCCGCGCACCACGACGTCGGCCCAGGCATCGCTCTGGTTGCGGATGAGGTCTTCGTAGACCTGGGGATCGTAGTCCTGCAGGTCGTTTCGCACCAGCTCCCGCAACACCGTCAGAATCGCCACGAAGTTGACGCGGGTCAGGTCTTCGAAATTTCGACCCGGCGGCAGACCGCCGCTCTCGATCAGCACAACGGGAGTTCCCCAAGCGGTGATGTTGTCACCGAAGGCCCGTGGACTCCAGTCCTCGTCGTAGCGAGCCATGCCTTCCGGCATGAACGGCGCCAAAATCTCGGCAATGGCCGAACAGGCACGCTTGGCGAGCAATCGCCCGGGGGTAACGGTTCCCTCCGGGTCACCGGCAACCGCCAAAACGGAGTTCGTCGCCAGCACACCGGTGTCCCCTACCGTCGTGCGCCGGTTCTGGTCGTGCAGGTTGAATCCGAGCATCGGCTCGTACTCGTCACGGATCCTCTTCAAGATCCGACCCTCCGGGGTCGCGAGATGCAGGGCGTCCCTGTTGATATCGATCGCCTGGAAATTGCGGCGCTCATAAATCTCCGACCCATCCGGGTTGAGCATCGGAATCATCAGGAGGGTGAGGCCGTCGAGGATCACCGCGGCCTCCGGCTCATCAGCATGGGAAAGCAGAAAGTGGGCGATGTCGAGCAGGGCAGGTGTCGCGGACGGCTCGTCGCCGTGCATCTGGGACCACAGCAGAACGGTTCGCGGTCCGTGGCCCAGGGACAACATGTGGACGGGGCGTCCGGCAAAGGACCGCCCGATCTCTTCGAGCCGGATCTTGCCTGGATAGAGCTCCGCGAGCCGCTGCAGCTCGGTTTCCAGCTCGCCCGGTCCCAAACACGGCGCCGGGGTCTGGACGAAGCGCTCGTCCGGCCAGCCCTGCCAGAGCTGGTCGGGCGTGATAGCGGGCGATGTCGACTGGAGGGCGAGGGTGAGAATCAGCGTCAGGGTATACATGAGGGTCATTGTAATCGGTCACCCAATCGAGGCGAGTGTTGAGTTTTGAGTTATGAGTTTTGAGTTACCGTCCGCCCCCCATTCCTTTGCAGCGCGTATGGAAAACTCAAAATTCAAAACTAAGAACTCAAAACTGTTATCGCGTATACTCCAACGTTCGAGGCCGCCTGAGCGAGGAGGAAGCCCGGAATGCGTCTGAAATCCGTATTCGTCACAGCCCTGCTGCTGATTTCGATGCCGCTCTTCGCCGGCGACGAGGTGAAGCTTCAGGAGCAGCCTGAAGTCGCCGACGCCATCAGGGTCTTCGACAAGTGGGTCAGGCAGCACATCTCCGATCGCAACGTGCCGGGCCTTTCGATCGCGATCGTCTACGACCAGGAGATCGTATGGGCCGAGGGCTACGGCTACAGCGACCTGGAGGAGAAGGTCCCCGCGACCCCCTCGACCGTCTATCGGATCGGTTCGATCACCAAGCTCTTCACATCGACCGCGGTCTTGCAGCTACGGGACCAGGGGAAACTGCGACTCGATGATCCGGTGTCGCTCTACCTCCCCTGGTTCAGTGTTCGCAACCCCTTTCCGGATGCGCCTGAAATCACGATTCGCCAGCTGCTCACCCACACCGCGGGTCTCTCCCGGGAGGCGGACTTCCCCTACTGGACGGACCACATCTTTCCGACTCGGGAAGAGCTGGCCGAGGCGGTGCCAGACCAGGACGCCATCAACCCTCCCGAGACGACCTACCACTACTCCAATCTCGGAATGTCCCTCCTTGGAGAGATCGTGACCGAAGTATCGGGCCATCCCTGGGCGGATTATGTGCAGGAGAAGATCCTCCAGCCTCTCGGAATGTCGAGCTCGAGCACCGACCCCGGCGAGGAGCTCCTGCGACGTCTGGCGACGGCCTATATGCTGGAAGGTCCCGACGGCACCCGGAAAAGCATGGAGTACTACGAGGCTGGCGCCATCGCCCCGGCGGGCGGTATCGTCTCCACCGTCGAGGACCTCGGCCGTTTCACCTCGCTGCAGTTTCGAGACGGTCCGGCCGGCGGTGATCAGATCCTGAAAGGTAGCACCCTGCGCGAGATGCAGCGGGCTCACTGGGTCTTCAACAGCTTTTCAGGCGGTCGCGGTCTGGGATTCTCCGTCTCCCACCGCGACGGCAAGAACTTCGTCGGGCACGGCGGCTCCATCGGAGCCCACGTCACGAACCTGCTTACGGTGCCCAGCGAAAAGACCGCCGTGATCGTCGCGATCAACGCCGACGACGGCAGCCCGTTCACCGTCGCCAAACAGGCCTACAGCGTCTTCGCGCCGCCGCTCCTGAAGGCGACCAGAGTTCCGGAGGCGCCGAAACCGGAAGCGGATCCGGAGTGGCAGCGTTATGTGGGCCTCTACGCGGACCCCTGGGGTTGGGAGTACGAGGTGTTGATTCTGGGCGGGAACCTGGTCATGTACGGCTATGACTATCCGCCCTGGGACAATGCTGCAACCGGCTACACCAGGCTCACGCCCGTCGAGGGATCCACCTTCCGCAGACCCAACAACGAGCTCGTGTACTTCGAACTCGACGAAGAGGGCGACGTGATGCGCATCAAGAGAAACAACAACTATCTCTTTCCCAAGAAGAAATAGAAAAGATCGAGGAACTCCGACGTGACCCAGCCCCTGGATGCCTTCACCTACAGAAACGGCGTGCTCCACGCCGGCGAGGTCCCTGTAACGGAGATTGCCGACGCCGTCGGCACTCCCACCTTTGTCTACTCAGCCGAGGCGATCCGTTCTTCTTATCGCAGGATCGAGCGCGCTTTCTCGCCGCTCGGGGCCCACCTCCACTACGCCGTCAAGGCATCGTCCAACCTCCACATCCTGCGCCTGCTCCACGAACAGGGCGCTGGCATGGATGTGGTCTCGGGCGGCGAGCTCGAAAGGGCGTGGCTGGCCGGGACGCCGATGCAGGAGATTGTGTTTGCCGGAGTCGGCAAAACCGAGGCCGAACAGCGTGCGGCACTCGACGGGCGATTCAGTCCACTGCTCGACGATGCCGAACGCCTGGGAGGCGCGAACATCGAAGGCCGGGGCCCCGTGGGCCTATTCAACGTCGAGTCCGAGAGCGAGCTCGAGGTCCTGGCCCGGGTCGCGGCTGAGCTCGGTGTCATCGCCCGCGCATGCCTCCGGGTCAACCCCGACGTGGACGCCAAGACCCATGAATACACCACCACCGGCCTCGAGGAGAACAAGTTTGGCGTCGCGTGGCAACGGGTGCCGGAGATCTTCGCCGCCTTTCGGGACGTGCCGTCGATCAAGCTGGTCGGCATGCACGTCCACATCGGCTCGCCCGTACGCGAGATCGAGCCCTACGAGTCTGCGGTCAAAGTGCTCCTGCACTTGATCGACACGCTCGAAGGGGCGGGCCACGAGGTCTCGGTCCTCGATCTCGGCGGCGGCTGGCCGATGAGCTACACCGACGGAGAATCGCCCGAGATCGAGGCCTTCGCCGAGGCGCTGGTTCCCCTGCTCGAGGAACGAGCCGGGAACGGCCTGCAAATCGTTCTCGAGCCCGGCCGGTCGATTCTAGCCAACTCCGGCGTGCTCTTGACCCGCGTGCAACACGTCAAAGAGGGGCGCGAGAAGACCTTCGTAATCTGTGACGCCGGGATGCACACTCTGATTCGCCCCGCCTTCTACCGGGCGTTCCACTTCGCCTGGCCGGTGCGAGTCGACGCCCGCCACGTTCCACCCGCGGCCGCCGAGCGCGTCGATCTCCCGGATCTTCGCCCGTGTGACATCGTCGGTCCGATCTGCGAGACCGGTGACTTCCTCGCCCGCGGTCGCGACCTGCCTCCGGTCAAACGGGGCGATCTGATCGCCGTTTTCTCCGCCGGCGCCTACGGCATGTCGATGAGCTCGAACTACAACGACCACGGACGTTCCGCCGAGGTCATGGTCGACGGTGACCGGGCGGTTGTGATCAACGAGCGTCAGAGCCTTGCGTCCCTGCTCGAGACGGAGATGAATCCGAGGGTGCTGACACACGGTTAAATTTTGAATTCTTAATTTTGAATTTTGAGTTCCCGCCCACCCGCCCGAAGTCCGGTGGCGCGCACACCACAATTCAAAACTAATAATTCATAATTCATAATTCTCCTGATCTTGCTCCGTGCTAAATTCGGCCGGTGATCTCGGGGAATGCATCCAACATTCTTGCTTCGGCGCGGGAAATCCTGCCCTGGATGAGCGAGATCCGCCGCGATCTGCACCAGCATCCGGAGCTCGGCCTCGAAGAGCACCGCACTGGCAAGAAGGTCCAGAGCATTCTCGATGAGATAGGCATCGAGCACGAAGACGGACTGGGCGGCACCGGGGTTCTTGGAATCATCCACGGGGACGGCGAGGGTCATGTGGTGGCCCTGCGGGCGGAACTGGACGCCTTGCCGATTGAGGACAACAAGGACGTCGCCTACGCCTCGAAGGTCCCGGGGAAAATGCACGCCTGCGGACACGACGCCCACATCGCCATGCTGTTGGGCGCGGCCCGGTTGCTGGCTGAGGGGAAGGCCTCCCTTCCCGGGACCGTCAAGCTGCTCTTTCAGCCGGCGGAAGAAACGGTGGGCGGGGCCAAGCTGATGATCAAAGCCGGGGCTCTCGACAATCCACGGGTGGACGCGATCTTCGGTCTCCACGTCGACCCGGGTCTCGAGGTCGGCACGGTGGGGCTTCATTACGGACAGCGCAACGCTTCCTCAGACGACATCACGATCGTCGTGCACGGAAAGGCGGCCCACGCGGCCTACCCCCACCTGGGGGTGGACGCCATCGTCGCCGCAGCTCACGTCGTCACCTCACTGCAGACGATCGTGAGCCGGAACGTGGACGCCAGGGAGGCCGCCGTGGTGAGCCTGGGAACGATCCACGGAGGAACCCAGACCAACATCGTGGCGGACAGAGTGGAGCTGGTGGGTACCTTGCGCTGTCTGAACCAGGCGACTCGCAATTCGGTGTTGCAGCGAATCAAAGAGGCGACCGAGGCGGTGGCTCACGGCCTCGGCGCACGAGCCGAGGTCAGGATCGAACCGAGCTACGACCCGTTGGTCAACGATGATTCCATGGTGGCTATCGTCCGGGAGAGCTCCAGGAAACTCCTGGGCGAAGATGGAGTGGTGGTCTTCGACAAGCCCCTGATGGGGGTCGAGGATTTCGGCTACTACCTGAGCGAGGTTCCCGGCGCCTTTTACTCCCTTGGAGTGCGCAACGAGACCGAGGGCATCGTGCACCCGGTGCACTGTGGACTCTTCGATGTCGACGAAAACGCGATGGAGATCGGAGTCGCGCTGCAGGTTCTCAACGCCCTGGCCGTGGTGGCACTGTGCTGAACAAGATCTGGGGCGCGTTCTTCCTCGTGGCCTTCGTGATCGGCCTCGCGAAGTCTGTCTTCTTTGCAGACTACGGGGTCTGGGCGGCCATGGTGAGCGCGACATTCGACATGGCAAAGGTGGGGTTCGAGATCGCCCTCGGGCTCACTGGAGTCATGTGCCTGTGGTTGGGCATCATGCGACTCGGAGAAAAGGGCGGTGCGGTCGATCTCATGGCCCGCGCCTTCGGCCCGCTGCTGCGGCGGCTCTTCCCGGGGATCCCAGCCGGCCATCCGGCCATGGGCTCGATCGTCATGAACATGGCGGCGAACATGCTGGGGCTGGACAACG
>Ga0316198_10000822_pt1 | contig 17179 bp, 17 predicted proteins | sample OudBieAanoxic_MG_FD_204935 | JGI IMG/M metagenome (GOLD analysis project Ga0316198, IMG submission 204935) | Coastal sediment microbial communities from Oude Bieten Haven, Netherlands - site A anoxic | ecosystem: Environmental > Aquatic > Marine > Coastal > Sediment | place: Netherlands...
CACTGGATACAGCGGGAAAAATCCCGCACGATGAACGGGTTGACGGTCTCCATCGGATAGGGCGTATCGGTGGCGGCAAAACGCTCGCCGGATACCTGGTAGCGGTAGGCCAGGTCTTGTAGCCGGCAATCACCCCAGACAGGGCAAAGTTCCTGACTGCCGTCGTCCTTCTGAACGTTGAGTTGAAACTGGGTCCAGTCCTGTCCGTCGGAACCGCGCACGGCACAGTTGTGATTGCCCGAGGAAAGCAGGAGCTGCAAGATCAGTTGACGGGCTTTGACAACGGCTGCCGTTTCGGTCTGCACGACCATGTTGTCTCCGGCCGGGGTTGAACAGGAGGGAAGCAGGCTGCGGGCGCCTTTGACCTCGACGACACAGACGCGGCAGGCTCCGGTCGGAATGGCACCTTTCAGCCAGCAGAGTGTCGGGATGTCGATATGGTGTTGCCGAGCGACGTCGAGGACCGTCTGCCCCGGATCGAATGAGAGGGAATTGCCGTTGATCGTGATGCGGTGTTCTTCGGACATGGTGTGTGGTCTCCAATTGCAGAGGGTCAAATTTGACGGTTTCGTAAAAAATCCGATAATCTGCGTTACGCTTCATCCCTCGTCTCTGCAGCGTACTGTAAGTACGCCTCATGCCTCGGGATTTGCAAGCCTTGATCTCGAGCTTTTTACGAAACCGTCTGGATTGGAATTACGGGCCAGTCGTCAAATTTGAGGAACCAGTTAGTGCCCATCCACGGTTTCATTAAGGGCACTGATTAGTTTTCGATCCAGAAATCGCCATTTTCTGCAAGTTCAAGGAAATCAAGGAATTGCGCGGAGGCGTACTCGTGTACGCCGCACAAGCGTTTCTGCCGATTGACGCCGAAATTGCTGAAAAGGGCCATTTATGGACGGAAACCAGTTAGGTTTCGAAATCATTGCTATATCGAATTGTTCTTTAGCGGATGCTGTTTGGTTTGTCAATCCGCTTATCGTGGCGTACGGACAGTGCGTTTTATGCTGAAACACATGTACAAGAGCACTCCCCAAGCCGCCCCGACAAAATCGGCCGCGACATCCATCACGTCGGCCGAGCGACCGGGGACGAAATACTGGTGAATTTCATCGCTGATGCCGTAAAGGCCGGCGGACAGAACGCTCAAAAAGGCTATGCGCCAGAGCTTGCCGCCAAACCGCAGTGACCCGTAGGCCCGGCAGAACAAAGCGCCCAGAAGGGCGTAGCCCAAAATGTGCAGATATTTATCAAAAAAAGGAACATCCGGTTCTTTAACAGGCGAGGGGAACGAAGACTGAATGAATATCAACAGGCAATAGGCAATCAGGGGGAGCCAGTACTTAAGGAATCTTGGCAATTGAAATTCCCTCAGATTGGTGGGCGTGTTTGGTATTGGGTGTTTCGTATTAATGCTTTTAAACGGACAAGACTAAAAACAAAACACTATTCTTGAAATAATCCCAGATCCAGCCGCCGCTCCCGGATAGCCGCCGTCACGGTATTCATGAACACATCGTGGGAAATCCCCTGTTTGACGGTTCCGTCGAGGGTCCGCACCGAAAGGGTACCGGAAGCCTTTTCCTTGTTGCCGATGGTCAGAATCAGGGGAATGTACCGAAGTTGGGCTTCGCGGATTTTCTTGTTGAGACTCTCGGCCCGGCTGTCGACCTCGCAGCGCAGTCCCGCCCCCTGCAACGTGCGGCCGATCTCATCGGTGTAGGCAACGAGGTCGTCATTGATCGGCAAGAGAATCACCTGAACCGGGGCCATCCACAGTGGGAATTTACCGGCGAAATGTTCGATCAGGATTCCCAGGAACCGCTCGATCGAACCGAAAACCGTTCGGTGAAGCATGATCGGCCGATGCTTTTCGTTGTCCTTGTCGACGTAGTAGAGGTCAAACCGCTCGGGAAGCGACATGTCCAGCTGGATGGTTCCGCACTGCCAGGTGCGACCCAAGGCATCCTTTATGTGCAGATCGATTTTCGGTCCATAAAAGGCCCCGTCACCCTCATTGATTTTATAATCTCGACCGTACGCATCGAGAGCCGATCGCAGCCCGTCGGTCGCCATTTTCCATTGTTCATCGGTTCCGATCGATTTGTCGGGTCGGGTTGACAGCTCCAGGTGATACCCAAGCCCGAAAGTACTGTACATGCGGTCCTCGAGCGACAATAGGCTCAGGATCTCACTCTGAATTTGTTCCGGCGTCATGAAAATATGGGCATCGTCCTGATGAAATGCCCGCACACGAAAGAGCCCGTTCAAAACGCCGCTGAGCTCATGACGGTGAACCAATCCGACTTCGGCCTGCCGAATCGGCAGGTCCCTGTACGAGTGGTGCCGGGACGTGTAAACCAGCATCCCCCCGGGGCAGTTCATCGGCTTGATGGCGACGTCGGTATCATCGATGACAGACGTATACATGTTCTCGCGATAGTTTTCCCAATGTCCGCTGCGCTCCCAAAGGGAACGATTCAATGTAATGGGCGTCTTGGTCTCCACGTAGCCGGCGGTGCGGTGCTCTTCCCGCCAGTACTCGAGCAGCTCGTTCCAGATCACCATGCCATTGGCGTGAAAAAAAGGCATCCCCGGCGCCTCGTCATGAAAGCTGAAGAGATCCAGGGCCGTTCCGATCTTGCGGTGGTTGCGTTTGCGCGCTTCTTCCAGAAACTGGAGGTAGGCAACCAGGTCCTTTTTGTCGAAAAAGGCGGTCCCGTATATCCGTTGCAGCTGGGCGTTGGATTGATCCCCGCGCCAGTAGGCGCCGGAAACTTTCATCAGTTTGACAGCTTTTATGAAACCGGTGTGGGGAACGTGAGGTCCACGGCAAAGGTCGGTAAAATCTCCGTGCCGGTAAAAAGAAATCGTTCCGTCAGGCAAATCGCGGATCATCTCCAACTTGTATGGCTCGTTTTTATAGAATTCCAGGGCTTCGGCCTTTGAAACCGCCGCCCTTTTAAACGGTTCTTTGGCCTTGACGGCCTTTTTTATTTCGGCCTCGATTTTAGGAAATTCTTCTTCGGAGATCGGTTCCATATCGATGTCATAGTAAAAGCCGTCATCCACGGCCGGCCCGATCGTCAGGTGCGCATCCTTGTAGAGATGCAAAATCGCCTGGGCCATGACATGCGCCGCGCTGTGACGCAGGATGTGAAGGGCTTCAGGATCTCTGGTGGTGACCAGCCTGACCGCGGCATCCTCTTCGACCCGGGCATTTAAATCGAGAAGGTCGCCGTTTTTCTGCAGTGCCACACAGTTGCGGGCAAAGCCCTCGGAAATGCTGCAGGCGATGTCGTGGCCCGTCGGCGGACTTTCAAAAGCCTTTATGTTCCCATCCGGAAATGTTATGTGTACCATTTTTAAGTGCCTTGATTCGTGATTGTGACCACATTTTAAAATCCCTTCCGACCTCCCTTTGACAAAGGGAGGAGATTTTCTCCCTTTTTTAATGGAGAGGAGGGATTTGTTTAAGAATCGGGCGCTCAGCCAATCGAGCGCTCATTAACACAAGCCTATTAAGCTAAGAGAAATACCTCCTGGGGTCAAGGGAAATTTGGCCCCCGACCGGATACGAAATGACAACCGACATCGTCGTGATCGAAACACCAGCCGCGCTCGCCAAACTGGCGCGAAAATTCCAGCACGCACCCGCCGTCGCGGTCGATCTGGAGGCCGACTCGATGTATCATTTTCAGGAAAAAGTCTGCCTGATCCAGATGGCCACCTTACAGTCGAGCGCGGTCATCGACCCGCTGCGCCTCCAGGATCTCGAATCGCTTCGACCGGTGTTCACCAATCCGGCCATCGAGAAGATCTTCCACGGCGCCGACTATGATGTGCGGTCCCTGTTCCGGGATTTTGGTATCGAGATTGCTCATCTGTTCGACACCCAGATCGCCTGCAAGTTTCTGGGGTTGAAGGAAACCAGTCTGGAGGCGGTTCTGCAGGCACGCTTCGGCGTGACCCTCAACAAGAAATACCAGCGCAAAGACTGGTCCAAACGGCCGTTGCCGGATGAGATGATCGCTTATGCCGCCGACGATGTCCGCTACCTGCTGCCGCTGACGAAAATGCTGGTAGGTGAGCTGAAAGACAAGGGTCGTCTGGCGTGGGTGCAGGAAGAATGCGACCTGCTGAGCCGGGTCAGATCCCCTCAGAACAATCACGAACCGCTCTTCCTGGGGTTCAAGGGAGCCGGCCGCCTCAACCCTCGCAGCCTTGCCGTTCTGGAGGCGCTGCTTCAGCTTCGCCGCCGGGTAGCCGAAAATAAAGATCGGCCCCTGTTCAAAGTCTTCAGCAACAAATCCCTCCTGCAGCTGGCAGTTGAAAAGCCCACCAACACAAAACGGTTGGACGAGAGCGGCGTTCTCAGCAGCAAACAGTTCAAGATGTACGGCGATGAGCTGGCCGAAGCGATTCACCGCGCCCGGCAAATTCCCTCAGACGATCTGCCGGTCTACCCGCGTAAAAAAAATCGTGCGATGCATCCAGCTGTTCCCGATCGCATCAAAGCGCTGAAAAACTGGCGCGATAAAAAGGCCAGAACACTCGGTGTCGAACCGGCTGTGCTTCTCAATAAGAGCATGCTGGCTGCTCTGGCCACCGAAAAGCCGGTCAAACAGCAATCCCTGAACGCTGTTAAAGAGCTCAAAGAGTGGCAGAAAAACGAATTCGGCGATGAGATTGTCGGGGTGCTGAAGCGGGTCCGTTAACTAGTGTCCATCCGTAAATGGCCTTTTTTCCGCTGGGCGGCGTTCTCCGCAGGTTTCCGGCTGCGGCGTACGTAAAGTACGCCTCGCCGCAAACCCTTGTGCGGCCTTGCCCAGCGGAAAAAATTCTCATTTATGAATTGGACACTCTACAATGCCATCCACTTGTCGCAGATGGACACTGACTATGGAAGAGAAAGTGTGTTTTCGATCGGGCGACTTTGAGCTCGAAGGGCTGTTCGAAAGCGGCCGCACAGCCCGCGGTGTCGTTATCACCCACCCCCACCCGCTTTATGGCGGCGACATGCACAACCCGGTGGTGGATGCGATGTGCCGGGCCTACCGGATAAAGGGTGTCGCCACCCTGCGGTTCAATTTCAGGGGCACCGGGGAAAGCGAGGGGCAACACGACAACGGCGTCGGTGAGCAGGACGACGTGCTCGCGGCACTCTCCTTCCTTACGGAAAGCGGCTTTCAACCGGTCGATCTGGCCGGTTATTCCTTCGGCGCCTGGGTCAATGCGCTGATGCTGCAGCGTGAGGGCCGTTCCGAGAATCTGGTCATGGTGTCGCCACCGGTCGCGTTTGTCGATTTCGCGTCGATCGGAAGGTTGCCCGAACTGCTGCTGGTGGTGACCGGCAGCCGGGATGAGATGGCGCCGCCCGACGCCATTCGGCAAATGCTGCCGACCTGGAACCCGTCGGCACACTTTGACATCATCGACGGTTCGGACCACTTCTACGGCCGCCACGCCCGGCTATTGGAGGAGGTACTCGGCAGGCACATTTAAAGTCTAATCGGTTTTATCTTGGCCACCACCAGCGTGACGTCATCTTCCGGTTCGATATCCTGTTGAAAACGCTTTATCGAATCGATGATCGCCTGCAATATCTCTTCCGCGCTGAAAGCGGCGTTTTTTCGGATCAGGTCGAGCAGAGCTGCTTTGCCAAACATTTGGCCTTCACGGTTGCGCGACTCCCAAATACCGTCCGTGCCGATGAGGATGACCTGACCGTCTGTCAGACCGCGTCTGTTCTCTTCCTGATATTTCCAGGCTTCATCCACTCCGAGGGCAATGCCGAAGCCGCGCAGCTACTCGAAGACATCCCGGTGCGGATCGTAAAGCACGGCCGGCTCGTGGCCGGCTCGCACCCACTTGAGCTCTCGCTGAACCGGATCGATCACCATGTAGAATAGGGTCATAAACTGTCCGGACTCTTCCACATCTCTTGACAGATGACTATTGACGTCGCTGACAACCTGGGCCGGCCCTCCCTGTAAAAAGGACCGCTGCCGCATCAACGCCCTGGCCGTCGCCATCAGAAGCGCCGACGGCACACCGTGTCCGGAAACGTCCCCGACCACCAATCCGATTGTGTTGTCCCCGGGTGGTCCAACCTCCAGGAAGTCGAAGTAGTCTCCACCGGTCTGGTCACAGTAGAGGCTCCTTCCGGCAATATCCAAGCCTATCGGCTGCGGGGCACGTCGCGGCAGAAGATTCTGCTGTACCTCGCGGGCCAGCTCCAGAGATTGACGCATCTTTTCTCTTTCCCGCAGGCCGGCCGTCATATCGTTGATGACGTCCCCAACGTATCCGACCTCATCGTTCGATCTCACCGCAACCCTGCGGTCGAGTCGCCCGTTGCGCACATTCTGAAGGACCTGGATGATGTCGCCGAAAGGCCGTGTCAGGTTGCTGCTCACCAGAATCGTCAAGAATACCCCCACAGCGATAAACACGAGCGAATTGGTATTGATGGTCGTCCGCAGCTGATCGAGCATCTGGTCAGGCGTAAAATCGGAACGGAAGGTTTTCTGCACGATCATCAAAAATGCCAGAAAAGGGATCAGGTTTGCGGCTACGTTAAGGGCTGTAAGGCGGGTGCCGATTCTGATCCTCAGCGTGCCGCGGGTTGCAGTGAGGCCGCCTTCCGGAAACAGCATCGGCACGAGACTCTTTTGAAGCCGCCATTCCAGGACGAAGAAGGCGATGGTGGTGGTGATGATGCCGACAAAAATGGTCTGGAAAAAAACCCGCCCGGCGAGCAGCGGACCGAAAGGTGTCCGGTAGACGGCTGAGGTGTATACCACGGCCGCGATGATCCAGGTTAGAAAATCGACGGCAATGAGAAAAAAGGGCTCGTTCAGCAGCCGCTGCCTGGCAGACGGATCGACACCCGCGTAAGCGCCCCCCGCCCGATGGCACCGGTTCAGAAAGCGCCGTATCGGCAGCTCGTAAAACACTGTGATGATGAAAATCAGGCCAAAGGATAACGGCATGAAAACCGCGTCGACACGCCCGAAGATCGCCATGGCCTCGGGCGGCGGCGGTGATATGGACCGGTGACTGATCATTTCGGTAACGTTAACGCCGATGAAATTGGCCAAACCGTTCCCAATGAGCATCTGGTTTTTGAGGCGAAACAATCGCATCCTGGTCATGCGCGCACTCTCCCGTCATTTGATTTGCGTATGGCGAAGATAGATCGCGTGAGGAATCAACTCACCCACCGCATCAGCGGCTTCTTGCGACCGGCTTGGTGCAAGTAAGTTTCATCGGGATGCCCCAGAGCGATCACCGAATAGACCGGCTCGTCCGGTGGAATGCCCAAAGAGGCCTTAATGTCCGGATCCTTCTGCACGGCCGCCACGGCAAAACCGACCAAACATGTCCCCAGGCCCATGCTGTGGGCTCCCAGGAGAATATTCTGGGTCGCCAGCAGCGCGTCCTCCATCGGGCAGCTGGCACCGTTTTCCGAACCAACGAGAATCGCAGCCGTGGCGCCGTGAAAGAGCCGATCGATGCCGCCTGCCTTCCACTCGAGGAGTGCATCCCGGACGGAATCGTGGTGTTCCCGGTAGTAATCGTCGAGCTGGGATCGTCCCATAAGCTTCAGCGTGCCGCGCAAGATCCGGTTGCCGGCCAGTCGATTGAGCCTTTCGAAGAAACGGCCGATGGCCGTGCCGAGACGCAACACGATCTGCCGGTCCGGCAGAATGGTAAACGTCCATTTTTGGCTGTTGGTTCCGGAAGGCGCCGTGATACCGATTCTAACAAGGTCTTCGAGGTTGTGGGTGTCGACAGGTGTATCGAGAAAATTGCGGCAGGACCGTCGTGAACGCATCAGGCTCACCAATTGCGGTGTGTTGAAGCAACCGGGCGGCATCCAGCGATCTCCGCCGAAGCGGAACGTCTCAAATTCCTGCGCCCAAATATCAAGACCAGCCACATGGACGGCATCGGCCGGACAGACGGCGGCACAATGGGCGCAGTGCATGCAGCGCTCACCGGTGACGGCAGCACGATCGCCGACCATCGATAAGGTCCTGTCAGGGCAGACCCGGATGCACAATCCGCACCCGGTGCATTTCAACGGATCGATGGCGGTCGTCATCTTCCGCTCAACCATTTAATGATATTCCTTATCTTCGGTATTTACCCATCAGCTGCCCCTGGTCCAGAATGTGCCCCTCCATGGCTTTCACCAACTGAGATTTTGTCGCCCCGGTTTTCAAATTAAGTGCGATGTCCAGTGCGTACAGTTTGAAGAAATAGCGGTGCGTGCCGCCGGGCGGGCAAGGACCACCGTACCCAAGCCTTCCCCAGCTGTTGTTGCCATGAACGCTGCCGTCGTCCAGAATTGCCTTTGCCGGAACATTTACCGGCAATCCGGTTGCCGATGCGGGAATGTTGAACAGCACCCAGTGATCCCAGGTCCCGACGGGTGCATCGGGATCGTCGCAAATCAAAGCTAAAGAGCCGGTTCCCGCCGGAAGACCGCTCCAAGACAGCGGCAGTGAGACATCCTCACCGTCACATGTAAATCGTTTCGGAATCATAGCGCCATCGGAAAAAGCCGTGCTCGTCAGTTGAATGTCCATTTTTGTCCTCCTCTCGGTTGGGTGGAGCAGCGGTTTGTGTCACCATCCCATTCGATATGTAAAGGTTGTGGCACCAATATGCAAGACGCATTTTTGAGCCTCGTTTGGCGGCCAGAGGCAGCGCTGAACTCAAACAGGCATCCGAATGGAAGGGATCTTTCGGCGTGACGTTTCTGTGCAACCAGGGCCAGTGTTTTTTTTACTCGGCAATTGCCGCCTGCTGGTGTAAAGTCGATGAAACCCTGATAGCGGAGAAATCTGCCGCAGGCTCTTTCTCCAATACGGAAGGATACCGCGAAACATACGCCCATGGTCTCGCCTTTTTCAATTAGAAACGTCCGGTTGTTCATTTGGTTCCGGGTATTTTTCAACGCCCGTTTTTACTACCCCGTTTTCACCATTCTGTTTCTGGACTTCGGCCTGACCCTCGAGCAGTTCGCGCTGCTCAACGTCGCTTGGGCCGTCACGATCGTACTGCTCGAAGTGCCCTCGGGTGCGCTGGCCGACACGCTGGGTCGCCGGAATCTGTTGGTTTTCACGGGTATTCTCATGGTGATGGAAATGGCGCTGCTGTGCTTCGTGCCACGGGGAAACGCGAACATTCTCTTTGGCGTCTTTCTGCTGAATCGCATTCTAAGCGGGGCGGCAGAAGCCGCTGCCAGCGGTGCCGACGAAGCGCTGGCCTATGATTCACTGCAAGAGGAAGGCTGTGAGACAAAATGGGGGCAGGTGTTGGAGAAGCAGATGCGGATGCAGGCAGCCGCCTTCCTGATTGCAATGAGCCTGGGAGCGGCGGTTTACGATCCGGCCCTCATGCAGCGGATTATCGACTGGTTTGGTCTCGAATTTACCGTATCCCGGGAATTAACCCTGCGCTTACCGGTGTTCCTGACGCTTGGGATGGCGATTCTGACATTGCTCACCGCGCTTCTGATGCACGAGGTCCTTCCCGCCCCTTCCGATCGACCAACAAGCATTGTGATCGGCAGCGCCAAGAGAGTCATCCAGGCTTTCAAACTCACTCTTGAGGCCGGCAACTGGATATTGAAAACCCCTTTTGCCCTGGTGATCATCCTCATCGGTGTTGTTTTCGACAGCTGCCTCCGCATGGCCGCAACCCTGACCAGTCAGTATTACCGGCTCATTCATCTTCCGGAGGCATCTTTCGGTCTGATCGGATCGGCCATTGCCGTTACGGGGTTTTTCGTTCCACACCTGGCTCTGATTTTGGTGGAAAAACGGACGCCGCGGTTTAACCTGATCGTGATGACGGTGCCGGCCCTCATCGGCCTGGTGGGTATGGCACTGTTTTTACCGACCCTGGTGGGTGTCATCCCGATTGTGTTGATTTCAAGCACCATGTATTTGCTCCGGTTTTTCCAGAGCCATTATCTGAACCGGATCACGACGTCTGATCAACGCGCCACGGTGCTCAGCTTTAAAGGCCTCTCCATGAACCTCGCCTATGGTATTGTCGGGGTACTCTACTCGCTCCTGGTGGGTCGTCTGCGGTTGACCATGGCACCGACTGTCATGGGAGCGACAACGGAAAAGCTCGAAGAAGCGGCATTCACGGCTGCTATGGGATGGTTCCCATGGGCCTTCGCCGCCGCACTGGCGGTTGTAATGGTATATGTTGTCTGGATGTTTCGGCGAACCGGTGCAGCGGAACAGCCGTCGTAATCTTCCCGATGTTGTATCCGCTCGCCAGGACGGATATCCGCCTCATGGCTCTGCCGTTCATGGATACCTGCCGTGTCTGAACAACAATCCTCTTTCTGGTCTAATCTACTACATATTGTATCGATTTGCGCTTGACTCACAATATGCGATGGCATAAGATGTCTGCCATTTACAATCGGCGTGGTAAAAATTGGATGAACGAATTTTATCTTCCTTGATGGGATGGTGGTCACGACCGGTTTGTCGCTATCAGTTTAAATCGACCGAGAACCTCACACCAGCTTATGAAAGGCAGGATCGACGATGCCCCTTGCCTCAGAACCCATCCGGGCCGGATACAGCGAGCGCAGACCAAGCCAACGGGAGCCAAGAGATGAACAACCCTTACTTTGACAGCAACTCAGAAAAGATTCCTGATGAGGAATATTTGGAAAATCAAGGCTACCGCAGCCTGAAAGAAAAAAAGCCGCTGCCGAGCGTGCGGTTCATCCTCCCCTTGCTTCTGGTCGGAATCGTGCTTGTGATCATAATGGCGGTATGGTTCAGGGGCAAGCCCCAGAGCCCGCCGGTAAATTTGGTGAATCATGATCTTCAGGACCGTGTAACCGCCCTGGAGAAACAACTGATGGAATTCAACGGGATCGAGGAACGCTTGCAGACACTCGAAAGAGACGGTCAATCTTATCTGCAGGCCGTCGAAAAGCTGAACCGGATGGAAACGTCACTGTCGCAGCGCTTGGATCAACTGAGCAAGACCCTTTCTGTCGCACCACCCAAACCGGCCGCAGCACAACCGTCGGAAAAACGAACCGCGCAAAAGACCGTTAAGCAGCCCAATGCCGTCACTCATGTCGTCAAGTCCGGCGACACCCTCTACGCCATCGGCCGTCGCTATCAGGTTTCCATCGCTCAACTGCGCGCGGACAACAACCTCGGCAAAAAAAGCACACTTCAACCAGGACAGAAGCTTATCGTCAATCCGCCTAGATCTAACTAAGTCTGTGCCCCAATCGACTGTCAGGACGGACGTCTTCGACGGTCCTTGCCGCTGCGACGGTCCTTTCGGGTCGATAGGGTGACAAAAACCCCGTCTCGTACGCTGCTGCGGCGATCGACCTTGTTTTTACGCCGATTCCTGATCGGTCCTCTTTTTCCGGAAACCGGCAAAGGTGCCGTATCCTGCGGGTCTCTTTTCGGTGAAACGACCTCTTTCAATGTAATCCGCATGATCAGATCCTCCTCGCAGGTTTTATCGTCCTTTTGGTCCTGAAACTTTAGAGGGACATAAAGCCGACGATCCGCGATGCGGTGCTAAAGCTTTTCCTGGGGTAACGCCCGCAACCAAAATCCGTCCAAATCGCCCCCCGGCAGGCGACCGACGGCTCTCGGGACGGTTCAAAACGTTGCTAAATCGCTGTCTTTTTGATACTCTAAGAGTATTAAAAGTGAGGTGATGTTCATTGTCGGCATCCAGCCGAGATCGAAAACCCTCGGGACCATGGACTCATATAAAGGAGAGCCGTATGCAAAAAAATCGATGGACGGGGCTTATGCTTTTAGTGATTTTGTTTCCGTTCCTTCTTCTGTCCTGTGCCGGAAAAGAAGTGGCACCCACGCCCCAGCCAAGCACGCCGGTGGTGGCTGCCGAACCGGCTCCACCGATAGCAGTCGAAAGCCGACCGGCACCGGTTGAAAGCAAATTCCCGGATGGTTGGGAAACCTTCGTAAATCAAGACATTTACTTTGAAAAAAACAGTGCCGCGCTGCAACCACCCGCGCAGGAAATCCTGGCCGAAAAAGCGGCCTGGCTCCGAGCCCATCCGCAAATCCGGGTTGTCATTCAAGGTAACAGCGATGAAGACGGAACCGCCGAATACAACTTTGCGCTGGGTGACCAACGGGCCGGCAATGTGACAACTTATATGATTGAACGTGGGGTTGACATCGCGCGAATGGCGGTGGTCAGCAACGGAAGGGAAACGCCGGCTGTGATCGGTCAGGATGAAGCCTCAAGAGCCAAAAACCGCCGAGTCCATTTTTCGATCGACGTCGTCGACTGAACCTGAATCCACATGGCAGGTCTTCGGAAACCATAAATTTACAAGTGACAGGACGCGTTTTGCGGATTCGCTATTCCGCGCACACAATTTGTCTGAATCCGAGAAACGCGTTTTGAACAATCGGGCCGATGAAAATAAAAGCGGCCGCAAACACTTCTGATTCTGTCCGCCAATCGACGGCAACACCTCTTTACCCATTGACTCAACACTCCACACCCAGCAGTTCATTTTCGAATCATGACGAGTAACCGATCGACCGCCGACACCCCACATGCTTCCACCGACCGCTATTTTAATTGACATCCGGACGACACATTTTATACAAAGGATATACAATTTAAACTCAGCAAACCCAAAGCGACAGACCGACAGGACAACTATGAAACACCTGTTTACACCGTTTCAGATTAAAAACCTCACCCTCAAGAACAGGATTGTCCTTCCGCCGTTGGCCTCATTTCTTATTGAAAAGGGCGGCGCTGTAACGGATCGGGCCGTCGAGCATTACCGCCGGCGCGCCGCCGGCGGGCCGGCCATGGTCATCATGGAGGCCTGCGCGGTCTCGCCCGAAGGGGTGGTCTCCGAAAACCAGGCCCGCATCGACAGCGATCGGTTGATAGAGGGGCTCTCCCGGATCGCTGCGGCCATCAGGGCCGAAGGAGCTGTTCCGGCCATCCAGATCCACCATGCCGGGCGGCAAACCTCCGCCAAAGTCATCAAGCGTTTACCGTTGGCGCCATCGCCCCTGCCCTGCCCGGCTATCCGGGGGGATGTGGCCCCCCTCACGGTCGGACAAATCCAGGATCTGATCAAAAAGTTTGCCGACGCCGCAGTGAGAAGCCGGGAAGCCGGCTTTGAGTTGTTGGAAATTCACGGGGCTCACGGATATCTGATCAACCAGTTCCTGTCGCGTTACTCGAACATCAGGGAAGACGGCTACGGCGGCGATATCGCCGGACGGACCCGCTTTGCCCGTGATATCATCTCAGAAATACGAAACCGCCTGGGCCCGTCCTTTCCGATTTCCTTTAAAATCAGTGCCCAGGAGTTCGTGCCTGACGGCCTGACGGTGGAAGAGAGTATCGATATTTTGAAATTGCTGGTGGCGGCCGGAATCGACGCTATTCAGGTCTCCGCCGGGAACGACTCGACCCCCGAATGGATTTGTCAGCCGATGTTCATGCAGAAAGCCTGCCTGGCGGAATCCGCCGCAGCCATCAAGAAAGCGTTGAAGATCCCGGTGATGGCCGTCGGCCGCATCAACGATCCATGGACGGCGGATAACATCATTGCCAAAGATATGGCGGACCTGGTCTGCATCGGGCGCGGATTGATGGCGGATCCCGAAATGCCGATCAAAGCCCAGGAGGGCAGATTCGACGAAATAAGGACGTGCATCGCCTGCAACACCTGCATGCAGTCGATATATCGCAAAGGGCGCCTGGAGTGTCTGGTCAACCCGGCCCTGGGCCGTGAACAGGAAATGCAGATCGTCCCGGCCACCCAACCGAAAAAGGTGATGGTCGTCGGCGCCGGCCCGGGTGGATTGAATGCGGCCTGGGTTGCGGCAAAGCGTGGCCACGAGGTGCACCTCTACGAAAAACAGTCTTACTTAGGCGGTCAGTTGGTTCCGGGCAGTAAGACCGCTTACAAAAGGGAGATGCAAAGCCTGATTAACTTTCAAAAAAGGCAGGTGGAACTCAACGGCGTCATTTGCCACATGGGGCAAGAGGTCACGGCGCAGACCGTTCAGGAGGAAAACCCGGATGTGGTGATTCTGGCAACCGGATCCAGGCCCATCCTGCCAACGATCGAGGGGATCGATGAGGCATCCGTGGTGACCTTTGACGTCGTCCTCGACGGTGATGTTCAGGAAAACAAGACTACGGTGATCATCGGCGGCGGGTCAACCGGCTGCGAGGTGGCCTATCACCTGTCCGAAAATGGATCGCCGGTGACGATAGTCGAGTTGATGCCCAAAATAGGGGGCGACATCGAGGCCGTGACCAAGAAACTTCTGATTCGGAAGCTCAAAGAGAACAACGTCCGGATTCTCACCGAGCACCGGCTGCTGCGCGTGGGAAAAAACAGCCTGGTGGTTGCCGGACCGGACGGCAGCGAGAAAGTCATCGAGGCCCAGCGAGTGGTCGTTGCCATCGGTATCCGGCAAGACGACACCATTCACCAGCAGATCAAGTCTCTCGGCTACGAAACCCATGTCATCGGCGATTGTCTCGAGCCGCGCACGGCCAAATCAGCCATTTACGAGGGTGCCAAACTCGGCCGGTCAATATGAATTAATCGAGGGAGCGGGGTGTTTTCCCCACAAAGCCTGCCTGGAGCGGCTCCGTTAAAACACGTCGTCACCAGGAATAAAATTTTCATGCTGAAGCGACCGGTGGGTTACTGCCGTTTGTCCATCGGCACGAAGGCACATTCGTCCGGTCCGCAATAGTCACCGACGTAGTCTGATGCTGGCCGGTAGAGGGCCGGTTTTTCCGCCGCACCAGCATACTGCTCTTCGATCACGTGGGCCGTCCAGCCCGCCACCCGTGACACCGCAAACACCGGCGTAAAGAAGTCCATCGGAATCCCCATCGCATAGTAAAGCGAGGCGCTGTAAAAATCCACGTTCGTGAATATGTCGATCCCCTTGCGTTCCTTGAACAGGGCCTTGCCTTTATCCTCGAGCGCGCGCGAAATCTCATACCACTGCGGCTCGCCTATTCGGCGTCCCATCGTCTCGGACATCGGCGCCAGGATTGTGGCCCGCGGATCGTCCACCTTGTACACCGCGTGTCCCAGCCCGAAAATCAGCTTGCCCGCATCAAGCTGTGAGGTCACATATTCCTCTACCCGCTCCACCGAACCGATCTGCTTGAGCATCTGCATCACGCGCACGTTCGCCCCGCCGTGCAGGTCCCCGGACAGCGAACCGACCGCGGCCGAAACCGACGCGTACATGTGCGCCCGCGTCGAGGCCACCTGCCGCGCCGTAAACGTCGAAGCGTTAAAGGAGTGCTCCGCATGCAGCACCAGCGCCACATCCATATAACGGGCCGCATCCTCGACCGGACGCTCACCGCTCAGCATGTAGAGAAAATTGGCGCCATGGTCGAGATCTGCCGCCGGCTCAACCGGTTCCAGGCCCTGCCGGATCCGTCCCCAAGCCCCCAGCAGCACCGGAAACTTGGCGATCAACCGCACCGCTTTACGTTCCGCCGCCTCCTTGGTCTGGCTGTTTGCTTCCGGATCGTGGTTGGCCAGAAGCGACACTCCGGCCTGCAGAATGTCCATCGGCATCGATTCGGACGGACGGGTTTTCAAGGCCGCCACTACCGCCTTTGGAATCGCGCGCTCGGCAGTCAACCGCTCTTTGAACTGAGCCAGCTCATTTTTTTTCGGCAGGCTCTCGTAAAGAAGCAAATAGACGATTTCCTCGAAACTGGCCCGTTGCGCCAGGTCACCCACCAGATACCCGCGGTAGATCAATCGCCCCTTTTTGCCGTCCACATCGCTGATGCGTGTGCTGGCAACTGTCACCCCCCGCAATCCCGTGTTAACAATTATTTCACACTCATCCATATCGTCATACTCCCTTCATGAAACAACTACAGAAAACGAATTATCTGTTGGAATTAAACTTTCAAAACTTTCAACCAGTTGCATCAATTTTTTTTATTTAAAATAATCATCGTCTCAGGTATTTGTCACCTCCCGGAACTGTCAAACTATGAACGTCGCCCCAGCAAAACCGGAGGTTTGCCGATGATTATTAATATTCGGTTTTCTCCGGCGGCCGGCGCTCCGGCACGTAGTCATGTGGAATTTTGTTCGCATTCCAGTCCTTGGACACATAAAGGTTGCAGTAGCAACTGCCGAACTCGGCGATGTCCGGCACACTGTAGGTGCAAGGACAGATGATATCGCGGTCATTTTCGCGATCGCCGGAAAGCAGCCGGCAGGGGCAGCCCATATAACCGTATCGCTCCTTGTTCTGAATAAGGGCGTCGAGCAGCTCGAAGGTTCTTTCCCTGTCCTCATTGAAATAATACCCCTTCGGCTCTTGAACCTTTTTCATCATTTCGTAGAGTTTCTGTGCATCCATTATAATCCCAGCGCCTCCTTGATCTCATTTTCCTTAAACCCCACGATGACCTTGTCGCCGATGATGATCGTCGGAAACGAGCATTTCGGGTTGAACTTCTTCACATCCGCCAGAATCGCTTTGCGCTCGTCTCCCTCCAGCAGATCGACGTCCACGAACTCGTACTTGATCGTGCACTCGGAAAGCATCTTCTTGGTCGACTTACAGTGGCTGCAGGTACTGAGGGAATAAATGGTTACCGGATTTTCTTTCGTCATAAGTCTTTTCCTTCCATCCTGAATTGATATCCGCGCCGATCGATGCTCGGATGCCGTTGAATTCGTGTTCGGTGGCATACATTTGACAGTAAGACGATCGTCTGAATCTCGTTGATCAGGTGTCGACAGCGATTTCTAACCGCCTGCATAATATAAAAAAATTGTACTGGCAATTTTTTTTATTTTTCCTTGACAAGAAATAATCCCCCCTGTAGGTTTAATAGTAATCATTACTATTAAGTGCCGACGGTCGGCAAATTGTTTTAAGATGCCGAAATGTTTATGATATTCATTTTTTAACAACCTCACCACGAAGGGAGCAATTATGGCAGAAGAAAAAAAAATCATCGCGAAAAAGGAAAAAGAGATCAACTTCCGGGACCTGACGACCTGCGACGCCACGATCCAGATGCTTGAAAAAGCCAAGCGTGACGGCGTGGAAACCGCTTGGGACCGGGCCATCAACATGAAGGC
>Ga0316198_10000823_pt1 | contig 17179 bp, 18 predicted proteins | sample OudBieAanoxic_MG_FD_204935 | JGI IMG/M metagenome (GOLD analysis project Ga0316198, IMG submission 204935) | Coastal sediment microbial communities from Oude Bieten Haven, Netherlands - site A anoxic | ecosystem: Environmental > Aquatic > Marine > Coastal > Sediment | place: Netherlands...
ACCAGGGACTGGATAACAAAAGGAAGATTTTCTTCAAGTAATTCTTTCCCATTGAAGCTGGGTATAATTACTGAAACACTTTTTGACATTGATTGAGCATGTTGAGGTTATTTCTTTCGCGACTTTTTGAAATTTACCAGGCCACTATATCTCAAGCCCAGGAGACCCCCAAAATTATCAATAATCTGTCCGAAATCATAGGAAACAGCAGCCTGAAGGCTTAGGCCTTTAACTTTGGTGAATCTGTAATCTATTTCAAAAAGGCTGTACCATTGCGTCTTTGTCCCATTATAGTACCATTCAAAATCGGGATCCAGAACGATCCCGTCCCATTTGTACCTTCCTTCATATTCCTGCCATGAACCATAATTCTGCGTATAGGTAAGTTTAGCCCAATAGCTAAGCCTGTGATTAAATGCCCCTTCAAAACCAAAATGGTGAGCCTTGACCCGGTTATTTACAACATACTCTCCACTAATATTTAAACCAGTGTATTTTAACATTTGCGGTTTTGTATGGAAGATTGACATGCCCATAATCCTACCCTGATAGATATTGCGGTAATTATTATTATTGTAATAGTCTACCCGCCCTCCAAACCTGTGTCCATAGTTAACTTCATCTTCCAGAAAATCATACCAGTCAATAACATCGAATCCCGAAACATCATATCCCAGGTCAGTATAATATTGCTCAAGCCAGAGCCTGTCATCATCTCTGAAGGGAAATAGAATCTTTCCATCGACTACCGGATCCGGAGTACCTTCTCCTACCTGGTTGGTCGTGGAGACATATTCATACAAGGCTTTCCTGATAAAAGGAAGCTTCGTCTCTACTATGGCGCCTATGTAATTATCCTTATTGTACTTAAACCATTTGTGAAAACCCCCACTGTCATTAATGGGTTTCTGCTGATATAATTGAAATTTTAATCCTTTGATCCTGAAGTTAAGGCCCCAATCAAATATTCCCATATGTTCCCCATAGGCGTTTGCGGCTTCACCCTTCTGACCGGCCACATTGGATCCCCTGGCAAAGAAAGCTGACCAGAAATCATACGGAATTTCAGTCCCGTCGCTCCTGGTGCCTCCATAAATACCCAGATGAGCGATGCCCAGGTGCAGGTTTACAGGTAATTTATTTGATCGTATATACGCATATTTCTCCTGCACATACGAATCGCTTATTAAACTATGTTCAAACCTGTCCTCTTCTAACCATCCATGGTTGAAAGCACCCATCACCTGCACATAACCCTTGGTAAATGGCACATTTACATACTCGTAGAAACCTATTCCCACCCTGGGATAAGGAAGTGCGTTGTTGCTGATGATAAAAGAACCTACAGACAGTCTCTCACTGTACTGACCGATGGTATATTCCTGTCTCCCGGCGATTATTTTCAGTTTCCCATACCTTAGATTAAGATAACCCTGGTAAATAAAGTTTCTCTTAACATTCAGAGTAAAAGCTGCATCAAACCCAATCTCAATCCCAAATTTTTTTCCAAAAGACATTGGCATGCTGAATCCCGGAACCAGCATCAGGTTGTTGGTGGTATCACTGAACATTCCGTAGCGGTTACTTACTATCCAATGAGATGGGTAGCCTTCCGTCCCCATGGCAGCATATCCCTGAACATGATATTCCAGGGAATCTATCCTTGAAAAGGATAAATGAGCCATTAGAATGAAAAAGAAAATCAGAAATCTTTTCAGGATCATCCAGGATTTTTTTTAAAAATACGAATTATAAACTATTGTAAATTTTTAGTAAGGCAGAAATATGGTTTTGGCACCGCAAAGTTAACTAATTTGTACAAATAGTTATTTTCATATTAAAAGAAGGATCAGAAAGTATTTTCCTATATTCACAGATATATAACTTATCTATCTGCAGAATATTATAAATGTTCAACGTGCTTCTAGATATGGGTAAACTGAAAAATCCCAATTCAGGACTGGGTCAGTTCAGCTATTATTATGGAAAGCACATTTCAGAAATAGATAATAAAGATTTGTACTTTAATTTTCTTGTCCCGGAATCAAAAACTGGAATATTCGGGAAGGACTATGGGTATGAAAATACATCATTGCTTAGAAGAATTGCCCCATTTTTTTGTAAAAGATATGATCTCTGGCATGCATTACATCAGGATTCCTCTTTTTTACCAGCTGACACAAAATCTCCATACATCCTGACTATTCATGACCTTAATTTTCTGAAAGAAAAAACCCGGTTTAAAGCCAGGAGACGTTTGAGAAAATTGCAAAAAAAGGTTGACCGCGCATCAGCTGTAACATTCATTTCAAATTATACAGCTAAAATCTCCAGGGAGAATCTTAATCTTGAAGGAAAAATCTCACGTGTAATCTATAACGGAGTAGATATTGATTCTGATAAAGAAGTGGCAAGGCCATCATACCTTCCTGAAAAAAAATATTTACTGGCCCTTGGGATGGTACTTAAGAAAAAGAATTTTCACGTTTTAGTAAATCTTATTGATAAGATTGAAGCGTATAATTTAGTTATAGCCGGTGATACAGCATCTGAATATGCCAGGATGATTATAAATATTGTAAATGGCCGGCATCTCCAAAAAAGGATTATTTTACCCGGCACTGTATCCGAAAATGATAAGATTTTTTTATATAGAAACTGTTCTGCTTTTCTTTTTCCTTCCAGAGTGGAAGGATTTGGCTTACCCGTAATTGAAGCTATGAGGTTCGGCAAGCCTGTTTTTATCTCGGATAAAACCAGTTTACCCGAAGTTGGAGGGGATCTTGCCTATTATTGGAACAACTTCGATCCGGAATACATGGCGGATATATTCAATTCAAAAATAAGAGAATATAAAGAAAACGAAGAGGATATGAAAAATAAACTTATTGAATATTCAAAGATGTATGATTGGAAGAAAAGTATAAAACAGTATTCGGACCTTTATCTGGAGGTTTTAAATAATCAAAATTAAATGTTTTTATAGACTATATTTAAAGTTATCCGGTTTCCCAATTAGCTATGCTGCACTAATTAATCTAAAAAATACGCCCGAATAAAAATTCAACCATTATTTTTGTCAAACATTAAATAAATCAATGAAGACACTCTGGCGACTTCTTTCCTATGTAAGACCCCTGAATTTCTATCTGCCACAATTCTTCCTTTATACTTTCTTAGGTGTTCTTTTCGGATTAATGAATCTCACCTTGTTAAAACCACTATTTGATATAATATTCAACCAGATAGATCCTGAATTATTAACGACCTATTCATCAAAGCCGGTATTCACACCCAATTTTGAGTATATTATACATGCATTTTATTATTACCTGATTCAGGTTACTTCGAAATTTGGCGATTATGGATCACTTATTTTCATTTGTATTATTATTATTTCTGCTAACCTTCTGGCTAATACTTTTCGTTATCTTTCTCATATAATTACAGGTATTATCCGGGCTAAAACTGTTAAGAATCTCCGGCAGGATTTCTTCAGCAAAGTAAGTCATCTGCATATCGGGTTTTTCTCCAGCGAACGTAAAGGAGATATCATGTCCAGGATCAGTAATGACGTTCAGGAGATTGAGAATTCAATTACCCAGATTCTGGAAGTCACGTTCAGGGATCCTGTAGCGATTATTTTATCATTCACTTACTTATTCTGGAGATCCCCCAGCTTAACATTTTTTACATTATTAATGATCCCGATTGCAGCTACTATTATTACTATAATAGCCGCCAAATTAAGGAAAACTTCGAAAGCCACTCAGGAGTCACTGGGGCAGATTGTGAATCAAACGGAAGAAATGATATCCGGACTCAGGATAATAAAAGCTTTCAATGCTGTTGCCTATATAAATAATCAATTTAAAAAGGAAACATACAAATATGCCAGAACGTATATCTCTCTGATCAGGAAAAGAGATCTGGCATCTCCATTATCTGAATTTGTCGGTGTAATATTTGTAGCAGCCATCCTTGTTTATGGTGGATCCCTTGTATTGAAACAACAATCAAACCTTGATGCTTCCGGATTTATAACCTATATCATTGTATTTTCACAGGTACTTACCCCGGCCAAGAGTATCTCAAAAGCGATAGCCAACATTCAAAGAGGAATAGTATCAGGAGAGCGATTATTTAAAATAATTGACATTGAACCGGATATTAAAAATAATCCAAATGCAATAACCAAAGATCAGTTCAAAGATAAAATAGAATTTCAGAATGTATATTTCTCATATGGCGAGAATCCCGTTCTTAAAAATATCAACCTGGTAATTCCGAAAGGAGAAACAATTGCTCTTGTCGGACCCTCCGGAGGAGGAAAATCATCTTTGGTTGACTTGATCCCAAGATTTTATGATATACAATCCGGGAAGTTATTGATGGACAATACAGAAATAAAGGATATTGATTTAATCTCTCTGAGGAGTCTGATGGGTATTGTTACACAGGAATCCATTCTTTTTAATGATAGCATTTTTAATAATATAGCATTTGGCCTGAATAATGTAAGTGAAGAAGATGTAGAACAAGCAGCAAAGGTGGCCAATGCGCATGAGTTTATTATTCAGACAAAAGATGGATACCATACCAACATAGGTGAAAGAGGCAGTAAACTTTCTGGCGGGCAGCGACAACGTATCAGCATTGCCAGGGCTGTATTAAATGATCCTGCTATTCTTATCCTTGATGAAGCTACATCAGCCCTGGATTCAGAATCAGAAAAACTTGTACAGGATGCCCTGGATAACCTGATGAGGGGAAGAACCTCTATTGTCATTGCCCATAGATTGAGTACTATTCAGAAAGCAGATCATATTATTGTGCTCAGGGATGGTGAAATTGTGGAAGAAGGAAATCACGACAAACTTATAAAAATGAATGGATTGTACAAGAAACTAAGTGAAATGCAATCATTCTAAATATTGAATTCTATAATTTTACTGATTAAGTATCCATGGGATCTTTTTATAAATATTTGATTTTTTAATGTACAATGAAATTAAATAAATATTCATTCGGAATAGGTGATAGATTTGCCCGGCAAGGTCTTGCACAACTACTGGCTTTTCAAAAATCAGTTGAAAAAAATTTACTCATTACTCCGGTCTGGAACAAATCTTACCGGGAACATAAAACAGTCCATTCGACTCCCCAGTCAGTCCGAAATGAAGCAGATGAGGCGGTAAAAGTATCCGGATGGGAGCATGAATACAGGGTTGATGCGGATCATATAAACCTCACTAATGTAGAAGAATTTATAGATTCTTCAGATTTTTTCACAATAGATGTTGCTGAATACATCAATAGCAAAGTTGAAGAAGAAGAAATAGAACAGTTCATAAAGATAAATTCAAAATTTATAGGAGAGATCGAAATACCATCTATACCGGAGCCATTTTATATTGACAGGGATTTCCTCTGGCATATTGGTGAAAAATTCTTAGGTGCTATTATGGAAGCAGCTAAAATCTATCAGTATATTAAATTAAAAAAGGGGCAATCCTTCATAGCCGAAGTTTCCATGGATGAGGTTGAAGAACCGCAAACTCCGGTGGAACTATTTATGATCCTGTCAGGGCTAGCTCAATATGGTATTGAAATTCAAACCATTGCCCCGAAGTTCACTGGCAGGTTTAATAAAGGAGTAGATTATGTGGGTGATGTTGAGACTTTTCAGAAAGAATTTGAAGAAGATTTGCTTGTTATCGATTATGCTATCAGAGAATTTAATTTGCCTGCTAATCTGAAGCTCAGCGTTCATTCCGGTAGTGACAAATTTTCTATATATGAATCTATTCACAATACAATAAAAAAGCACAACAAAGGGGTTCATGTTAAGACAGCAGGGACTACCTGGCTGGAAGAACTTGCAGGCCTTGCATTGTCAGGAAGACAAGGACTGGATTTGGCAAAAGAAATTTACAGCAAGGCGCTCAACAGATACGATGAATTGACAGGGCCTTACGCCACAGTCATAGATATCCGGAGAGAAAATTTACCACAGCCAAAGGAAGTAAACCGTTGGGATAATATTAAATTTTCACAGACTTTAAGGCATGATCAGAACAATCCTAATTATAATCCGGAATTTCGCCAATTACTTCATGTTGCTTATAAGATTGCGGCTGAATCCGGGAATCAATTCATCAGCCTGGTAAATAACAACAAGGATATTATCGGGCCTCTCGTCACCGAAAACATATTAAATAACCATATAGATCCTATATTTTCAGGGAAAAAGATAGTCTAATGAAAGAGTTTTTATCCGAAGATTTCCTGCTTGATTCAGATATGTCCAGGTCCTTATATTTCGACCATGCAAGCAAAATGCCCATCATTGATTATCACTGCCATTTACCACCGGATGAAATCGAAGCAGATAAAAATTTTGAGAATCTGACGAAGATATGGTTGGACGGTGACCATTATAAATGGAGAGCCATGCGTACCAATGGTATTGAGGAGAAATATATTACAGGAAAGGCCGGGGATTACGAGAAATTCGAAAAATGGGCGGAAACGGTTCCTTATACCATGAGAAATCCATTGTATCATTGGACACATATGGAGTTAAGAAATCCTTTCGGCATAACAGAACTATTGGATGCCGGGACAGCCAAAAGCATATATGATCAATGCTCCGAACTTTTAAATACTGAACATTTCAGCACCAGGAATCTATTGAAGAAATTCAAAGTCGAAGTAGTGTGCACAACGGATGATCCTACTGATACATTGGAACATCATGCAAAGATCAGGGAAGATGGATTTGAAACCATGGTATTGCCAACTTTCAGACCTGACAAGGCTATGGCTGCCGAGGATGTGGCTTCATATAATGAATATCTTGATAATCTTTCAGATATTTCCAATGTAGATATTAAAGATCTGCAATCATTAATCGAGGCACTGAAATCAAGGCATGATTATTTTCACCACATGGGTGGCCGGCTTTCTGATCACGGACTTGAACAAATGTATTCGAGCAGTTTCAAAAAGTCCGAAATCAAAAAGATATTCAACAGCATCAGGTCTGGCGTTTCTGTATCCAAAAAGAAATTGATAAAATTTAAGTCTGCACTGCTAATCTACCTGGCCGAAATGGACCATCAAAAAGGATGGACTCAGCAATTTCACCTCGGGGCTCTGAGAAACAATAATTCTAGGATGGCATCCATTTTAGGCCCGGATACCGGATTTGACTCCATAGGAGATAAAGAGATGGCCAGGCCAGTATCAAAATTTCTAAATAATCTCGACAAAACGAATACGCTACCAAAAACGATACTTTATAATTTAAATCCCAGAGATAACTATTTATTTGCGACAATGGTCGGGAATTTTAATGACGGCTCCGTGCCCGGTAAGATACAATTTGGATCAGGTTGGTGGTTCCTGGATCAGAAGGAGGGTATGGAATGGCAATTAAATGCCTTGTCAAATCTCGGTCTGCTGAGCCGGTTCGTCGGCATGCTCACAGATTCCAGAAGTTTCCTTTCCTATCCAAGGCATGATTATTTTAGAAGGATATTATGTAATTTAATTGGAAATGATGTCGGAAATGGTTTATTACCGAATGATTCAGCCTGGTTAGGTCAAATGGTAGAGAATATTTCATATTATAATGCAAAAAACTTTTTCAACTTTAAATCAAAATAAATATGGCTCGCTTTAAAAGATTGGATGTCTACAATAAAATTGTTGATACGGGCATAATCCCTGTTTTTTATAATAAGGATGCTGATACATGTAAAAAGATCATGAAAGCATGCTATGAAGGCGGGGGCAAGATATTTGAATTTACGAACAGAGGAGACTTTGCACACGAAGTTTTTTCGGAGATCAGCCATTTTGTAGCAGAAAACTTACCGGACATGGTGATTGGTGTGGGATCTGTTGTTGATGGGGCTACGGCATCATTATATATTCAATTGGGCGCTGATTTTATTGTATCTCCCGTTTTAAAGGAAGATATGGCCATCATATGTAACCGGCGCAAAATACCATGGATGCCGGGATGTGGAACTTTGACTGAAATCGCAAAAGCTGAGGAATTAGGAGCAGAAATAGTTAAGATCTTTCCTGCCAGCCAGATTGGCGGACCATCATTCATCAAAAATATCAAAGGTCCATGCCCCTGGACCAATATTTTACCAACCGGTGGAGTCAAGCCAACTGAGGAGAACCTGTCAGAATGGTTTAATGCAGGGGCTTTTTGCGTGGGAATGGGTTCCCAGCTGTTTGTGAAAACATCTGATGGTGAATTTGATTATCCGGGTATAATACAGAATATGAAGACATCTATCGACGTCTATAAAAAGATCAGGTTTAAATAATCCGAATTGCGGGAGAATTATGATTCAGCAGAAATGAGTATAACAATCTTGAAGTTAGGACGGGCAGGAAAATACACCGCAATAGTCTTTCTTTTTATAGCTCTGATGAGTGGATGTAAAGAATTGAGGGATAAGAGGTTTCTAAAACTTGCTCACACACTGCCACCAGACCATCCTGTACATGAAGCCATGGTTTTTATGGCGAAGAGGTGCTCCGAACTTTCGAAGGGTAAAATGGAAATTGAGATCTATCCAAGCGAACAACTTGGATCTGAACAACAGTGCGTTGAACTTTTGCAAATTGGAAGTCTTGCCATTACCAAGGTTTCAGCTGCTGTAATGGAAAGTTTTACCGAGGATTATAAAGTACTTGGTTTACCATATATCTTCAGGGATAGCGCTCATGCTGTTAATGTGCTGGATGGAGAGATAGGGCGGGAATTATTATTAAGTACAGAAAATCGATACATCCGCGGCCTGTGTTTCTATGACGCCGGCAGCAGAAGTTTTTACACAATAGATAAACCGATATTAAATCCTTCTGATCTCGAAGGCATGAAGATCCGTGTAATGAAAAGTAAAACCGCCATGGATATGGTTAAAGCGCTCGGAGGCTCCCCAACACCAATATCCTATGGTGAATTATACACTGCCCTGCAAAGCGGAGTAGTAGATGGGGCAGAAAACAACCCCCCTAGTTTCTATACTTCCCACCATTATGAAGTATGTAAACATTACGCACTTGATGAGCATACCGCCGTACCGGATGTTCTGATCATCAGCCAGCACATATGGAATAAATTAAGTGAGCAGGAAAAATCATGGATCCAACAGGCTGCGACTGAATCCGTGGCCGTAGAAAGAAAACTCTGGTCTGAATCGGTTAAAAAATCTCTTGCAGAGGTTCAAAAGGCAGGAGTGACCATTTATTATCCTGACAAAACTCTTTTTGCTGAAAAAGTAGATGAGGTTTATGATTCCTATAAGGATCAGGAAAGATTGTATAGTTTTATTAAAAGAATACAGGCGACTCAATAGATCTCTAAATATGAAATTGCGCAGGCATGTAGATTCAATCCTGGAAAAACTGCTGATTTTACTAATGAGCATCCTGGTGATTGATGTATTGTGGCAGGTTATAAGCCGTTATATTCTATCCTCCCCGAGTTCGTTCACTGATGAACTTGCTGGCTTTCTGTTGATCTGGGTGAGTCTCTTTGGAGCGGCGTACGTCACCGGCAGGAAGGAGCATCTGGCAATTGATCTGCTGCTTCAGAAGTCCAACCCTAAAAATAAAATGAGGCTTGAATTGTTTATACATTTTGGGGTTTTCCTGTTTTCGTTTTTTGTGCTTTTCATTGGAGGGATATGGCTGGTTTATACAAGATTTACATTGGAAGTGAAATCGGCAGCATTACAGCTGCCACTTGCTTACGTATATATCGTTCTTCCTGTTAGCGGATTAATTATTCTGTTTTATTCAATAGATAATAGTCTTGATTTATTAAAATCAGATAAGAAGTAATTGCATATGGAATATTTTGGGATATTAATATTGGTAGCGAGTTTTGTTTTTCTATTATCCATTGGTGTTCCGATTGCTTATTCAATAGGTATTTCCGGCATACTGACCATGCTGGTGAGTATTGATTCATTACCAGCTTTTACCACTTTTGCCCAGCGAATGGCAACCGGTCTTGACAGTTTTGCTCTATTGGCCATACCCTTTTTCATTCTGGCAGGTTATATAATGAATTCAGGTGGGATCGCCTACAGGTTAATTGATTTTGCAAAAGTGCTTGTAGGCGGATTGACGGGTGGACTGGCCTACGTAAATGTAATCGCGAATATGCTTTTTGGAGCAATTTCCGGCTCATCGGCAGCAGCAGCCTCTGCAATTGGGAGTATTATGGGACCGGAAATGGATAAAGAAAAGTACGATAAAAATTTTAGTGCCGCGGTAAATATAAGTTCAGCGACAACTGGTCTATCCATTCCACCAAGTAATGTTCTTATAGTTTATTCCCTAGCAAGTGGTGGTGCTTCCATTACGGCCTTATTTCTTGCAGGTTATATCCCGGGAATTCTGACAGGCATTGCTATCATGATTACATCCATGTCTATTTTGATATATCAGGAAAAAGGAATCAAAGGTGTTGCGTTTTCCCTTTTAAAAATTCTCATAATTTCAGTCCTTATTTTGATTCTGATCAGCGCTATGTTCTATGCACATAATAATTTTTCATCCACCATATATCGATCTGTCTGGATTCTTTTAATAGGGATATTCATTTTATTCTCTGGATGGAAGATCAGGAAAAATAAGAAAAAAACACTACTCGGATTAAAGAAATTCTGGGCTGCATTCCCAAGCCTTATGATGCTTGTAATTGTAATAGGAGGTATTGTGGCAGGTTTTTTTACAGCAACTGAAGCCTCTGCTATTGCGGTATTGTACGCTTTGATCCTTGCACTTCTATATCAGGAAATCACCTACAAAGACCTGCCGGAAATATTACTTCAATCGGTAAGAACTACATCAATAGTAATGTTGCTGGTAGCGGCCTGTATGGGTCTTTCATGGATCATGGCTTATGAAAACATACCTCAAAATGTCAGTGCCGGATTGTTGAGCTTCAGTGATAACCCATTCGTCATATTATTGATAATAAATATGATTCTATTGTTCGTAGGTGTATTTATGGATATGACCCCTGCAGTGCTGATATTCACTCCCATATTCCTTCCAATAGTCCAGACACAATTGGGATTATCACCTATTCATTTCGGAATTATTATGGTGCTTAACTTAAGTGTTGGCTTATGCACTCCTCCGGTTGGCTCAGTATTGTTCATTGGCTGTAGTGTCGCTAAAGTTAAAATTCAGGATGTAATTAAGCCTTTGCTCCCGATGTTTATAGCAATGATTGCTGTTCTGATGCTGGTGACCTATCTCCCGGAACTTTCTCTATGGTTGCCTGAATTATTCGGGTACTAAAAAAAAATCCCGCTATGAACGGGATACTTTAACTTCATTCTGCCAGGTCGTAACATCCATGGCTTTTATAGCTCTTAAGATGTCCCTGCGGCTGACCTGCCCAACCAGGCGTCCTTTATCGTCTGTAACAGGAAATCTTTTATAGTTTTTCTTCAGAAATTCATTGGCTACATCTACTACATCCGCTTCAATACTAACTGTTTTTAGATTCGTAGTCATGTATTTCGATACTTTACTGGTTGATATGGGCTGATTATGATAGACACTATCAATAATAACCGTGATACAATCTTTTTCCGAGATCATCCCTATTAATTCCTTATTTTCATTTAAAACAGGAGCTCCGGAGATCTGATGTTCGATCATCGTATCAATAGCTTTAATTATATCTGTTTCCGGGGTAAATGTAATCAGGTCGGTAGTCATGTACTTTGTTACCGGCTCATAGTTTGAGGAGGTCCCGGCCTTTGATTCGCTGCCTCCTTTTCTTACTAATTTTGGTTTAAAATTCATATTTATTATTATTTGGTATAGTGTTCTTAAGATAGTATTTTATCATGCTTTTGATAGGCACAGCCTGTAAAAGTATGCATTTTTTTAATGATTCCAAAATAATGGCATTGACAGATTATGATCTTTTAGTTAAGGTGAGATGAATTCATTAACCAGTCCTTATGTAGATGGAATTCATATAAATACTTATCTTTATGATCAAATAGAAATTATATTTTTGCATGATGAAAGTGGCTATTGCTCTTATCTCTTTGATTTTATTTTTCGAAGATAATCCTGATCCCTTGCGATTTCAGGATGAAATCAATTCGTATAAACAGGCTGATAAAACTGACCCTCCTCCTGATGGATGTTATTTATTTATTGGGAGTTCCTCTATGCGAATGTGGAAATCATTGCAGGAAGATTTTAAAGATTATCCGGTAATTAACAGAGGTTTTGGAGGGTCGCATTTCTCAGATGCCATATACTATTTTGAAGACCTGATACTCACATATAATCCTGAGAAGATCGTTATCTATGAAGGAGATAATGATATAGCTGGTAATAAAAGTCCAAATACAATCATAAAGGACCTTAAAGAACTTCTTGGAATGATTCGTGGTAATCTGGACCATCCGGATATCGCTATTATCTCCGCAAAACCAAGTCCAAGAAGATGGGATTTAAAAAATAAATATGAAAAATTAAATACAAAATTTAAGAAACTTGCCAGTAAAAATGAGGATTTAACATATATTGATGTTTATACAGATATGTTAAATGAGAATGGCCTTCCGGAACCAGAACTTTTTCTGGAAGACAGTCTTCATATGACAGAAAAAGGTTACCAGATCTGGAAAGAACAAATACGACCTTTTGTTGAAAATTAGATTTCCCGAAAAAAACCCAAGCATCCAAAAATGAAATCTCTTATAATACTACCCTTAATTTTAGTTTCTTTCAATACTTTTCCTCAGGATTGGTTTACAGAGCATGCCCAAGGTGAAAGTGTCCCCGGGTATGTTCTTGGAATAGCTGGTGATACCATCATGGGATCGGTTAAATATGACTACCCCGTCGTTATGCAGAAAAGGGTAGTCTTTAATCCTTTGCAGGGGTCTGTGGGTATGGAAGAGTATACTCCTGACAATATCAGGGGCTATTCTATAAATGAAAAATTGTGGGTCAGTACCACTGTAGTTATGGAAACTTATAATGGACAATATAAATTCAAGAGGTTTGGAATACTTGAATCTGATCCCGGGCCAATTTCCCTTTTGCGGGTATTTGATGAGCAGGATAAACTGAAAAAGAAAATTAACAGTGAAGAGGCTGAAAAAATCACAAAGAGCATTATGTTAGACTACCCGGAGAACTCACTAAAAAGCCTGTATATCAAGAAGACCGATGGAGAGGCTGAATTGCTTTCTGCCAAATCTTTCAGAAAATCATTTATCTCGAAAATAAGGATGTATGTTGGTGATTTTGATGATTTAATGGAAAAAATTGAAGCTAAACAATATCAAATAGGAGATATTAGAAAGATCGTTACCGAATATAATAATTGGGTTGAATCGAAGTTTCAATAAAATTAATCTGAAAAGTAGATTAATTTTCCTGTACTTCTTACTGTCACATCAAGAATTTCAGGTTCATGGAAATAATAAACATTGCCTGTACTCTGAATAACTCCTTCCAATTTGTTAATAGGATATAGTTCAACTCTATTTGAACCATTATGGTCGATTAATATATCCACAGCAGAAAGGTCCCTGGCCAGGAAACGGCTGTCAGCTGTAATGATCAGATCAAGAAAATCTGCATTTCCACTAAAAGTAAAATTTGAAATATATGCTGACTTGACAAATAGAGTATCCAAATCAATTTTCATATCAAAATTACCCGTCCCATCGGAGAAAATACTCAGATTATCAAGAATCAAAGTTTCTTTAGAATAAATATTAGCAAAATCGAAGATCTCTATTCCGGAAATATTGTTGGAAAATATATACACACCCGGATTTTCCGGAGATCTGACCCAATTGCATGAATTATCATTTGTAATGGTGAGTATCCCATATTCGACAGTGAGATGAATTTGAGGGATAAGATTTTTCCCAGCTTTTATAAATACACGCTGTTCACTTGAATTTACCAGATAAACATCCACCTCATCAAGTGCCTTGATGATACTAAAAGAATCAAGTTGAATTTCCTGTTCGATAAGCTCACCCGGCTTCTTAAAACAACCAAACGCGTTCTCGCTGTCACAACCAGAAAAAGTAAAAGCAAAACAAATCAATATAAATATAGTCAACTTTTTCATTTATTAAATTGTTATTCCGATCCCCCATTCGGAATGGTCCGCTTTGGCAAAATGCGTAATGAATCCGTAATGCAGATATACATTTTTGCTTAAATAGAATTTCAGAGCAATTCTTTGATATACAATTTTATCTGTTTTATAAGGCCGGTATACATAAAATCCCAATTGAGCCAAAAGCGAGATCCTGTTCATCTTTAATTCATACCCTGCAGTCAATCCCACCCTTTTATGATCGAGCGTGTCAGGATCAATATCTCCCTGCGCCATTTCTTCTTTTAAGGCCGTATTGCTGAAACCATCAATCCCGGCATTTAAAATGCTAATTTTCGAGATCTGCTTACTTACGTAAAAAGTAAGTACATATACGGAAAAGTTCGGGCCACCAATGGGAGGGATTTTCTTTAATCCATAACTGAAATTAATATTATATTTTAATCTCTTATCCCATGTATAATTTTCATCCACGGGCAAATATTCAGGTGCTACACTATTGAGGCGATAGGTACAACCCAGATTTGCTGAAAAAATATTGATCCCTTTATTAGGTTGAGTTAAAGCGGCAACGGAGAAATGAGAAAGCGTCAATGCGCCTGTTATTTTCCACCTCTCTGTTAGTTTATAATTCAAACCCAACCGTAATTGCATGTCATTTGTAACGGATCCCCCAACCCCTATATTCTGATTATTGGTTTCAGGATCATAGGGTTTTGTATGAAATCCGATACCGGTACCGATCTTTAACAATGCCTCAAATTTGCGGGTTCGTTTTAAAATGAAATCCATGTAAAAAGTGCCGGCGAAAGACTCTCCAAGCATATCATTGCCATAGTTGAAATATGAAAAGGCAAAACCAACATCCGGATATTTGAAGATCGACTCCCATATCTGATTTCCATAGGTATTTTTATTGATCAACACTTCAGCCCCGGTAGTGATCCCCTGTGAGATATGACCCATATACCGGTCGTGCTTGACAACAAATCCCGTAAACATATTGGCCCCTACTGTATAGGTGTACTTTGGAGTCTTTTTTACAGACTGTGTAAATGCCTTGTTAAATAGACTAAAAAAGCAGAATATTGCGAGCAAAGTATATTTCAAGATCTCTGGTTCATTTCAGGCTACTAATTTAAGATAAATTTTGATTTATGTCGTTGAAAGGTAAAATTGCTATTGTTACAGGTTGTTCTAAAGGGATAGGCCTTACGACAACCATAGCATTGTTAAACAAAGGCGTGAAAGTGGCTGGCTGGAGCAGGACGCCGCCCGATTTGACACATATGGAATTTACACATTTTCAAACTGATGTTTCAAACTATGAATCTGTGCAGAAATCTTTTCAGAAAACTATCCTCAAATACGGCCAGGCGGATATACTGGTAAACAATGCAGGATTAGGATATGCGTCTGAGTTTGAAGAATTGGAAACAGCTAAATGGCTTGAAATGTTTGACGTTAATGTTCATGGAATGTATTATTGCTCAAAAGTGGTAGTTCCCGGGATGAAGCAGAAAGGATCTGGTCACATCGTGAATATCGGTTCGATTGCAGGCACTACAGCAGTAAAGAACATGGTGGGCTATGCTGCCACGAAACATGCAGTAACAGGTATGTCGCATTCCTTATTTATGGAATTGCGGGAATTTGGGATAAAGGTAACATGTATCTATCCCGGTTCAGTAAAAACCAGTTTCTTTGATAATATTGATGAAATCGATGCACATGAGAATATGATGAATCCGGAAGATATCTCAGGTACCATTATTCATGTCCTGGAATCTACGGGCAATTATCATCACGTGGATATTGAAGTGCGTCCTTTAAAACCAAAAGGCTAATTTGATATAAATTTGGTAATTTCACTATTATTACAATTATGTCAGTTGAAGTAGTAAATCTGACTAAAATATTTAACCAGCAGAAGGCTGTGAACGACATTACCTTTTCCGTAAGGAAGGGTGAGATCCTGGGCTTTCTGGGACCAAATGGTGCTGGAAAATCTACAACCATGAAGATGGCGACAACCTATCTGCCTCCAACTTCCGGGAGCGTTTTAATTAATGGAATCGATGTGTTAAAAGATCCGCTCTCAGTCAGAAAAATTATTGGTTATCTGCCGGAACACAATCCTTTATACCTGGATATGTATATAAAGGAATATCTTGAATTCGTTGCTTCATTGCATGGGATCAAAGGAAAATCACTGAAATCAAAAATACGGGACATCATAGCAAAGACTGGTCTTGAACTGGAAAAAAGAAAAAAAATAGGCCAATTGTCGAAAGGATACAGACAACGTGTTGGCCTGGCCCAGGCCATGATCCATGATCCGGAAGTTTTGATATTAGATGAACCGACATCAGGACTGGATCCCAACCAGATTATTGAAATCAGGGCATTGATCAAGGATTTCAGCAAACAGAAAACTGTGATATTCTCAACTCATATCATGCAGGAGGTCCAGGCAATGTGCGACAGGGTAGTTATTATTGACCAGGGAGAGATTGTTGCAGATGATAAAGTGGAAAACCTGAAGGGTAAACCCTCAAATCAACAAGTGGTTACAGTTGAGTTTGAGGTATCCCCTGATATTGATATATTCAAGAAAATAAAAGGTATCCGAAATCTGGAACTTGAAGGAAATAAAGTTAAGATCTTTGTTGATCCTGACATGGATATCAGAAGCGATATTTTCAAACTGGCCACTGAGAAAAATCTTTCATTGATTGGTTTACATAAAGAAGATGCCTCTTTGGAGAATATATTTCAACAACTCACTAAAGACAATATTAAGGAACCGGAATAATGTACCAGGTATTTAAAAAAGAATTTAACGGCTTTCTGAATTCCTTTGTGGCATATATCGCTATATCAGTTTTTCTTATCGGGATTGGATTACTCATGTGGGTTTTCCCGGACACCAGTGTCCTGAGTTATGGATTTGCTGACCTCGAGACACTGTTTACTTTTGGCCCTTATGTATTTATGTTCCTGGTGCCTGCGATCACCATG
>Ga0316198_10000824_pt1 | contig 17113 bp, 7 predicted proteins | sample OudBieAanoxic_MG_FD_204935 | JGI IMG/M metagenome (GOLD analysis project Ga0316198, IMG submission 204935) | Coastal sediment microbial communities from Oude Bieten Haven, Netherlands - site A anoxic | ecosystem: Environmental > Aquatic > Marine > Coastal > Sediment | place: Netherlands...
AGAAGGTCGACGCCTTCTGCGACGGCATTCGGGAGCTCATCGAGCGGCACCCGTACACGCGCAAGGACTACTACCACGTCTACTTCAACGAATTCGGCGCCGCCAGCCTGGAGATCATGCTGTACGTCTTTTTCGTCACACCGGACTGGGCGACGGAACTCCGCGAACGCCACCGGCTGGCGGTTGACATCCTCCGCCTGGCGAAGGAGATGGACGTCGAGTTCGCCTTCCCCACCCAGACTGTCTACCTCCGCCAGGAGGACTGGGCCGCGCCCGAGCCCGCCGGCGCAAGCTACCCCGACGCCAGCCGAGCCGAGGGAAAGAGAGCGCGCGCGGCGGCGCGGAGGCTGGTCGACGACGCGCTCGGTGGCGAGGCTCCTCCACCGGTCGAGTTCGCAGCACCTCCCGCGCAGGACGGCGGTGACGCGGGCGAGTGATCGTCCCCGGGCGACAAATGCCTGCGGGTGCCGCAACCATGGGTGCCACGTACCGCATTGTTGCGTTGTCGCTGGCTGCGAAGCGTTGGCTCGGGCGGGGGTAAACCCCGCCCCTACGATCTCTTCCCAAACCCTGTAGGGGCGGCACCTGTGCCGCCCTTGCGTGATCAAAGGGGCATCGTCGGTCAAGGGCGGGATATATCCCGCCCCTACAGTGTTCTATTTGGCGCCCTTCCCAGAATCGTTGAACATGGGTGCGCATGGGGGCCACCCTTCGCATTGCCTCATTGTGATGTTGTGATCAGTGGCGCCCTTGTTCGACGCATTCTCCTCTCAATCCTGAGGTTCATCCCAGAAACGGCGAACCTCATCGTCCAGGCCTGTCATCTCCCAGCGGATGAGGGAGATTGGGATCATGCCGGCGGCAAGGAACTGGTCGTGGAACTCCTTCAAACTGAACCGGTCGCCGAACTGCAACGCCCGATCGGCGAGAAGCTGTTCGATCTGGATTTTTCCCATCTGGTAGCTGATGCCGTACGCCGGCTCACGCAGGTAGATCTCTGCATCGACACGCGCGACGTTGTCATCCATCATCGGTGTGCGGTCGATCATGTAACGCGCGGCATCCTGGATGGTGAACTCGTTGTTGTGCAACCCGACGTCGGCTCGGTTTCTCACGGCCCGCGCGATCTGGAAGATGTAGAAGAGTTCCCGCGTCCTCGGCAGGTCGTCCAGAAGACCGGCTTGTAGGAACATTTCCTCCAGGTACAACGCCCAACCTTCGATGCGTCCGCTGTCGTAGTACGGTCCGCGGATGGGCCGCTTGTCGTGTTCTTTGACCAACATGTCGAAACGGTGGCCGGGTATGACTGCGTGGACGTGATCGGGACGTGGGTCGCGATATTGGACCTGCTCCCAGAAGTTTCTTCGCCCATCGGGTCGTTCGATCCAGGGGACGTTGTGACCGAACTCTCCGACGTAGTCGGGGATGGTCAGAATGCCCTCCTCACGGATGAAGCGGCGGATCTGCTCATCGGCTTCTCGGATTCTCTGTTCGTAGTCTTCCGCGCTCGAAGCAGGCTCGAGGATCGGCACGTCGCGGTTCTTGTTGTGCTCCAGCTCGAGGAAGGTCCAACCCCGATGGAGCTCCCGGTCCCCGATGGTGGCAATGTCCTCCATGGTGAAGGGCATATACAGGACGTTCTGGAGGTACCACTCATAGTTCTCCCGCCCGATGCCCGCCGGTGCATCCATCCATCTTTTTAGGAGCCAGTCCCTGAATTCGATAATCGCCTCCAGGGCCGCCTGGGCTTTGGGCACCGTGTCCGGGTGGTGCTCCTCGAGCCGCTGATTCAGGTCTCGATACCAACCGATGACTCCCTCTGGAGGAACCTCCCGGTAAGGATGTCCATGGCCGACGCCGTCTGGCTGTTGGAGATCTCTCAACGCCATCATGCGGAACTCACGGGCGCCCTCGGTGAGACTGCCCTTGGCCTGGTCAAGGAAGGTGGGCACCGACTCCAACCGGCTTTCGAGCTCCGACAGCTCTTCTTTGCTCGCGGGAAGCTCTTGAAACGCCACCCGCTGCACGGCACTGACGTAGATACCGGGGTCCCGCGCCCATGGCTTCAGCACTCGGTGCTTGAAGTCGAATTCGTTGAGCTGAGCCCGAACCAGGAGGTAGTCCACCTTTTCAGGGATCGTCCATCCGCCGGGGTCGATGGCTTCGAGTCGGCCGAAAAATCCGCGTAGGCCGGTCATTTGGGCTTCCATCACCTCCGGGCTGTAGTCGGGCAGGCCGTCAGCGGACGCCGGCTTGCGAAACTCGAGAAACTCCTCGTTCAACTTGACGAGTGCCTGATAGTCACCGGCCTCCGCACCGCGTCCGCATGCAACGAAACTCAGGACAAACCAAGCGGCTGCCGCCACGCCAACCATTCCTCTTCTCATCGCGATCTCCCTTCCGGAATCACGTGCCTCTCGACACACACCGCCCGGCCACGAGCATAACGGTAACGGGTGCCACGTTCACATTTGTTGAATTGTGAAGGCCCTAAACGCACCAACAAATGTGGAAGTGTGAACGTGGCACCGCAGCCGCAGAGATGAAGTGATACGTGGCACCGATGCATGCCGATGCGTTGCACCGATGGAGGCCGAGGATCGGGGACGTAAATCGATATCCGATCCTGGTTGGAATTTTCCACTCGCGTCTTTAAGTTTCGCTTCTCGTCCGAAATCACAAGAGCCACATCGGCACAAGGGAGGAAAAGAAAATGAAGAATATTTTGGCAGCATTATTGATGGTGGCGACCCTGGGGGTTGGCGCGACTTCTGTGCAAGCCGAGACGGGATATTTGTCCGCCGTGCACGGGATACCAGGGCTCGAAGAGGCCGTCGAGGTCTACGTTAATGGCAATTTACTGTTCTCGTTTGAGTTCGGCGATACCTTTGGACCTGAGGCGGTCGATGTCGGCGATTACAATCTCGAGGTCTACTATAAGGGGAATCCAGTTTCTGTCCTGAGTGGCATGGTAACGGTTGAGGAGGGCGGCAGTTACACGGCAGTCGCGCACCTCGACGAGAACGCCGAGTTCGCTCCGCTGGCACTTTTCGTCAACGAGGTTTCGCCCATCCGAAGATTTTTCGGAAGGCTCCAGATCCATCACTTGGCAGCGGCGCCTACTGTGGATGCGTCGATTCGCCGCGGCTGGTCCCGGTGGCCCAAAGCAGAGCTCTCGGGGCTCTCCAACGGTGAGCAGGCGACCGCGATCGATTTCGTGTTGGGTAATTACAACGTCGCTCTGCTTGCTGGCGACGCGGAGGTTTTCAATACTGGGAAATTTTTCCTCCGCAAAGGTGACAATCTCGCCGTCTATGCGGTGGGTGTCTTCCCGGACAGCTTCGAGCTGGTCTATCTGCCGCTGAACTGACTTCAGATCCGAATTCGCCGCGCCTGAATCGGGCGCATGATTTTAGCAATTGACGCGGCCCGCCATCGTGGCGGGCCGTTTCTCATCAGGGGCCGCGCATCATGCGCATGGGTGCCACGTCCACACTTCCACACGTGTTGATTGGGACCGCTTGGGTGTCATGGCACCCCTGGAAATCTTCGGCCGGCGTTCAAAACAATGCGTCATTGCGGTACGTGGCACCGATCTTTTGGGCCTCGAAACTGCGCTGCGTCGGGCATGCGTGCCACGCACACATCTGTTGAATTGTGATGGGTAGCACCTTTGCGCGCAGAGCCTTGGCGCCAGAAATCCGTGTCGTCCGTGGCGTTCTAGGCTAAGATCCTCAGCAGATACCGAATCTCAGTAGGTGGATTGGCATGGAGCTGACACAAGGGCAGCAACTCGGGCACTACCGCATCGACGACAAGATCGGGCAGGGCGGGATGGGGTCTGTCTATCGAGCGACCGATACGCGTCTCAACCGCGAGGTCGCGATCAAGGTCTTGCCGGCAGAGGTGACGGCCGACGTGGAGCGCCGGCAACGATTCCGCCAGGAAGCGCTGCTGGCCGCAGCGTTCAATCATCCCAACATCGCCACGGTTCACGACGTCGGTGAGCAGGAAGGGGTGACGTTCATCGTCATGGAGCTGGTGCGTGGCGAGTCGCTTCGCAGTCTGGTCCGCTCCGAGCCGCTGGACATCGGGCGCGCGATCGACGTCGCGATCGGCATCGCGGCCGGTCTGGCGAAAGCGCATCGAGAGGGTGTGCTGCACCGCGACCTGAAACCGGACAACGTCGTGCTGACGGACGACGGGGTGCCAAAGGTTCTCGACTTCGGTCTCGGCAAGCTGATCGGCGACGCCGACCCTCAGGACAGTGGGCCATTGACCGAGGCGCCCACGGCCACCGTCGAGACCTCGCCGTACCTGACCCGGGAAGGTCAGGTCGTTGGAACGCTGGCCTACATGTCGCCCGAGCAGGTGCACGGTCGGCCGGTCGATGCGCGGTCGGACGTGTTCTCGTTCGGTGTGCTGTTGTACGAAATGCTTTCCGGCACGCGACCGTTTGCAGGCGAGTCAAGACTCGACACCGCGACGGCGATCTTGCGTGACGAACCGCCGCCGCTCGAGGAGCTGCGTCGCGACGTGCCGTCCGGGTTGCAGGCGATTCTCGCCCGCTGCCTGGAGAAGGCGCCCAAGAAGCGCTTCGCCTCGGGAGTGGAGTTACACGAGGCACTGCTCGAACTCAAGCGTGGGCTCGAGGCGCCGGCCGCCGGTCTCGGATCGCTGCTGCGGCGTCCGGCGGTTCTCGTTGTTTTGGTGCTGTTCGTCCTGCTGATCGGCATCGGAATTGCCTGGGTGCTCCGCCACAACGCGCGGGTGTCGTGGGCCCGCAACGAGGCGGTGCCGGAAATCGAGCGGCTCTACAGTTCGGGCGACAAGGACGGCGCCTTGCGGCTGCTCTACGAGGCGTCGGAGATCATCCCCGATGACCCCTACCTGGTGGAGTTCATCGAAAACATCGGGATACCCGTGTCGTTCGACTCCGATCCGCCCGGTGCTGTCGTCTGGGTCAAGGGCTACAACCATCCCGAGCGCGAGTGGATTCGGTTGGGCGAGACGCCGCTCGAGAACGTGGTCGTCGCCCAGCCCGCCCGCTACCGAGTCGAGAAGGCGGGCTACGCCACCTTCGAGGGTTCGCCGTTCGGCGGCCACATGACCTTTCGTCTCTTTCGGGAGGACGAGATCCCTCCCGGGATGGTCTGGGTGGCGGCCGGTAGGGCCGGGTTCGGCGCGGGGGATTCGGTCGCGCTCGACGGGTTCTGGATCGACACCTACGAGGTGACCAATCGCGAGTACAAGGCGTTCGTGGATGCCGGCGGCTACCGCGACGACGGGTTCTGGGTAGAAGGGATCGATCGCGGTGCCTTCGTCGATACGACCGGACGCCCGGGTCCCGTGGGCTGGACGCTCGGCAGCTATCCCGAAGGCGAGGACGACCTCCCGGTCGGCGGGGTGAGTTGGTTCGAGGCCTCGGCCTATGCCGCGTGGGCGGACAAGAGCCTGCCGACCGTTTTCCACTGGCGCCGCGCGGCGCAGCAGAGCATCTTTAGCGAGATCCTGCTGTGGAGCAACTTCGACACCAACGGGCCCGTCCCCGTCGGCACCTCCGGGGGCATCGGACCCAACGGCACGTATGACATGGCCGGCAACGTCAGGGAGTGGTGCATCAATCGCAACCGCGACACACGCCACATCCTGGGCGGTGCGTGGTCGGGGCCCGACTACCTCTACCGCAGCACCGATTCGGCCGATCCGCACGACCGGCTGAAGATCAACGGTTTCCGCTGCATGCTGACCAGCGACCCGCTGCCGGATGCCTCGTTGGTCGAGATCGAGCACACGGTGATCGACCACCGGGGGGATTCCGCGATCGACGACGAGGCTTTTACCCTCGTCCGGCAGAGTTTCGACTACGACGACCGCGACCTCGGCACCAGGGTCGAGTCGATCGACGACGGACCGGAGTATTGGCGCCACGAGGTCGTTTCGGTTCGCGCGGCGTACGGCGACGAGCGGATGGCGATCCACCTGTACCTGCCCAAGAACGCCGAACCGCCGTATCAGGCGGTCGTCTACTTCCCACCGTCGAGCGCGCGCTACCTCACAAACAGCGCGAACCCGAGCTTTCCGTTCGGTTACTTCATCCCCAAGAGTGGGCGCGCGCTGGTTTATCCGATCTACCAGAGCACCTACGATCGGCGGGTTGAAAAGCACGGCCCCAACGACGAACGGGACGAGACGATCCAGATCGCCAAGGACCTGCGCCGAACGGTCGATTTTCTCGAGACCCGCGAGGACATCGACAGCGACAGGCTGGCCTTCTACGGACTCAGCTGGGGCGCCTATATCGGTCCGCTGCTGACCGCGGTCGAGCCCAGGTTTGATGTGAGCATTCTGGTCGCGGGTGGGCTGTACCCAATCCGGGAGGGCTGGCCGCCGGCCGACGTGCCGCAGAACTTCGCGCCGCGGTCGACCGTGCCGACGTTGATGATCAACGGGAAAGCCGATTTCCAGGCCCCGGTCGAGACCAACATCCAACCGATGTTCGACATGCTGGGGACCACCGCCGAACACAAACGCCTGGCCCTGCTCGATGGCGGCCACGTCCCGGCCTCGCCCAACGAGGTCATCCGCGAGGTGCTGGACTGGCTCGATCTATATCTCGGACCGGTCGACAACGGGGCTCGGCCCGTCGCGAACTCGGAGAACTGAGGCGGGGTTCAACAGATTCTGAGCTCCGCGCATTAGTGCCACATGCATCATCATGGATGCCACGTTCCGCATTGTTGCGTTTTCGCTAGCCGCGAAGCGTTGGCTCGGGCGGGGGTAAACGCCGCCCCTAGGATCGCTTCCCAATCCCTGTAGGGGCGGCACCTGTGCCGCCCCCGCCCTGTCATTTCAACCGAGGGCCGACTGGACCCGAGTGGAGGGATCTATGGAAATTTCGGTATTCCACATCTAACCCCATAGATTCCTCCACTACCTCACTTCGCTCGTTCGGTTGGAATGACACGGAGGGCAAGGAGCAATGGCGGGATAGATCCCGCTCCTACGTCAGAAGACCGCGCTTGGACAATCGTTGGCGGGCCCAAATATCATCCCGCCCCTACAATGTTCTATTTGGCGCCCTTCCCAGAATTGTAGGGGAGGGGTTTATCCCCTCCCAAGAATTACTGCTGGACCTTCTGTGCCTCGAACCTGCGCTGTGTCCAGAGCAGCTTGAACGGGTCGGCCGTTTCGATCAGGCCTGCGAATGCTGCGTCGATGAGTCCGGCTGCCGGACCGGCGACGACATTTGCGCACGGCACGCAGTGCGGATCCAGGGTCGCGTAACGGATGTCGCTGCCGCGCTCGGCCAGGAGGGTGTTGAGGCCTGCAAGCAACGTCTCGAGGTCGTACCACTCACCGAGGTTCCGGATGTGCAGCCGGTAGGCGCGCCCCCTGGAATACGCGGTGAGCACGTGCGGCTGTTTTCGCGCGCTTTTAATTGCGGTCACCAACAGGTCGTGCTCGTCGCGGTCGAAACTGCCGTCTTCCATTTCGGCCACTTGCAGCGGGAAGGACATTCCATCGATCGTTGAAGAAACAGATTTTGGGCCCGATCCGAGGTCGAGAGTTTCAAGGGCCGGCCACCGTTCCTCGAGCACGACATCTTCGAGCTCTGGTGAGGCGAGATCGATGAGTTGGTAGATCACGGGCGCGTGTTCGCAGTAACGCACCGAGTAGCCGGGGTTGAAGGCGGAAAGGCGACCGCCACAACGATCAGAAGCGACGAGTCGACAACGTTTCTCACGGCGAACACCTCCCTTGGTGCCTCGCACGAACGATGGGGTCATTTACCATTGTGTCAGAGCAGCGGCCACCGCGGTGACATTGTGACTTTCCATAGGTGCCGTTGGTCAAAAACACACAACGTCATTTTTCGCTGGCTGTCGTCCTTGACATCGATAAGATGTATAGTCTGGGTCGAAACAACAGCGGAACATGAGAATTTTACGGCGCCGGCGCACCAGAGTGCGGATCGGTGAAATTGTCTCGCTCAAGAAAGAAGGTACGAGATGTCTCAACGCAATCGAGTTTGTCTGGTGTTTTTGGCCGTCGCCTGGTGGTCGATGGCGCCCGGCTCGGCCATGGCGCAGTCCTGGAAAGATATTCTGGGCGTGACCGCAGAAGAGGAAGAGCCGCAAGTAGAGGAATCGCAGCCGGTGGACAGCGTCGAGGCGGGGTTTGCGCTCAAAGAAGCGCTGCTCATCTCAGCAGAAAATGCAGTTGCAAACGCTTCCCGGGTCGACGGGTTCCTTGCAAACGATGACATTCGCATCCCGTTGCCGGCGAAGCTCGAGGTTGCTCGCGAGACGCTGAGCAGGTTTGGTCTCGGCCCGGAGGCAGACGGTCTCGAGTTGGCCATGAATCGCGCCGCCGAAGGCGCTGCGGCCGACGCCCTTCCACTCCTGAGAGACGCGATCAGAGACGTCCTCATCGATGACCCGTTGGCGACGCTCGGGGCCGGCGGCAGCGCGGCCACTGAATACCTGCGCACCGCAGCCGGCGACCTTCTTCTGGAGCGGCTCACGCCCATCGTCAGCGTCAATATGGAGCAGGCGAAGGTGGCGGGTGCGTTTGATCGCCTCGTACAAAAGGGTGGCAGCCTGGTCACCCAGGCCGGCGTCCAGAGGGAGGGCCTGACCCCGTACGTTACCGGACGGACCCTGGATGGGCTCTTTACCCTGATCGCCGCGGAGGAGTCCGCCATTCGAACCGAGCCGGCGGCGCGCACGACCCCTCTGCTTGCCCGGGTTTTCGCCTCCGCTCAGAGCGCCGGGACGGACCCCGAAACGGAGTCGCGGCAAGCGGACGGGCAGCCCCGGGGAGACGACACCCAGCTGGCGCTGAAAGAGGCGTTGGAGATCGGGGCGATCAAGGCGGTCGAACGTTCGTCCGCGACCGACGGCTTTTTCGGGAACCCGAAGATCCGTATCCCGATGCCGGATGCGCTGGACAAGTTGGCGCAGTTCCTTCGTCGCTTCGGTATGGGTCAGGTTGTCGATGATTTCGAGCTCAGCATGAACCGGGCTGCAGAGATGGCGTCAGCCGAGGCGACCCCGATCCTCGTCGATGCCGTCAAGAACGTCAGCTTCGACGACGCGATCTCCATCCTCCAAGGAGGAGACACGGCGGCCACGGACACCTTGCGCGCGAAGACCGAGGACAGCTTAACCGCTGTTTTTGAGCCGATCATCACGACCAAGATGGAGGAGGCCGGGGTGACGCGCAGCTACGAGAAGCTGATGGAGAGCGGCGGGAGTTTCGTGGCGATGTTCGGAGGTGACAGCCAGTTTGACCTGCCGGCGTATGTGACGCGCAAGACGCTGGACGGGCTGTTCGCACTGATCGCCGAGGAGGAGGCGAAAATTCGCAAGGACCCGGTGGCGCGGACGACGGACTTGCTGCAGACTATCTTCGGCTCGTTTGGTGGCTAGTCGATCAGTGGCACCGTAGAAACCATTTGATGGTGTGGTTGACCCGCCCCGGGAGAATGCCATGAAGAAGAAGATCGTTCTCACGCTCGCCGTCGCGGCGGGGGTGCTCGTACTGGCCGCCGTGATCCTGTTTTTTGCGGTCGACGTCAACAGCTTTCGTGGATATATCGAAACCAGGGCCGAGGAGAGCCTCGGTCGCGATGTTCGACTCGGCGCGATCGGGCTGTCGGTGGTGCCCGTTTTCGGACTTCAGATCGACGATGTGGCCGTCGCCGCGCGGCCCGGCGAGGGTGACGGCGATCTTCTCACCCTGCGCAGTCTCCGCATTGGCGCCCGCCTTATGCCGCTGCTCCAGAAACGGCTGGAGGTCACGTCGATCGTGCTCGTGGAGCCCACGATCAACCTCGTTCGCGACGCCGAGAGCAACTGGAATTTCGATCTCGGAGCCGGCGACGACGCGTCCGAAGAACAGGGCCAGACAGTTGAGCCCGGCACTGCCCCCGAGGTGACCATCGACACGATCCGCGCGACCGGCGGTCGTGTCAGTGTTCGTGACGCGTCGAGATCCCCGGCGCAACCCCTCGAGGTGGCGCTCACCGATCTCAACTTCGATGTGTCGGGATTCGGGAGCGACGAGTTCCGCATCGCGGTCAAAAGCGGCCGGGTGGAGGTGTCTGATTCCGCGCTCGGCCCTGATCCGCTGCGCCTGGAGGTCGGTGCCGTCGATGTCGCCGTTCGCGGCGGCGGTGATTCGGTCGAACTGACACATGTCGAGCTCATCGTGGGCAAGGCCACCATTACCCTCACCGGTGCAGTCGAGGCGCAGCCTGACGGTCGGAGGATCGATATCGATCTGAAGCCGACCAGCGTCGATGTCGATGCCATCTCGTTGCTGCTCGCAAAGGCAGGCGGCGATTCCGGCGTGTCCATCACGGGCAGGACACCGGTCGAGCTCGAAGCGGGTGTCCACGGCGTGCTGGCTGAGAACCGATTGCCCGAAGTGAACCTCCAGGCAAACCTGAGCGCCATCACCATCGACGCCAAAACGTTGACCCGGCCGATCACCGACATCAGCGCCGTGGCAACGCTGCGAGGCACGACGGTCGCAGTCAGCGGTTTGAGTGCCCAGGTCGGCGACAGCGACATCGCCGGCACACTCCTGCTCACGGTTGGGAAGCGGCCGACGCTCGAGTTCACCCTCGAATCGCAACGCGCCGATCTCGGCCAGCTGCTCGGCCTGCTGGGAGTCGGGGAGGAAGAAGGGTCCGACAAAGCCACACCGCCTGATCCGGACAGCTTTGTGGTCCGCGGCGTCGCCGACGGCTCGCTAAAGGCGGCCGAGGGATCGTGGATGAACCTTCACTTTCGCGACCTCAACGCCAGGTTGCGGCTCGAAAACGGTGTCGCCACCCTCGAGCCGGTTTCGATGGAGCTCTATGACGGCCGCTTCAGTGGCCGGCTGGCGAGCGACCTGACGCGGATGCCACAGTCGTTCGGGTTCTCCGGCGAGGCCGAGAACATCGATATGGATCCCTTTGTCGCCGATCAGTCCGGGATGAGCGGCATCCTCATGGGACGGTTCACGGGCCACGTGAACGGACATGGCGCGGGAACCGATCCGACGACCGTGATTCGCTCTCTCGAGGGCAACGGCGTAGCCCGGATCATCGATGGCCAGGTGGGCCAGCTCGACGTGCTGCGCTCGGTCGGTCAGGTGGCCGGTGTTCTCGGACAGCGCACCCTCGCCAATCTCGCCTCCGAGTCGGCGACCGGCGCGACAAAGTTCAGCCAGCTCGTCGGCGACTTCCGCATCGGCGGCGGTGAACTGAGCTTCGACAGCATGCTGCTCCAGTCGGCCGCCTTCGATCTCACCGGTACGGGATCCGTGGACATGATTTCGAGCGTGATGAACGGTGCGTTCCAGATCCAGTTCTCGCCCCAGGTCAGCGCCTGGATGAAGCAGGAGAGCAGCCGCGCCGCCGAGCTTTTCTGGGATTCGGGGGGCGACCAGGTCGTGCTGCCGCTCGGGTTGAGCGGTCCGCTCGACGGCGCACGGGCGAGCGTCGACTGGGGGGCGGCCGCCGAGGGCATCGCTCGCCGCACGATCGAACGCGAGCTCAACGATGTGCTCGGCAACCTCCTCGGCGGTTCGCGCGATGACCCACCGGACGAGGCAGCTGCCACCTCATCGGGCGCGGCGGCTGTGGCTCCGGCGGGGCAGGCGCCGAACGTCGTCCCGAGCCGCGCCCGTCGCGCGGAGGCTCCCTCAGGACGATTCGCCCTCGAGGTAACCAGGACCGGATGGGGCGGCTCGTTCCTCGCGCAGGACTACAAGATCGAGGGCAGGGTGACCGGCACCGGCGTCGAGAGAGTGGTGATGACGGCGGTCGATGTGGGTGGCCGCGAGGTCAACAAGAAGACCGTCGACCTCGGGGCCCGCCTCGCGGACACCGGCGAAGCCTCGTTCGAGGTCCGGGTGGACGGAAAGAAGCTGGTGCTCGCGGGATACCCTGTGACCGTCACCCTGACAGCGTCCGCTGCGGACGGTGAAATCGGCGAGCTGGTCCTCGAGATCGAGCAGGCGGGGCGGTGATCACTCCCATGGGTGCCACGCACCGCATTGTTAGTTCAACTCTGCGGCATCGGTGACGGGGTCCGAATTCCACATTTGTCACGTGGCACCCTAGCGTGGGCTTGTGGAACCCTCACCCGTCACTTTGATCACGACGACCGCCATGTCATCGCTCAGGCGATGACTGCCGCAGCACCGGTGCACGTCCTCCACGATCGCGTCCTTGATCTGCGAGGCTTCCAGATCCGAGGTATTCAGCCGCACAAGCAGCTCTCTCGGGGCGTCGTAACCGTAGAGATCTCCCGCGCGGTTGCGGGCCTCGGGAACGCCGTCAGAAAACAGCACGACGACATCTCCCGGCGCCAGGCTCAGGGTCCTGCTCTCGAAGGCCGTGTCTCTGACGACCCCGAGTGGGAATCTGGCGCCTGGTGACACGAGGTACTCGACCGATCCGGATGCCTTGTGGAGCGGCTCGCACAGGCCGGCGTTGGAAAAGGTGAGGGTGCGAGTCTCGGGGTCGAGCACGATCAGGCACAGGGCCGTGAACATCCGCTTTCCAACCTTGTGGTGGACCGAGCTGTTCAGACTGCACATGATCTCCTCGACCGAACCCCCCTGCCTCGCCCGGGAGAAGACCATGCCGTCGGACATTACAGCGTTCATGGCCGCCGACATCGCCTTGCCGGCCACATCCCCGACGACGACGCACAGCCTCCTGGGCTCCGATTCGAGCCAGAAGTAGTCGAAAAAGTCGCCGCCGACCTCGTGGGCGGGAATGCACACACCGCAGATGTCAAAGCCGGCGATCTCGGGGGTTTTCTGCGGCAAGATTGCCATCTGCGCATCGTGAGCGGCGACCAGCTCGGTTTTCATGCGGACGCCCCGCAACCGGCTCTGGGCGACGACCACTGCGATGGCAGCCAGGAGGGCGGCCGACAACAGCCGGAACCACCAGGTTGCCCAGAACGGAGGCGTGACGATGATCCGCAGGGAGGCGGGATCGTCGTTCCAGACGCCGTCGCCGTTGGCACCGCGCACGCTGAAAAGGTACTCGCCGGCGGAGAGGCCGGTAAAGGTCGCAAACCGTCGGTCGGCGCCGACCGGAATCCAGGCATCGCTGAAGCCCGCCATGCGGTACAGGTACTTGTTCTTGCCCGGAGCGCTGTAGTGGAGGGCGGCGAATTCGAGGGTGAAGCTGTTGTCCCGGTACGAGAGCTCGATCTCTTCGGTGTAGGTGATCGGTTTCTCGAGCAGGACCCTCCCGCCGGCCGACTCACCGACGGTGATCGAGCGGTTGAAGAGCTGGAGGTCGGTGATGACGACGACCGGGACCTCCGCGTTGATGCCGATCTCCTCGGGGTAGAAGGAGTTGAAGCCGTTGATGCCGCCGAAGAACATCTCCCCGCCCGGGCTGCGATAGGCGGAGCCGCCGTTGAACTCGTTGCCCTGCAGACCGTCGCGAACATCATAGTTGGTGAAGGACTCGGTCCGCGGATCAAACCGAGACAGACCGTTCGTGGTGCTGACCCACAGCCTGCCTTCGTCGTCCTCGAGCATCGCGTAGACGGAATCCGCGGCGAGCCCGTCTTCCACCCGGTAGCGCCGGAAGCTGCCGGTCTCCCGGTCGAGGCGGTTGATGCCGCCGCCGAAGTTGCCGAGCCACAGTGTGCCGGCTCTGTCCTCGTGGATGGCGAATACGTGGTCGGTGCTGATGCTGGAAGGATCCTCCGGATCGTGCCGGTAACGAGTGAACGCACCGGTTTCGGGATCGAGGCGGTTGAGACCGCCGCCCTGCGTCCCGACCCACAGCAACCTCTCGCGGTCCTCGTAGGCGAGGCGGATGAAATCGTGACTGATGCTGGAGGGATCCTCGGGATCATGCCGGTAGTGGGTGAAGACACCGGTCGAAGGGTCGAGGCGATCGAGCCCCCCGCCGAAGGTGCCAAACCAGAGCGCGCCCGAGCGGTCCTGATAGATCGACCGCAGCTCGTCCCGGCTCAGTGAATTGGGGTCGTCGGGGTCGTGGCGGTAGTGGGTGATCCGTCCGGTTTTTCGGTCGAGCCGGTCGACGCCGCCGCCGTTCGTGCCGATCCAGAGCGCGCCGTCGCGATCGCCGAAAACCGCGCGCACCGTGTTGTGGCTGAGGCTCGAAGGATCACCGGGCCGGTGTAGGTAGTGGCGCCATCGCCCGGTTCGGCGATCGAACCGGTTCAAACCGCCGCTGTCGGTTCCGATCCACAGAATACCGTCCTCGTCCTCAAAAAACGACCACACGATGTTGTGGCTGAGCGAGTTCAAGTTGTCGGGATCGTTCTGGTAGCGGCGAAACTTCTTCCTCGAGACGTCGAACTTACAGAGACCGCCGCCGTAGGTGCCGACCCACAGAACGCGCGACCGGTCCTGGTGCACCGAGTAGACCCGATCGGTGCTGAGGCTGTAAGGATCGATCGGATCGTGGCGGTGGCTGGCGAAGGTACCGCTGTCGCGGTCGAATCGGTTGAGTCCGCCACCGTCGGTCCCAATCCACAGGGTTCCTTCGTGATCCTCGAACAGTGCCTTGATGAGGTTGTTGCTGAGGGCGGTCGGGTCGTCGGGTTCGACACGGTAATGGGTGAAACGACCCGTGGCGCGGTCCAAGGTATCGAGGCCACCGCCGTAGGTGCCGACCCATAGGGTGCCGGTGTGGTCCTCGAGGATCGTGAACACGTGGTCGTCGCTCAAACTGCGGGGGTCTTGCGGGTCGTGCATGAAGTGGGTGAAGTCTCCGGACTCCGGGTCGAACCGGTCGAGGCCGCCACCGTTGGTTCCGATCCACAGGATGCCTTCCCGGTCTTCGAAGATCGCCCGCACATCCTCGTATCCGGCGGCGGCCGGTGCGCCCCGGTCCTTCAGGTAGTGGTGGAATGTGCCCGTCTCGCGGTCGAGACGGTCCAGCCCGCCGCCCTGGGTGCCGACCCACAGCCGGCCGGACCGGTCCTCGAAGATGCAGCGGACGGTGTCGGCGCTCAGGCTGGTGGGATCATCTTCGTCATGGCGGTACCGCACGACCTCTTCCGTCGAAGGGTCAAAGCTGTTGAGGCCGCTCTCGAATATCCCCACCCAGAGGATCCCGTCGCGGTCTTCGTACAGCGCCTTCAGTTCGTTGTAACTGAGGGTGTTGGGATTGCCAGGCACGTTCTTGTAAACGGTGAACCGATACCCGTCGAAGCGATTGAGGCCATCCTCGGTGGCGAACCACATGAACCCTTTTCGGTCCTGAACCATCTGCTCGATGATGCTCTGCGATAGCCCCTGCTCGAGCGAAAGGCGGTCGAAATCGATGCGGTCCTGACCAGCGAATGCCACGACGGTGACACTCGAGACGACGATGAGCGACGCCCATCGCCGAACATTCGAGGCCCTGATTGACAAGCTCATATGCCGATAGATTCTATCAGCCCCTGATCTGCCGCGGGGGTACTACGTTTCTGATTGATTCGATGGGTGCGATGGGTGCGATGGGTGCCACGTGGGCGCGACACGATGGTTGCCACGTACCGCATTGTTGCATTGTGAGCGGGGTTCGGATGTACAGGTGTCACCGCGAAAACTCTGTACTCCGGTTCTGCAATTGCCCCACATCCTTCTTTCGGAAGACTTCGGCCGGCGTTTGAAACAATGCGTCAATGCGGTACGTGGCACCGCAGATAGTACGTGGCACCGCAGATATACGAAATTCCGATCATGGTGTGGAGAGCGACCACACGGTTGTGTCACCCGACTCGAATCCATCCACCCAAATCACCCACGGCGCGGCCGGACCATTACCGTAATAGATGTCCATGAATCCGTTGTCGTCGCCGCCAATAAAGTTCTCGGCGGTGGACTCGAAAACGACCGTCTTCCCTTCCGGCGTGATCGAGGGGAATCGGCTGAATCCATCAGCCTGCTCATGTAAACCGTTGACCGAGAGCAACTCGATAGTCGCGGTCCATCTGTCGTAGGCAAAGATGTCCCCCCAGCCGTTCAGGTCACCGGGCACGAGGTTGTCGGCATCGGACAGAAATGCGACATATCGTCCATCCCCCGATACCGCGGCGTGCCAGCTGCCGCCGCCCAGTGTCTGGGACCCTTGGTTGTCAACATTGACGCGTTCGAGAACGCCGTGGTCTTCGTCCCAGACGAAGATGTCGTCCTGGCCGTTGGTGTCGCCGGGAACCAGATCGGTCGCTCGGGACCAGAACGCGGCGACCCGACCGTCGTGGCTCAACGAGACCGGACCGCTACGACCGTTCGGATCACCATCCATGAGATTGACGCTCATTCGGATGGTCTGGCCGAGAGCGAGGTCTCGCAGAAAGACATCGACATTGCCGCCATCCCCAACAACGAGGTTGTTGGCCGCAGAAGGGAAAGCCACCCTGTTGCCGTCGGGGCTGATCTCCGGCCGCCAACTGTTGGCTTCAGCTGAGCTCCCGCTGAGACCGAGACTGACAAGCGAGGTCTGGTCCGTGTCGAGATCTCTGACATAGATGTCGCCGATGGTTGTGGCGTAGTTGGGCACGAGGTTGGTTGACACGGAGCTGAAGCAGACAATCCTCCCATCGGCGCTGATGGAGGGCCGATTGCTATCTCCGTCCCCGTCACCACCGGATGAACTGACACTCACTCGTTCCGTCGTGCCGGAAACCATATCTCGAACGAACACGTCCCACGAGGAATTGCCGTCACCTGGAACGATGTCCACGGCCCCGGACGCAAAGGCGACATAGCGACCGTTGGCACTGATCGACGGGTTCTCGCTCGGACCGAGGGCGTTGCCGCCGGCGTATGACACGCTCACCCGTACGGTCGTACCGGTCTGCCGATCGCGACGGAAAACATCGACTTCGCCGTTCGAATCATCGGCCACCAGATTGTCGGCCCAGGACTCGAAGACCACGTAACGGCCGTCGGCGCTGATCGCCCGGCGGGCGTCCTCGAGGCCGCTTTCGCCCGAACCGGCGGAACCACCGGACCCGATGCTCACCAACTCGACAACCTGGGCCTCACAAGGACCACAGAACACGAAACAAGAAACGACAAATTGCGCAATGAGCCAGTGACGCATGTCAGCCTCTTTCTCGGT
>Ga0316198_10000825_pt1 | contig 17108 bp, 13 predicted proteins | sample OudBieAanoxic_MG_FD_204935 | JGI IMG/M metagenome (GOLD analysis project Ga0316198, IMG submission 204935) | Coastal sediment microbial communities from Oude Bieten Haven, Netherlands - site A anoxic | ecosystem: Environmental > Aquatic > Marine > Coastal > Sediment | place: Netherlands...
TCAGCGTCTTGAAGTCCGGCGAGTAGGGATCCCACATCTCGCCCCAGCACTCGTTGACGTTGGAGACCTCCAGGCCGAAGTCCGCCTTCAGCTGCCGGTGCGTCGAGAGATGGTCTTCCATCGACAGGCCCATTCCGTAGCGGCCCTTGGGGGGACAGATCTCGATGGCGTCGTAGCCGCAGCGCGTCAGCCGGTCGTACGTCACGTGTGGCCTGAGACAAGCCTCCTCCTGCCCGAACGTGAGCTGGAAGTAGCTGTACTTGAACGGGTCGCGAGCGCTCGACATGTGGGTCCTCCCTTCGTCTCGAGCATAGCCAGCAGTCGCCGGTGGGACATCTCTCGCGAGCCTAGAACAGATGTGCTATTCATGCTGTTTGGTGGTAGCATGCCGGTCCCGTGCCCCGCCGCCGATCGACCACCAGCCATGACCCGCTCGCTACCTTCGAGGCTCCCACGCGCGCGTGGTTCGGCGACTCGTTCGCCGGGCCGACCGACGCCCAGGCCCAGGGTTGGCCGGCCATCGCCGGTGGGCATCACACGCTCATCTGCGCCCCGACCGGTAGCGGCAAGACGCTGGCCGCCTTCCTCTGGTGCCTCGACCGCCTGTTGACCGAGGAGCCGCCGGGCGACCCCAGGGCCCGCCTCCGTGCGCTCTACGTCTCGCCGCTCAAGGCGCTGGTGCATGACGTGGACCGCAACCTGCGCTCGCCCCTGGCCGGCATCGCCCTGGCCTCGGACCGGCTGGGGAAGCCGGCCGAGGAGGTGCGCGTGGGCATGCGCACCGGCGACACCCCGGCGCAGGAGCGCCGGGCCTTCGGGCGGACCCCGCCGGACATCCTCGTGACCACGCCGGAGTCGCTCTACCTCATCCTGACCTCGCAGGCCCGCGAGGCTCTGCGCAACGTGCGCTGGGTCATCCTCGACGAGATCCACGCGCTTGCCGGCACCAAGCGCGGTGCCCACCTGGCCCTCTCGCTAGAGCGCCTGGAGACGCTGACGACACGGCCACCGCAACGCATCGGCCTCTCCGCCACGCAGCGGCCGCTGTCGGCGGTGGCGTCGTACCTCGGGGGCCGGGAGCCCGGCGAGAGCGACCGTTCGGGCGCGCCCCGCCCCGTCACCATCGTCGATGCGGGCGTGCGCAAGGAGCTGGACCTCTCGGTCGTGGTGCCCGTTGAGGACATGGGTCGCCTGGGCGAGGTCATCCCGCTGGAGGAGGCGCCGGGCGGGCCGATGTCCGGACCGGAGGCGCGGACCAGCATCTGGCCGTCGGTCTACCCACGCATCCTCGAGCTCATCCGGGCGCATCGCAGCACGATCGTCTTCACCAACAGCCGTCGCCTGTCGGAGCGGATCGCGCTCAACCTCAACGAGCTGGCCGAGGAGGACATCGCACGGGCGCATCACGGCTCCATCGCCCGCGAGCAGCGGCTGCTCATCGAGGAACAGCTGAAGCAGGGCGAGCTGCCGGCCATCGTGGCCACCTCCTCGCTCGAGCTGGGCATCGACATGGGCGCGGTCGATCTCGTCATCCAGGTGGAGTCTCCGCTCTCGGTGGCCCGGGGGCTGCAGCGGGTCGGGCGAGCCGGCCACCAGGTGGGCGAGCCATCGCGCGGCGTCATCTTCCCCAAGTACCGCGGCGACCTGCTCGAGTCGGCGGTCGTGACCCGGCTCATGCGCGATGGCGGCATCGAGCCCACGGTCGTGCCGCGCAACCCGCTCGACGTCCTGGCCCAGCAGATCGTGGCCATGTCCGTCGACCGGGCCTGGTCGGTGGACGAGCTCTACGAGGTGGTCCGCCAGGCCGAGAACTTCGCCGAGCTGGGCCGCGACACGTTCGAGGCCACGCTGGGCATGCTCGCGGGCCAGTATCCGGCCGACGAGTTCGCCGAGCTCAGGCCACGGGTGGTGTGGGATCGCGTGGCCGGCACCGTGGAGGCCAGGCGAGACGCCCGCACCGTGGCCGTGACCTCCGGCGGCACCATCCCGGACCGGGGCCTGTTCCCCGTGTTCCTGGCGGACGACGGAGCCGACCACGACGGTCCGGCTCGAGCGCGGAGCGCGCGGGGCGGCGGACGACGCGTGGGCGAACTGGACGAGGAGATGGTCTACGAGGCGCGAACGGGCGAGGTCGTCCTGCTCGGCGCGAGCGCCTGGCGCATCGACTCCATCGAGCACGACCGCGTGCTGGTGACACCCGCGCCGGGCGAGTCGGGCAAGGTGCCCTTCTGGAAGGGCGATGGCGTGGGCCGGCCCGTCGAGCTGGGGCGGGCCATGGGCGCCTTCACGCGCGAGATCTCGGAGCTGGCCAGCGCCAAGCGGGGCGGGCGGGCCAGGGCCTTGAAGCGGCTGCGCGAAGAGCACGATCTCGACGAGCTGGCCGCGGAGAACGTGCTCGGTTACCTCGACGAGGAGCGGGAGGTCACTGGCGCGCTGCCCACGGACACGACCATCGTGCTGCAGCGCTTCCGTGACGAGCTGGGTGACTGGCGCGTCTGCCTGCTGACGCCGTTCGGAGCGCGCGTCCATGCGCCGTGGGCCCTGGCCATCGAAGCCCGGCTGCAGGCCTCGCTCGGGGTCGACGTCAAGCCGCTCTGGTCCGACGACGGCATCGTGCTGCGCCTGCCCTCGACCGATGCGGCCTACGAGCCGGGCGCCTCGGTCGCCACCCTCGCCCAGCAGGCAGAGTCGGCGGTGCTCATCGCCGCCGACGACGTGGAGGACCTCGTGACCGAGGCGGTAGGTGGCTCGGCCCTGTTCGCCAGCCGCTTCCGCGAGAACGCAGCGCGGGCCCTGCTCCTGCCGCGGCGACGACCGGGGCAGCGCACGCCGCTGTGGCAGATGCGCCAGCGAGCATCGCAGCTCCTGTCGGTCGCCAGCCGCTACGGTTCCTTTCCCATCATCCTCGAGACCTATCGCGAGGTGCTAAGGGACGTCTTCGACCTGCCCGCTCTGCGCCAGCTGCTGGCGGCGGTCGAGCGGCGGGAGGTGCGCGTCGTGAGCGTGGAGACCTCGCGCGCGTCCCCCTTCGCCTCCTCGCTGCTCTTCGACTACATCGCCACCTACATGTACGAGGGCGACGCACCACTACTCGACCGGCGGGCGCAGGCGCTGACGCTCGACCGGGACCTCCTGCGGGAGCTGCTGGGTGCCGAGCAGCTGCGAGAGCTGCTCGATGCCGATGCCCTGGGCGAGCTCGAGCTGGAACTGCAGGCGCTGACCCAAGAGCGGGCGGCCGGCTCGGCCGACCAGGTGCACGACCTGCTGCGCCGCCTGGGCGACCTGAGCGGGGACGAGGTCGCCGGCCGCGTGCGCGGGCCGGATGCTCGCTCGCGTGCCGCTGCTACGGGCGAGTGGCTCGAGGCGCTGGTGGCCGACCGGCGGGCGGTATCGGTCCGCATCGCCGGCGAGGCCCGCTGGATCGCCGCCGAGGACGTGGGCCGCTATCGTGATGCGGTGGGAGTTTCGCCGCCGGCGGGCGTGCCCGAGCAGTTCCTGGCTGGGACGACCGATCCACTGCGCTCGCTGCTCGCGCGTTGGGCGCGCAGCCACGGCCCCTTCCACACCGAGGATCCGGCGGCCCGCTGGCAGCTGCCGCGGGGCGTGGCCGAGGCGGCCCTGGAGGCCCTGATGGCGGAAGGTGTGCTCTTGCGGGGCGAGTTCCGGCCGGGAGGCGTGGAGCGAGAGTGGTGCGATCCCGAGGTGCTGCGTCTCATCCGTCGTCGCTCCCTGGCACGACTGCGCCGCGAGATCGAGCCGGTCGAGCCGACGACGCTGGCCCGCTTCCTGCCGGCCTGGCAGGGCGTGGAGGGCGGGGTCGGCGGCATCGACCGTACGGCCGAGGTCATCGCCCAGCTGGAGGGCGTGGCCCTGCCTGCGAGCGTCTACGAGCGCGACGTGCTGCGGTCGCGGGTCGCCGGCTATACGCCCCAGCTACTCGACGAGCTCGGCGCGGCCGGCGAGGTCGTGTGGGTCGGAGCCGGGAGCCTGGGCCGCGATGACGGACGCATCGCTCTGTATCGTCCCGACCGGCTGGGCCTGCTGCTGCCCACCCGCAGCGCAGATGGCGGCGACGACGAGACGACCACGTCCTGGCTGCACTGGGCGCTACGCGACCACCTTGCCGACCGCGGGGCCTCGTTCCACCGGGAGCTGCTGGCTGCCGTCTTCGCAGCGGCAGAGTCGGGCGGTCATCGACGCCCGAGTGAGCGCGAGACGCTCGATGCGCTGTGGGACCTGGTCTGGGCGGGCCTGCTCACCAACGACACCTTCGCTCCGCTGCGCGCGCTGCGCTGGCCCCGCCGCGGGGGCGGCCGCCGTTCGTCCACGGCCCGCTCGCGTCCCGGGACGCGCATGGGTCCGCCGGAGGCCGCCGGTCGCTGGTCGCTGGTGGCCGATACGCTCCGCACCGCGGCGGCGCTGGCCGGCGGCGAGCCGAGCGGCACCGAGCAGCGAGCGGCTCTGGCCTCGACGCTGCTGGAGCGCTATGGAGTGGTGACGCGCGATGCGGTCGCCGCCGAGGACGTGCGCGGCGGGTTCGGCGCGGTCTACCCGGTGTACCGGGAGATGGAGGAGCGCGGCCGGGTCAGGCGCGGCTACTTCGTGGAAGGCCTGGGCGGCGCACAGTTCGCCATCGCCGGGGCCGTCGACCGGCTGCGGTCGCTGCGCCGGCCACCCGGGGGCGATCGGGGCGAGAATGCCCGCACGCTGCTGCTGGCCGCGGCGGACCCCGCCAATCCCTATGGCGCCTCGCTCGCCTGGCCACGGGATGAGGCTCGCCGTCGCCGCTCGCCCAGCCGTGCCGCCGGCGCCTACGTGGTGCTTCACGACGGCGAGCTCGCGCTCTACCTCGAGCGGGGCGGGCGGTCGCTCCAGACGTTCGCCCCCTTCGACGACCCGTCCGTGGCCGAGGCCTCCATCGGGGCGTTGCGCGGGCTGCTGGGTGACGGGCGTCTCAAGCGCCTGCAGCTGGAGCGGCTTGATGGGGAGGCCATCGCGGAGTCGCCGCTGCGTGAGCGGCTGGGCGCGCTCGGCTTCAGGCAGGCCTACAAGGGCTACGTCCTCGACCCCGCCGGCTGACCCGATAGGCTTCGGCCATGCCCGAAGGCGACACCATCTATCGCACCGCTGACGTCATGCGCCGGACGCTGCGCCACGATCGCATCACCGCTGCCCGCGGCCGGCCGGGCGGAGCACAGCTCGAGCGCGTCGTGGGCGCGCGTGTCGCGGGCGTCGGCACGCGAGGCAAGCACCTGCTCGTGGACTTCGATCATGGCTTGACGCTGCACACGCACCTGCACATGAACGGCTCGTGGCACCGCTACCGCACCGGCGAACGCTGGCGCCGGCCGGCCGACGACGCCGTGGCCGTGCTGGAGACCGCCTCGGCCGTGGCGGTCTGCTTCGAGGCGCCGACCGTGGAGTTGATCGATACACGGGCGTTGCCGCTCCATCCCGTGCTCTCGCGGCTCGGCCCCGACCTGCTGGACGACGGCTTCGACATGGCCGACGCGCTCGCCCGACTCGGCTCCAGCCGGAAGCCGATCGGGGAGGCTCTGCTGGATCAGCGACTGGTCGCCGGCATCGGCAACGTCTACCGCAGCGAGCTGCTGGCGCTGGCTCGGGTCGACCCCTTCGCGGCTGCCTGCGACCTGCCCGCCGCGACACTACGGGAGCTGCTCGACGCCGCCCGTACCCAGCTGCGCTACAACATCGATGGCGAGATGCGCGCCACGGTGCCGGGCGCGCCGCGGGGCGAGCGCTGGGTCTACCGGCGGGCGGGACGAGCCTGTCGGCGCTGCGGCGCCCGTGTCAGATCAGCGTCGGCCGGCCAGCCGGTACGACGGCTCTACTGGTGTCCCGCTTGTCAGGCCCCGCAAGACCAGGGCGAGACGACCGCCGAGAGCGCTCACTAGCGGCGGCTTCCTGGCCCTGGGCCCGCCGGGCCGGCTACGCCTCGAGTCCAAGGAGGTGACGGCCGTGGCGCACCGCTGCCTCCCAGGCAGTCGCAAGTCGACGTGGCGCCTGCCACCAATCCCGGATGGTACCGACCACGATGTCGCGGTTCTCGCGCGCCTGCTCCGGCCAGGTCCGCCACTCGAACCAGCGCGGATGCGCCCACATCCAGGGCACCGCCGCCCACAGCAGGAGGATGTAGTCGAGTCGGACCGGCCGGGGGAAGTTGATGACCAGGTCGAGCTGGCGCACCACCTCTGGCCAGACGGCGAGGGTGAGGATGCCGAAGAGGACCATCCAGCCGATGCCCCACAGCCGCGTGCGCGGCGGCAGGATGAGCCAGAGCAGAACGGGGAACCACTTGAGGGCTGCGGCCAGGGCCCACATGAAGCCACCGAGCCGCGGGCCCACGAAATGGGCGGCCCAGATGCCCATGGCGCAGAGCAGGGTGATATTGCCGGTGTCGAGCGTTGCCGCCAGCGGGATGGTGACGATGGCCACGAGGACGGCCGTGGCCACAGGGTGCTGGCGATAGGCCCAGGCCACGCTCCAGAGGAAGATGATGACGTTGAAGACGCGGTAGACGAACCAGGCGGTCTCCCACGGCAGCGCCGCCCAGGGCGTGAACAGCGGCAGCGACCAGGACCAGTAGACGTAGGGCATGTAGGGTGGCGGCGGGTTGAGCGGATCGCCGCCGCTGAGCCAGAGGCGGACCCCACCCCAGTAGGCCCGGGCGTCCGCGCCAACGAGGTCGCCACGGGCGAAGATCCAGACCGCGATAGCCGCGCCGCAAAGCACCAGGATGACGATGGCGGCGAGGCGCACCGGGTCCCGCAGGAAACTCACGTCTTGGCGCATCCCGCGCATCCTACCGCCGAGGGCAGCAGGCCATAGACTCGGGTCCGATGAGTGCGAACCTCGATCCGGAGACCCTGGAGCGCCTGCACGAGGCGGTGGAGCGACGGCTGCCGGACTACCTGCGCGACCTCGAGACCATCGTCAACATCGAGTCCGGCTCGTACACCAAGGCCGGTGTGGATGACGTGGCGACCTGGATGGCCGACCGATTGGCGGCGCTCGGCGCATCCATCGAGCGGCACCGACACGACGAGCTCGGCGACACGGTGGTGGCCACGTTCGAGCGCGATGACGAGGGGCCGACGGTCGTGCTCATCGGCCACGCAGACACCGTCTTCGATGAGGGCTACCTCGCACGCCGGCCGTACGATATCAGGGGCGACACGATCCTGGGGCCGGGCGTCAGCGATATGAAGTCGGGCTTGCTGAACGGCCTCTACGCGCTCGAGGCGCTCCGCGCCGTCGGTGGCGACGAGTGGCTACCCGTCGGCCGGTTGGTCTACGTGGTCAACCCCGACGAGGAGATCGGCTCGCCGGTCAGCACGGTGCTGATCGCCGAGCTGGCGCGCACGGCCGACGTCGCTTTCGTCATGGAAGGGGCGCGCGCCAACGGCGACGTGGTCTCGGCGCGCAAGGGCATGATGCATATCCGGGCCACTATCCACGGGCGGGCCGCCCATGCCGGGGTAGAGCCGGAGATGGGACGCAGTGCCACATTGGAGGCGGCCCACAAGACGGTCGCGCTCCACGCCCTCAACGGCCGCTGGCCCGGCGTGACCGTCAACGTCGGCGAGCTGCAGGGCGGCACCCGGCCGAACATCGTGGCCGAGACGTGCGTCCTCACCATCGACATGCGGGCACGGCAGCGAAGCGAGCAGGATGAGGCAGAGGCGGCCATCTACGAGATCCTCGAGGCGTCCAGGGTCCCCGATGTGACCACTGACATCGAGAGGCTGGCCCACTCGCGCCCGATGGAGAAGACCGCCGAGTCGGCCGAACTGGTCGAATCCGCGGTAGCGATCGCGGCGAACCTGGGCTTCGAGCTGGCCGACACCGAGACCGGCGGTGGCTCCGACGCCAACACCACGGCGGGAGTCGGGGTGCCCTCCCTCGACGGCCTCGGCCCCGTCGGTGGCAACGACCACACGCCGGTCGAATACATCGAGAAGAGCAGCGTCGTCCCGAGAACGACGCTGCTCGCTGCGCTGGTGCTAGCGGTCGGCGGGTAACGCCTACTCCACGGGCGGCAGCTCCGGGACGGGCGGCAGCGCACCAGGGAAGATGACGCCGATGCGGTCGAGGCGGTACCCGGCCTGCGACACGAAGTCGATGGCCGACAGGCCTTCATGCGCTCCGTGGCCGGTCAGCTGGTTCACGTAGTGCATCGCGCCCGTGTCCGGGTGCTGGTAGCCCCACGCGGTCTGGTCCCACCAGCCGTCGTCCGTGACGATCCGGTCGGTCGTCGTGTGGACCCGCCCAGAGATGAGCCCGGCCTCGTCGGCGTGGGTGAAGGTGTTCGCGTTCAGGAAGGACTCCTGGGTCCCGCTCATGCGTGGGTCATCGGTCTCGAGCGTCATGCTGGGCCAGTGCTCGCCGCGAGTCTCTGATCCGTACTGGCCGTCCGTGGTCTCCCCGGGAACCATGCCCGCGGTCGAGAGGTTGCCCCGATAGCCGCCGTAGTCGGCCGGATCGATCTCGCTCCGGGTCACAGGCTCGATGCCGGGGTCGGTGCCCTCGAAAGTCGGTAGCTCGGGCAGCTCGCCAGGGAAGATCACGCCCGTCGCCTCGTGGCTTGACAGGCCCGTGTCGGACACGAGCGTGAGCATGGCTGACAGCCCTTCGTGCCCTTCACGACCCGAGAGCAGGAGCTCGTAGCGCAGCCGCTGATCACTCGGGTCATGGAACGCGATGCCCATACCCTCCCAGCTCCCGCCATCGTTCTCCACCCTTGCGCTGAGCGTGCGGACACCGTGGACCGCTCCGAGCTTGAAGCGAAGCGCGTTGTGGATCGCGCTGGCCTTGCCGCTCAGGCGCTCATCATCGACCTTGATCGTCATCGCGCGGTAGAGGTCACCCTCCGTGGTCGAGCCCCAGTCGTAGTCGGTGCGCTGGCCGCTCACGGTCGGGCCTACGCCGTAGAACGTGCCGGTGAACCCGGCGAAGTCCTCGCCGCTGACAGGGGCCGGTGCGGCCGGCACCACAGCGCGCTCGAACGTCGGCGCGGCCACGTAGGACAGCCCGCCGACCAGCGCGATGATGGATGCCGCGACCGCGATTCGGGTTGCGTTGAACATGGGTTTGGGTCTCCCTTCTACGTGTGGCTTCTCGCGGTCGGCGCTACGCGTCGCGCCACGGCCGAAAGGGGACCACCTGAATGGCCACCAGCGCCGGCGCTGGGGCGTACCAGGGAGTTGACTCAGGACATCGGAACGGATGGCCGGGGGAAGCTCGGGGCCATCGGGGAGCTCCTCCACGGAGCGCTCGAGCCAGTCGCGGAGGTCCCGGCCGAGAGGTCGGTCGGTGCGCTCGTCGGTCACGTGATTCATCGCGTGGCCTCCTGTCTGGCTGGCGTTGCTGCGGCGGGCGATGGTGTTGTCTCGCGCTCGGCGGCGTCGATGGCGGCGTGCATGACGCGCAGCGCGCGATGGAGCCGCGAGTGGACCGTGCCGACGGGAACACCGAGGTGGTCGGCGATGACCGCCGGGGGCAGGTCAAGGTAGTAGTTGAGGACGACCACCAGCCGCTGATCGAGGTTGAGCTGGCGGAAAGCGCGTTCGATGCGGTCGCGCGCGACGACCGCGGCCGTGCCGTCGGGAACCGTCGGCTCCGGTCCGGGACGGTCCAGTGACACTGGCATCCAGCGCGCGGCCCTGCGGCCCTCGGAGTGGCAGTTGCGCACGAGGATGCGGCAAGCCCAGGCCTCGAAGCGGTCGGGATCGCGCAGCCGAGGCAGCTCGCGCCAGGCCGAGAGCAGCGTCTGCTGCGTCGCGTCGCGGGCGAGCTCACGGTCACGCAGGACGCTGAAGGCGATGGCGTGCAGCCGCCCGCCGATGGCATCGACCAGGTCGGTGAAGGCCCCGCGATCCCCCTGTTGCGCCCGGACGACCAGACTGCTGTCCTTGTCCTCGCCTGCTCACGGCGGTCGAACGCCGCCTCTACATGGTATGAGCAGGTGGAAGGACTGCCGCTTCCATCTGGAAGTCGAGAACGCCCACGGCATTCACCGTGGGCGTTCGGACGCAGACGACCAGGAGCCAGCTGCGTCCACGCAGCCCCGATCCTCGCTACTCGAACGTGGCGGGGCCTACGCTGTTGCGGCGGGTTCCACGAGGAGCTGGTAGAGGATGGCGGTCTCGTCGCCGACGTTGTCCACGACCACGTCGGTCGCAGGTTCTTGACTCATCACCCAGATCGCCGTGTCGGCCCTGAAGGGGCCGAAAGGTGTTTGGCCGCCGGCCGCATCTTCGGCGGTCATGGCCACCACCTCGCCGGCGTCGACGGCCCACAGGCCTGGTGTGGTCTCGGTCGTGTAGGCCAGCGACTCGCCTACCGGCAGCTCCCAGCGCTGGACCACGAAGCGCAGGTCCTCGGCAGCGAGGTCCTCGATCCCGCCAGTGAGGGTGTGATACCAGCGCGAGCGCATGCCTGGATGGCTCATCGCGCAGCAGCGGTCCTGCTCGCGGATGGCGAGGCTGAAGATGACCGCATCCTCGCCCGGCGTCCACATCTCGCCGAGGGCGTCCTTGCCGAACTCGGCCCAGGGGACGTCGCGCTGGATGAAGGTGTCGCCCGGGCCCACGACCGCCTCCTCGCCCGCCCCGACGACTTCCGCTTCCGCCTGCGTCTTGCCCGCCCGGATCACCTGCGTATCGTCGTTGGGCCTGATGCGCAGCTCGCCCGACTCGACCTGCCGGATGAACGTGTTGGGTGGCAGGAACGAGTCCGTGTAGGTGATCTCCTGGTCGGTCGGGTAGGCCTTCCTCGAGAACAGGACGCCCACGAACTCCTCGGGGATGATCCCACTGTCGAAGGTCAGATCGAGCAGTTCGACGGGCTCGAGGGTCGCGGGCGACTCGGCGGCCGGAACGGGCGGCGAAGACCGGTCGACGGTGGCGACCAGGGCGGCTCCGAGGCCGACGATGCCGATGAGCAGCGCGACCGCGGCCGCGCGCATGGTGGTGAACATGGTCATCCCCCTTTGGGCGTGTGGTTCTCGACTCGGACGTCCGGGCCGGCGCAGTGAACGGAGTCGGGTCCTGAACGGCATCTGCTGGGGCTCCGATCGAGTCTGGGCCACGGTTTCGTCCAGGACCCAGTCGGGCAGCTCGCCTCTGGCCTCGCTCTCGAGCCACCGGCTGACGCGCTGCTCGAGGTCGATCTGGTCGTTCATGCCGTCTTCTCCGTGGCTGACGGGCCGGGCCGCAGATCGGCCTCGAGCGCCGCACGCAGCGTCTCCATCGCGTAGTGAAGCCGGGACTTGACCGTGCCCATCGGAAGCGACAGCGTGTCCGCCAGCTCCGGCAGGGACAGGCCCAGGTAGTAGCGCATGACGACGAGCGTGCGTTGCTCGATCCGCAGCCGTCGGAAGCCCCGCTCCAGCTGGTCGCGGTCGGCGGCCAGACCGGAGCCGTCGGGGTCGGGCAGCCGGTCATCGATGACGCGGACGTTGGCCGCCAGGCGCTGGCGAGTCCTGGCCTGGTCGGTGCAGCAGTTGACGAGGAGCCGGTGGAGCCAGGCGTCGAAGCGCTCCGGGTCGCGCAGGCTGGGCAAGCCCCGCCAGGACCGGATGAGCGCCTCCTGGACCGCATCCTGGGCGAGGTCGACATCTCGCAGGATGAGGCGGGCGATCGCGAAGAGGCGGTCAGCAGAACCTATGGCCAGGACCTCGAAGGCCTCGTGGTCGCCCCGTTGTGCTGCCTCGACGAGATCGCGCTGCACCGACCGCTCCATCGACTGCACGGCCATCCGGCCGTGTCACCTGCAATGACGGGCCGCGGACGTCAGAGGTTCAATGATCGACGCCCGACGATGGCTGCACGCTCTACCGCTTCGAGCGCGGAGGCAAGTGCCTACCGGCCCGACCTCGTTCGCGGCCGGTCCTACAGATGCAGGACCTCGCGAGCGGTGGAGACCTGCGCCGCCAGCTCGGCGCCGCCGTCGATCGAATCCAGACGGGCCAGTGCGTCATCGAGCGCGGCCGAGGCCGCGGGATCCGCGGCGCTCACGGCCAAGGCCTCGAAGGCGCGGGCCAGCTCCGTCTCGCCGGCTTCGCCGGCTGCGGCTGCGTGGCCGGCCGCCCGGCGGAACGATGCCTGCGCCTCGTCGTGGTGGCCTGCGGCGAGCTCGTGCGCGCCGAGGATCCAGTGGGCGCGGGAGAGCGGCAGATCGCCCTTCTCCAGCTCCTGGGCCATGCGCAGGTTCGCGCGAGCGGCGGCATAGCCGGCTCGCATCTCCGGCGGGGTCACGATGATGCCGGGCTCGTCCCAGCCCGGCCAGGTGAAGGAGGCCAGGTCGTAGGTCAGGCGTTTGGCCTGGCTGCGCAGCTCGTGGGCGCGGTCCGGCCCCGCGGCCGGGGCCTCGGCCAGCAGGCGGCCGATGCCGGCGAAGGCGATGGCCGTGGCGCCAGCGAGGTCGCGGTCCTCCCAGTAGGCGTGACGCATGGCCTCGCTGTAGGCCTCGGGCGACTCCCGCAGGTCGACCGCGCTCAGGTTGGTGATGTCTTCCAGGCAGTCACGCATCGGCACGCCCCGTCAGCGGGCGAAGGTGCTCCCGCACCCGTCGCAGACGGTGTACAGACCGTGGCGATCCCGGCTGAAACCCGCGACGTGCAGTCGCCCCTCGATGCACCTGGGACAGACCCACGTCCACCACTTGACCGGCGCCCCGTTCGAGCCCGGCGTGGAATCGCCCAGCGGCGAGGTCTCGGCGGCTACCTTGGCCTCCAGCCCGTCGTTGGCCTCGAACGCCGCCTCGACGGCGGCGGCGCGATCCTCGTTGGACTCGCTGCTGTAGGGGTAGTTCTGGCTGACGTTCGAACTCACGGTCGCGGCTCCTGGATCAAGCGGGAGGGCCAGCCGCGAACGTCGTGAGCGCGGCGCGACCGGCCTGCATTCGAGTATAGACCGGGCACTCTCACCAGGCGGCCGCGGCACCCTCGCAACGCGGGTCGTAGCCGGCCGCGTACGAGCGCACGGCACCAGCTTCGTCGCGCACGAGCTCGATGGCATGGGCATGGCCCATCGTCGAGGACCATGGCTCGCGTACGACGACCTCGTGGCCCTTGGCCTGCAGGGCCGGGCGAATGTGGGCAGGCACGCGGGCCTCGAGCTCGGTCAGGTCGGCCGGACCGAACTGTGCGCGCATCATGGCCGCCCAGCGGGGAGCGGCCACGGCCGTGGCCACGTCGGCGCCGCCGTCGACGACCGCGGAGACGAACTGGGCGAACACCTGGGGCTGGATCTCGCCGCCCATCGAGCCGTGCACGATCCAGGGCAGCCCGTTGCGCAGGAGCATCCCCGGGGCGAGGGTGTGGGTCGGTCGCTTGCGCGGAGCGAGCGCGTTGGGGTGCGCCGGGTCGAGGCGGAAGAAGGCCCCACGGTCGTGGAAGGCGATGCCGCTCTCTGGATCGACCAGCCCGGACCCGAAGCCCTGGTAGTTGGACTGGAGCAGGCTGACCGCGTTGCCCCACCGGTCGGTCGTGGCGATGTAGACGGTGCCGCCACCCGCGGGCAGCGTGCCGCGCTGGAGCGGCATCGCATGCGCAGGGTCGATCCGGCCGGCGAGCTCGTCGAGGTGGTCGGTCGAGAGCATCTGCTCGACCTCGTCCTCGGCCATCGAGCCAGGGTCGGTCACGTGCGCGTCCCGTTCGGCCAGGCCCAGGCGCGAGGCCTCCAGCCCGAGATGGATCCATTCGGCATCGGCCCAACCGCGCCCGTCGAAGCCGGCGGGGGCGGGGGCCGGGAAGCGGGCCAGCAGGCCCAGCGTCTGCAGCGCCACCACGCCCACGCTGTTCGGGGCGTGAGCCAGTGAGGTCACGCCGCGGTAGTCGAGGGCGATCGGCCGGCCCCAGTCCGAGGCATGCGCGGCCAGGTCCCCGGCCGAGATGGGCACGCCGCGCGCGGCGAAGTACCTCGTCGTGCGCTCGGCGACCGACCCGCGGTAGAGCGCGGACGGTCCCTCGTCGAGGAGTTGCCTGAGCGTGCCTTCCAGGGCCGGGAGGCGCACCAGGTCGCCGGGCCGTCGGGGCCCATCGTCGGGCCGATAGACGCTGGCCCAGTCGCCGGCCTCCCCGAAGATGACGGCCGAGCGCTCGACCGCCTCGATCCATGTCGCCGAGGCCGGGAATCCGGTCGCCAGTTGGATGCCCGGCGCGAGCAGGGCGGTCCAGTCGGCACGCCCGTAGCGCTCGTGCGCCCGGCCCCACGAGTCGACCGCGCCGGGTACCGTCACCGACCACGCGCCCCTTTGGGGCATGTTCGCGTGCCCGGCGACGAGTGCGGCCTCGATGGTCGCGGCGCTGCCGGCACGGCCGCTGCCGTTGAGCGTCACGGCCTCACCGCGGTCGGCGTCCCAGATGATCCAGAAGGCGTCGCCGCCGAGGCCGCAGCTGTGACCCGCCACCACGGCCAGGGCGGCGTTGGTGGCGATGGCCGCGTCGACGGCGCTGCCGCCCGTGCGCAGCACCAGCAGGCCCGCCTGGGTGGCGAGGTGGTGCGGGCTGGCCACCGCGCCGAGCCGCCCACGGACGGGACGGGCCGGTATGGTCGCCGGCTCGCGCGAGTCGTTCACGCCGCCATCATGCCCGGCCGGGCGGCACGGCAGCCGGCGTCAGCGGCAGGATGACGCCAACGCGTGCGCCGTCGTGCTCGACGTTCTCGGCGAAGACGGTGCCGCCAAGGGCTTCAGCCAGGTCGCGCACGATGGCCAGGCCGAGGCCGGAGCCGGGGTTCGTGCGCGATGGGTCGGCCCGGTAGAAGCGGTCGAAGACGTGGGGCAGGGCAGCGGCGGGGATGCCCGCGCCGTCGTCACTGACCGCGAGCGTGATGCGGTCACTCGAACACTCGACCTCGAGCTGCACGTGGCCACCCGGTGATGGCGCGTGGACCAGAGCGTTGTCGATGATGTTGCCGAGGATGCGGTCGAGCGCGTCCCGGTCGGCCGTGAAGGTGCAGCGTGCGGCGCCATCGGCGATGCCCAGCTCCTGCTCGCGACCCTCGGCCTCGGCGGTGAAGCGCTCGACGGCACCGCGGACGACCTCCAGGCTGTCGAGCGACTCGAGGCGGAGCGGCGGGCCTGCAACGCCCGGGACCGTCAGGTGGTCGAGGTCGTCGAGCATGCGCTCGAGTCGGCCGGCCTCGTCGGCGATAGCGTCGGCTGCCCGTGTCGCCGTCTCGCCGGTCGCGGTGCCGTCCTTGAGCGCCTCGCTGAAGCCGCCGATGACGGTGAGCGGGGTGCGCAGGTCGTGCCGGATGTCGGCCAGCAGCTGGCGCTGGGCTTCGCGCGTGGCGCCTACTTCCGAGGCCATGGCGTTGAAGGCGGCGCTGGCCTCGGCGACCTCGATGGGACCGCCCGTCGGCAGCGGCTCGGGGACCTTGCCCTTGGCCACGTCCCCGGTGGCGCTGGCCAGGCGGCGGAGGGGACCGGTCACCGAGCGGCTGAGGCCGGCTGCGAGCGGGATCCCGATGACGACGAGGAGCAGACCGGCGAGGGTGAGCGCCCGCAGCAGGTCGCTCGTGGCTTGCCTGGCCGAGTCGTCTACCCGCGCGAGCATGATCAGCGGTGGCGCCTGGCGCCGTCCCTGGCCCACGATGGGAGTGGCGGCGTAGAGCACCTCGCCGACGCCTTCGATCTGCGTGGTGCCGGTGGCCACCTGGCCGCGGGTGAGTCGGGCGTCGATGTCAGGCACCTGCGGCAGGCGCGTCGCGGTCTCGTCCTCAGGATTGACGATGATCGAGTTCGGGCCCTGCACGAAGATGATGGAGACGTCCGCTTCTTCGATGTCCTCCTCGAATGCCTCGAGCGACTCGGCCAGCTCGTCACCCACGATGCCTGCGCCGCCGCGCAGGCGATCGATGAAGTTCGGGGGGTCGCCCTCACCCGGACGCAGGATCACCCCGGGGATGCGGGCGCGGACCGCGGACGCGTAGGGCGCGGTCAGCTCGCTGAGCGTGCCGATGGCGGCATCGCGGTGCAGATCACGCAGCACCACCCACAGCGAACCGCCCAGGGCCAGCAGGGTCACGAGCGCGAAGGCCAGGAGGGCCAGCCCGATCCGGCCGCGGAGCGTCCTCACCCGTGGCGTGCTCGCGGCGGCGGCACGAGTCGGTAGCCGACGCCCTTGACCGTCTCGATGGGCGGGCCGTCGGCATCCAGCTTGCGGCGCAGCTCGGAGACATGGACGTCGATGGTGCGCGTCTCACCCGGGAAATCGGTACCCCACACGCTCGAGAGCAGGTCGTCCCGGCTCCAGACCACGCCCGGATCGCGGGCCAGCGCGGCCAGCAGATCGAACTCGCGCGGGCGCAACTCGAGGCGGCGCTCGCCGACGTAGGCCTCGCGACGGCGCGGGTCGACGCGCAGGTCGCCCACGTCCATCGGTCGCGAGGCGCGCAGGGCTGGGTCCGCCCGACGCAGGATGGCCTTGACGCGGGCCACCATCTCGCGCGGGTTGAAGGGCTTGGTCAGGTAGTCGTCGGCGCCGAGCTCCAGGCCCACGATGCGATCGATGTCCTCGCTGCGCGCGGTCAGCATGAGGATGGGCGTCTCGCCGCGGCGACGGATCTCGCGCGTGACCTCGGTGCCGTCCATGCGCGGCATCATCAGGTCGAGGACCACGAGGTCGGGATCCACGCGGTCGTGCTGGTCGAGCGCTTCCTGCCCGTCACGCGCCTCGACCACGCTGAAGCCCGCCTGCTCCAGGTAGAGGCGGACGAGCTCGACGATGTTGCGTTCGTCGTCGACGACGAGGACGGTCTTCACCGGGCGAGCATAGCCCCGCACCGGTCCGCTATCCGGCGCCGCATGTCAGCGATACGTAAGGAGCCCGTGTAGGATCGCGAGATGGCACGTGCGAGCCTGGAGGCTGATCCGCTGCGTCCGACGCCGGCTGCCGGCGCCGAGGCCTGGGCGGCACGCGTGCGGGCCGGACGCGAGCAGATCGGGCGCCTGCGCGAGGTCGAAGAGCCGGCCGACTTCTATGGACCCATGGCCTCGCGCTTCGGGCAGGACCCGCGACGCCGTGGCGATGCCGCGCTGCAGGTCTTGCGCTCGATGGCGTCACCGGCCCAGAGCTGGCA
>Ga0316198_10000826_pt1 | contig 17096 bp, 13 predicted proteins | sample OudBieAanoxic_MG_FD_204935 | JGI IMG/M metagenome (GOLD analysis project Ga0316198, IMG submission 204935) | Coastal sediment microbial communities from Oude Bieten Haven, Netherlands - site A anoxic | ecosystem: Environmental > Aquatic > Marine > Coastal > Sediment | place: Netherlands...
CCCGAGATGGCGGCGCTGAAGGCGGCCATCGCCGAGGCACAAGCCGCATCCGCAGTGAAGTTGGGGCCGTGGAAGTTGAAGACCGCCGCCACGCGGCCTGCGATGATGTTCGCAAGCTCGCCGGGCATCGTGTCCTCGCTGATGCTCGGAAAGTGCTCCCGCATCCGTCCCATCGTTTCGTCGACGATCGCGGCTTTGACCTCGTTCGGAAGCGCCTGAAAGCTCGGCGCGCCATCGAGCTCACGGGTGAACTCGGGAAAGAAGATGCGAAGCGCGGTCTTGTAATGCTGATCGCCGGCCATCGCGTTCCCCAGGATCACCGCGGTTCGATCGCCGTCGAGCGGACGCTCCGGATAGCCGTAATCCAGCAGCGCCTCTCGTGCCGACATGATCGACCACTTCTGCGTGAGATCCATCGCCTCGGCGACCTTCGGAGGAATCGGAAGTCTCCACTTCAGTGGCTCCCAATTGAACTCGCGAACCCAGCCGCCGATCTTCGAGTATGTCTTGTCCGGAGCCTTGGGATCAGCGTCGTAGTAGAGCGCCGGGTCCCACCGGTCCACGGGGGTTTCGCAAATGCTGTAACGCCCAGTTGTAATGTTGTTCCAGAATTCCTTGGCATTTTGTGCATCTGGAAGGACTGCGCCGACCCCGACGACAGCTATTGCTCGATGTACCTGATCTCGCATCTGCGGGCTCCCTAGTCGCTCAGGAGCGCTCGTAGAGCGCATCCCCCACTTGATTCATGTCTTCGATCAACCCCGCCTGGGCTGCATAAACTTTGGACAGGCCCGCGCTGGTTTCGAGCGACCGGGCGTCTGCGCTGCCGGCTTCCTCTGCGCCGATGACCCAGCGCATGCCGTCCACGGCGACCCGCTGCGCGGCCTCGCGCGCGAAAACCCGCGCCATGGCCGCAACGGCCGCAGGTGAGAACCGTCGCGGCGATTTCGGATTGAGCTCATCGAGCTCCGCGCGAACCGCGCGCCTCGCGAAAGCCGCAGCTCCCTCGACATAGGAGGCAAGCTCGCCGATCCGAAACAAGACGTGCTGATTGCGCGTGAGCCGTTTCTCGCGCGCCCGTTCCATGACTTCCGCAAGCGCATGTGCTGCAAGCGCTGCGATGTCGGCGCCGACCTTCGGGTGCTCGCTGTGCACCCCTTCGAGCCGCCGCCCGAGGTCGTGATAGTGCTGGCCGCGCGTCTTGAGGTGATGCTGCCAGCGGTCGCGTCCGATCGTCATTTCCATGATTTCGGAGGTGCCCTCGTAGATCGTGGTGATTCGAACGTCCCGCTTGATCTTCTCGACCATGTACTCTTTGGTGTATCCGTAGCCGCCGTGCCCTTGAATGGCTGCGTCCGCCGCGGCATTGCCCGCCTCGCTCGCGAGGTACTTGGCGATCGCGCCCTCGGTGTTCAACAGGTCGTCGCCGCCCTTGTCGATGGCTTCTGCCGTCTGCTCGATGTACGCGCGCGCCGCCTCGAGGCGCACCGCATGCGGCACGATGAGCTTGTGCGTGTAGCCCTGCTTCTCCGACAGCGGCGCACCACCTTGAATCCGCTCGGTCGAGTATTCAATCGTCCGATCGAGGGCAGCCCAGCCCGCGCCGAGTCCAAAGGCGGCCACCATCAACCGGGTGAAACCAAAGACAAGCTGCGCCTGCTGCAGCCCTTGGCCTTCCTCGAGCCCCACGAGCTGACCGGCGTCGACGTAGACGTTTTCGAGCACCAGCGCGGTCGTGTTGCTCAGGCGTATTCCGTGCTTGTCCTCGGGTTTTCCCGACGAAAAGCCTTCGGCGCCGCGCTCGACGATAAACCAGGTGGGCCCACCCGGCGCCTTCGCAAGCACCGTGTACACGTCGGCGTGCCCGCCGTTCGAGATCCATTGCTTGGTCCCGGTGATCTCGTATCCAACGACCTTTCCGTCCTTTTCGACGGGGACCGCCACCGTCTTGAGCGCTGCGAGGTCGCTTCCTGCCGCCGGTTCGGTCGCCCCATAGGCCATCAGCAAACCCTCTTCGGCGATACGGCTCAGCCAGTGTTCTTTTTGCTCTGGCGTTCCGCCAAAGACGATGGGATCGCTTCCGAGAAAAGTCGCCAGGACCCCCGTCGCTAGGCCGACGTCGATCCGGGCCATCGCCTCGCAGACCCGATACACATCGAAGGCCCCGCCGCCCATACCACCGTGCTCTTCGGGGATGAACACCAGCTGCACGCCGAGCTCTTCACTGCCGATTGCACGCACGAGCTCTTCCGGAAAGATGTCCTTCTCATCGAGCTCGAGGAGTGTCTCGTCGCTCAGTTGGGCTTTGGCGAAATCGTCGAAGGAGTCGAGAACGAGGCGGAGCGATTCCGCGTCGAGGCTACTGCTGTGGGCCATGGAAAGGTCTTTCGTTTCTATCGTGCGGGGTATACGCCGTCAGTTGCAGGTACGCAGGAGCACGCTGCGCATAAACAGCTTCTGTGCCAGCGTGAGACGCCTGCCCCACGCCCCGAGTTTTCTCGGCTCTAGTTTGCCGCCCTCGGATCACCGAAGAGTGACACCGGCGAGTTACGGTGCAACTCATGCGCCATCGATGATCTCGGCGAAAGAACTGCATATTTGCGCACTGCGTCATCGTGGTCCTTGGGACCCAGAACTAGGCTCTTCGACGTCTAAGCCGCCCGGGGCGCTCTCTCGACAGCGCCGAGCGTTCTCAGGCTGGCGGCGTGTTACGCACTTCGATGATCTCGCAGGTCACCTCGCCCTTTGGGCGGCGGACCGTGATTTCGTCGCCCAGCTCCCGCGATAGCAGGGCCTTTCCGACCGGTGACTCCATGCTGATCCACTTCTTTTTGGCGTCGATTTCGTCGGGTCCGACGATCCGATAGGTTTGTATCTCACCGTCCTCGTCTTCAATCGTGACCCAGCTTCCGAAGTAGACCCGGCCGTCGTCGGGCGGCTTCTCGTCGACGATGGTGAGCACCTTGAGCCGCCGTCCCAAGAAACGAAGTCGTCGATCGATCGCCGCGAGGCGCTGTTTGCTGTACTGGTACTCCGCGTTTTCGGACCGGTCGCCTTCGGCCGCCGCAACCTGTACCGCCTTCGCCATCTTCGGGCGATCGACATTCCAAAGGCGATCGGCCTCTTCCTCAAAATGCCGGTATCCTTCCGGCGTGATGTAACCGGGCTTGCCGGAAGTATCCTGTCGTGTGCGCCGTCGCGTCATCTCATCCCGCGCTACTGCCCAGGTACGCCGTCGATGCCCGGCTTGAAGCGGAAGATGTAGTAGGGGGCATTGGCTCGGATATGCGTCTTTGACTGCAGCATCTGATCAGGAATCGCGCTGTCGGCGACGTAGAGCCAGCCATCGGGGCCGTAGCTCAAGGCGTCTGCCCAGCGAATCTTCTCGCTGCGAACCAGCGTCGTCAGCTCACCGCTAGGCGTCATTCGAATGACCGCGCCGTGCTCGACGTCCGTGATCAGCAAGTTTCCTTCGCGGTCCGTACTGAGGCCGTCGTTGAGCGGCTTTGCGCCAAGCGCTCGAACCCTCGCCGCCAGTGCTCCATCGCTCAGCGAATCGTCGAGCAGGTCGTCAACCTCGATGCGATACATCGTGTCATGCGCCATCGCGCCGTAGCAAATCCACTTGTCGTCCCGGCTGATCGCGATCCCATCTACGCCGGGCTTGAGCACCACGAGACCGCCAAAAAACCTCATGTCCTTGGTGGGGTTGCGAATCAGCCAGTCCTGCGCGGACACCGAAGGGTCGCTGTCCAAAACTCGCCGTGCCTTGCCGAGCTCGACGTCGTAGACGACCAAGCCTGGGTTCTTTCGCCAGAAGCTCACGTCGGCGATGAAGACATGCCGACCAGCAGAATCGACCTGCAAATCCTGCAGAAACGAGCCTAGCTGCGCCACCGAGGAATCGAATACGTGTTCGTGGGCGAGCCCGCCTGTACCGAGGTCAAACGCCAAAAGCTTGGCTTGCCCGGTGCCGTGGTTGCCGTGATCGATCGTCCATAGCCGGTCTTGTCGATCGATGGCGACTCCGAGCGGCGTTTCAAATTGCGCCTGTGCTTCTTCGCTCGGGAAGGGCTTCGGCGCCCCATCGACCCACTCGAGCAATTTCGCGCCACTCGGTCGGCTCTCCGGATGAATCGTGTAGAACACACGTCCATCTTCGGACACCGCGAGGTTTCCAATCGGCTCGTCGCTGGTCACCACGACTTCGATCGCGCCTTCGTCGAAGACTGGCGCTCCGCTGAGGTCTGGATACGGTTCTCCACCTCCGTATCGAAGGTGGAGAACGATCGCCAAGGCCGCCATCAAGACAGCGAGACCGAGAAGCAGGCGCAGCAGGAAGAGCTTCATCGCCCGCTACCGGCGCTCGTCTGCAGAGCGTTCATGGCAAAGCTGAAATCGTGCGTCGGTTCGGCTCGCGGTCCCGACGCATACTTCGTACCTGCGCGCGAGCTCAGGAGTCCGAGCAGCGCCGCCCCGAGAGGTATCGACATCCGAGGTGACAGGAACAGCGACTTGGGCTTCACGCCGGTCATGGCCGCACCGAAGTTGTCCATGAAAGTCGCCCCGCTGCGCTGGGCCGCGATCGCGGCGGTGTCCAAGAGAACCGGGAAGCGATGGATCGCCCGCCCCGCAGCGGCCGAGAAAGCGAAGTCGCGACCGAACTCCCGCATCCAGGCGCGATGGTAGCCGGAGAGCCGCCGCTCGCTGAGGTCCCCCAAATCGAAGGCCTCGTGGAGGAGCCGTGCAGCGATCTTCGCGGCCACCATCGCGGTGTGAATGCCCTCGCCGGTCAGTGGATCGGTTTGTCCGGCGGCGTCGCCCAAGACTAGGAGTCGTTCCCCGTGGGTTCGCCGCTCACCGCCGAGGCGCAGTGGGGACAGGCCCGGCGGCTCCAACGGTTCCGCGTGGTCGCCCAGCGCTGCGCGTACAAAAGGGTCCGCGGCGACTTTGGTTTGGAGCAAGAGCCTCAGCTTCGTCATCGGTACGCGGCCTCCGGGAAGCACGTAGCAACCGAGATCGATGTCTCCGTTCGAGTGGCGAAAGAGCGCGACGTAGCCCGGGAGCACATACGGTGGATATAGCAGGACGCCATCGCTACTGAAGCGGTGTGTCCCTCCCTTGATGTACTGCCGGCTTGCAACGCTGTTGGGGCCGGTCGACACGACATTGAGCGAGCGCGCGATCTTGCTCTTGGCGCCGTCTGCGGCGATCAGGCATCGACCCGAAAAACGTCGGCCGTCCTTGCAGCGCACCGCCCACCGCTCATCGCCGAGCTTTACATCGCTCACCGAAGCACCCTCGATCAGCTCGGCCCCCACTCGTGCGGCGGCTCGCGCAATCCGTTCGTCGCAAACCATCCGTCGGATTGCGGCGACGCGCGGAGCTCCGTCCCGCTCGCCTTCATCGGGGCTCGTGAAGCTCAGTCCCGAGGGTGACACCAAGCCACCGGACCGAACCCATTGCACCGCGCCCTCGGCGTCGAGCTCCTGGATGACCCCCATCTCCTCCAGGATGTCGAGCGCGGGCTCACACCAAGCGTCGCCGCAGCGCTTGTCACGCGGAAAGGTCGCCTTCTCGAGGAGTGCGACCCGCTTTCCACCCTTTGCGAGAAAATACGCCGCGGTCGCTCCAGCAGGGCCGGCGCCAGCGATGACGACATCGTAAACGGGCTGTTCGTCCATGGAACACGGACTCTAGCGCACGCCGGCTACGCCTCCCAGACGACCTTCTGGCCCGCGCCATACCATTGTTCCATTTGGGGGCCGTAGGTGTCCTCGAGCATGCTTCGCTTCATCTTCATGGTCGGCGTGAGAAAGCCGTTTTCGATCAGCCAAGGATCTTTGACGACCGTCAGGAACTGAAGGCGCTCGAAGGCCTCGACCTCTTGGTTGACCTGCTTCAGCAGTGACTCGAGCTCGGCCTGAATCTGCTCACGCACACTCTGGTCGCTCAGCTTTGGGCGGAGCTCTTCAGCGAGGAGCACCAGGGCAAACGGCTGCGGATGACCGGACCCGGTGACGCAGCACATTTCGATGTGGGAGCTGTTGTTGATCAGGTTCTCGATCGGGACGGGAGCGACGTACTTGCCCTTGCTGGTCTTGAAGAGCTCTTTCACACGGCCCGTGATCTTGAGTCGACCTTGTTCGTCGCGCTCGCCGCGGTCGCCCGTTCGGAAGTAGCCGTCCTCGGTGTAGCACTCGGCCGTCATCTCGGGCTGCTTGTAGTAGCCCATCATGTTGCCGGGTGACTTGATCAGGATCTCGCCTTCGTCGCTGATCTTCACGTCGACCCCGGGCATCGGGTTGCCCACGTAGCCAACGCGGCCGAGGCCTGGGTGGCTCGCATGAGAGTAGGCGAAATCCTCGCTCATGCCGTAGCCCTCGAGAAGCTCGAGGCCCAAATCTCGATACCATTGAATGAGATCGGGCGGAATCGGCGCAGACCCACTGGCCGCGAGCCGCACGTGCTGAAGCCCGAGGCCCGTCAACACCTTCTTCTTGATGACCCGATTGAGCAGAGGGATGCGAAGAAGCCTTGCCAGCTTCTCGGGCGGGAGCTTGTGGAACACTCCGAGTTGGAACTTCAACCAGAGCCGGGGAACGGAGATGAAAACCGTCGGCTGCGCGCGATTCAGGTCGGCTACGAAGGTATCGAGTGACTCGGCGAAAAAGAGCTGCAGGCCCGTGCGAAAGCCCTGAGCTTCGACGAAAAATCGTTCGAAGACGTGTGCGAGCGGGAGATAGGACAACATGCGGTCCTCGCTGTTCGCATGGAAGATTTGCTCGGCGCCATCGACCGAGGCCGCAATCGCGCCGAAGCTATGCATCACTCCCTTCGGGCGTCCGGTGCTTCCCGAGGTGTACACGATGATTGCGAGCTCGTCGGCTCCACGCGACGGTTTCCCTTGCACTGGCTGGGTTCGCTCGACGATTGAATCCCAGGTCTCGTAGTTGGTCGGCGGCGCGAGAGGCAAGGAGATGCAGGGCATGTCCGCGGGGATGCCTTTTTGGATCCCTTCCCAGCCATCGAGCTTCCCCACGAACAGAAGCTTCGACTCGCTATGCTCGAGAATGTACTGAATCGTCTCCGCATTGAGCGTGGGATAGAGCGCCACGCTCACGTGCCCGGCCATCCAAATCGCCAAGTCCGCGAAGATGAAATGCGCACAGTTCTTCGAGATGAGCCCGATGTGGCTCCCGGGCGGAAGGTTGAGGGACTTGAGGTGCGCCGCCATCCGCCTCGCTTGATCCATCCCTTCGGCCCAGGTGTACGTTTGTACTTCGCCATTGCCGATGGGCTGGGTCATCCATAGCTGGTCAGGCGTGGAATCTTCCCAGCGATAGACGTCGTCAAGTGCGAGTTTCAGTTCGGCCATTGGTTACTCCTAATTCGGACGGGCCAAGGAGGATACACCTTCTCGGACCCAAAGTGGGGTGCTTTGATCCGGAAACGCGGCCGTGCTTGACGGCTCCGGCCCCTTGGTTTCATGTAAGAAAACGATGGGTTCGGAATCATCCGGGCTGGAACGGATGCGCAGTGGGATCGCGGACGCCCTGAGGGCAGCTACGCGCGGCCGTTCTCGACGGAAGACCCTCACCGGGAGCGGGACATGGCACAGGTGGAAGTAGGATTCATCGGCAGCGGCGATGCTTTTGGTAGCGGCGGCCGTTTTCAGACCTGCATCGCGATACGCACTCGCGATGATTTCTTCCTCGTCGATTGCGGGGCGTCGTCCTTGATCGCGATGCGGCAACAGCAGCTCGAACCGCGTGAGGTGAGCAAAATCTTGGTCACCCATCTGCACGGAGATCATTTTGGAGGCCTGCCATTCTTCCTGTTGGACGCGCAATTGGTGTCCAAGCGAACAGCGCCGCTCACGCTCGTGGGGCCCCCCGGATTCGAAGTACGCCTCAAGGAGGCGATGGAGGTCCTTTTTGCCGGTTCGTCCAAAATGGAGCCGAACTTCGAAGTGCGTTTCGTCGAGCTGAAGGCTCGAACACCAACCCCAGTCGATGGAATCCAGGTCACGGCGTTTCCGGCCGCTCATTTCAGCGGAGCACCCTCGTACAGCCTGCGAGTCGAAGTCGCGCAGAAGGTGTTCGTCTACTCGGGTGACAGCCAGTGGACCGACACCCTAATCGAAGCCTCTGCGGATGCAGACTTATTCGTCTGCGAGTCGTATGTATTCGACCAAGAAGTTCCGTTACACAACAACTACCGCACGATCATGGAGAACCGCCCTCGACTCAGTTGCAAAAAGATCATTCTCACCCACATGAGTGATGACGTGCTCTCACGGGCTCGAGAGGTCGAGCTGCCGATGGCAGAGGACGGGCTCTGGCTCCGCTTGTAATGACGCTCGTTTCGCGCTGGACTAAGCTCCAGCCATGCTGGATTTCTCGGGCCGCGAAGCGGTCGTCACGGGCGGAACGGGTGCGCTGGGCAGCGCCGTGGTGGGGCGTCTCATTGCGGCTGGCGCAACCGTTCACGTTCCTGTTTTCGAAGCCAACGAGCTCGACGGTTTCGCCTATCGCTCCGACGCGGCCGTGAGGCTTCATGAAGGCATGGACCTGAACGTCGAGGCGGACGTCGCTCGACTCTTCGCCGAGACGACCTCGCTCTACGCGAGTATTCACATTGCAGGTGGGTTTGCGATGGGGCCGATCGGTTCGACCAGCCTCGACGTTTGGAACCATTTGATGGGGATGAACGCCACGACCTGCTTTCTCTGTTGCCGGGAAGCGGTCAGGGCGATGGAAGGGCGTGAGGGGCGGATCGTCAACGTCGCGGCGCGTCCGGTCCTGGTGCCCACCGCGCATATGACCGCCTACTCGGCCTCGAAGGCCGCCGTCGCTGCGCTGACACTTTCCCTCGCGGAAGAGCTCTCGGCCTCTTCGATCTGGGTCAACGCTATCGTCCCGAGCATCATCGACACCAAGGCGAACCGCGCCGCCATGCCCGATGCGGATCACAGCGCCTGGCCCAAGCCCGACGAGATCGCCGAAACGGTCGCCTTCCTCGCCTCGCCGCAGAATTCCGTCACACGTGGGGCCCTCGTCCCGGTCTACGGCAAGAGCTGACCGGGCTGGTGCTCCGGCCCCTTTCGATGATGTAGTATCCCCAGGATGAAGTACACGCATCTTGGTCGAACGGGTGTCACCGTTTCCCGGATTTGCCTGGGCTGCATGAGCTACGGGACACCGGACTGGCGGCCTTGGGTCCATGATTCCAAGGCGTCGGCGCCGTTCTTCAAGCGCGCGATCGAGGCGGGCATCAACTTCTTCGACACCGCCGACATGTATTCGCTCGGAGTCAGCGAGGAAGTGACCGGAAAGTGGCTTCGTGAATATGGCGACCTCGATGAGCTCGTCATTGGGACGAAGGTTTTCTTTCCGATGAATCAGCGACCGAACATGGGCGGACTTTCACGCAAGCACATCCAGCAAGCCTGCGAAGGCAGCCTCCGGCGTCTGGGCGTCGACACCATCGACCTCTACCAAATCCACCGTTTGGATCCGCACACGCCGATGGAAGAAATGCTGGCCGCCCTGGACCAGCTCGTGACGCAGGGCAAGGTCCGTTACATCGGTGCGAGCTCGATGTACGCCTGGCAGTTTCAGCGACTGCTCTCGATCTCCGAGCGCAACGGCTGGGCGCGCTTCGTCACGATGCAAAACCACTACAATCTCGTCTATCGCGAGGAGGAGCGCGAGATGATGCCGCTCTGCGAGGACGAGGGGATCGGAGTCATCCCTTGGTCGCCGCTCGCGCGCGGAATGCTCGCCGGGACCCGCAGCAAGCTTGGGGACAGCTCCACCAGCCGGTCATCGAGCGACGGCCTCGATCAGATTCTGTACGACCAGCCCTCGGACTGGGAGGTCGTCGATGTGGTCAAAAAGGTCGCGGCCGAACGGGGTGAGCCGGCTGCGCGGGTCGCCCTGGCCTGGCTGCTTTCGAAGCCGGGGGTGACCGCCCCGATCGTGGGCGCGACCAAGCTCGCCCACCTCGATGATGCCATTGCGGCCGTGGAGATCGAGCTCAGCCCGGAGGAGATCGCGAGCCTCGAAGCGCCGTACCGCGCGCATCCGGTCAAGGGCTTGGCGGCGCCAAAGAGCTGAGCGAGCCCGGTCAGCCTTCGTCGAGCTCAGAGCTCAGGCTTCGGATCATGAGACGCTCGTAGAGACCTGGGGCGAGGCGCGAGAGGACCGCGCTCGTCTTGCCCACCGGGGTTAGCACGAGGCGTCTCCGCCCGGCTTCGGCCGCCTTCAACACTTCCGCTGCCACGTCGTTCGCGTTGCCCAGCTTCCCCACTTTCGAGCGCGGCCGCGAAACGCGCTTGCCGTCACCCCCGAGCGTCGACGCTTCCAGGCCGGTTTCGACAAATGACGGGCAGACCATCAATACGCCGACGCCTTTGTCGGCCACCTCGGCGCCCAGACTTTCGAACAGGCCGTGCATGGCATGCTTCGATGCCGCGTATCCGCTGCGCCCATAAAGCGGGGCCAATCCTGCGATGCTCGATACGGCGATGATCAAACCGCGGTTTTCGATCAGGTCATGCATGCAGGCCTGGGTGCAATGAATTGCACCGAAGAGGTTGACTTCCATCACGCGCCGAAAGACTTCAGGCCGCGTCTCGGCGAACGCGCTTCGGTGCACGATGCCGGCGTTGTTGATCAGAACGTCGATGCTTCCGAATGCTTCGCGGACGGTCGTCATCGTCGAGGCGACTTGCGCCGGATCGGTGATGTCGCAGGGAAGGACGAGGACTTCGATTCCCAATGCGTCCAGCTCTTCACGGGTTTCGATCAAGGGGCTTCCGGACAAGTCCACGATGGCGATTTTCGCCTCTGCGGCACCGAAGCTTCGGGCAATCGCGCGTCCAATCCCGCCCGCACCGCCGGTGATGACGACCGTGCGTCCGCGAAAACTACGCCGAGCCAAGGAGACCTCGCGCGCGGGCGTAGAGCTCGAACGCTTCGCGGCTGCTGAGCTTTGGGGTATAGCCGTACTCCTCCTTGAGGCGCCGGTTCGAGAGCACCGGTCGATAGCGCAAGAAGTTCACGCGTTCGGGCCCGTTCTCGGTCAGGCCGAGGCTCTTGAGCGTCCAAAGAATCGTCTTCACGAGCGATGCCGGCAGCGGCACGTACGGTTTCTTGAGCATCTTCGCGATCTCGCGCGGGGTGAGCGCGCCGTCGCCGGCCTGGTTGTAGATACCGACCTTGTCGGAGAAGACCGCATCGACGAGGCAGGCGACCAAGTCCTGGTCCCAGATGAACACGAACGGAGAATCTGCGCCCACGATCCCGAGGATAACAGGCTTCTCGAACAGATCGGTGACCGGACTGTGCACGTCTGGCCCGACGACGGTGCCGGGTCGGAATACGATCTGCCGAAGCTCGGGACGCTCCTCGCGCCAGCGCGCCAACATGTCTTCGACGATGCGCTTGTGCTTCGAGTATTCGAACTCGTCGTTGCCTCGGAGCGGATCGTTTTCGTCCAACCAATCGGGATTGTCCGGATGATATCCATACGCCGCGCCACTCGAGGTGACGATCAGCCTAGTCGCCTTGGCGGCTTCGCATGCCTCGAGGATATTTTGGGTGCCGAGGACGTCGACGCGGTAGGCCAAGTCGTCCGGCGCACCTTTGGGCACGCGAACGATCGAAGCGAGGTGAACGACGGTGTCGATCCCGTGCTTGCGAAAGAATTCCCCGAGCGCAGGGTCGCAGATGTCGCCCTGCTCGTAGACGACGCCGGCGAGCCGTTCGTGAAGCTCGACCTCGGTCCAATCGAGCGCGACCAGCGCCGAGAGCTCGCTCCGACGCTTCGCCAGGGCCGCGACGCAGAGGCGACCGACATAGCCAGCCGCCCCGGTCACCAGGACCGCGGGGCCTGCCCCCATCAGGCGCCGGGCTCCTGGTGCATCGCCTTGAACTCCTGAAGCCCGGGCGCGAACAGGTGCATGTTGGGGTCGACGTCGACGTGAATGACCGACGGTTTGCCAGAATCGACGCAGCGCTGAAGTGCCGCTTCCAGCTCGGCCGGATCGGCGACCCGCTCGCCGTGGCAACCCATCGCTTCGGCCACCTTGTCGAACTCGATTTCCTCGAAGTCGGCGTTGATCGTGCCCTGCTGATCGGTTTGGATCGCGGGGCGAAGCATCCCGAGCCCGATCGACTGTGTGAGCTTCACCATGCCCCACTGCTTGTCGCAGAGCACTAAATAGATCACGGGCAGCTCATTGCGAAGCGCGGTCTCGAGCTCCTGGAAATGAAAGCCCATCGCGCCATCGCCGATGATGCAGACGACTTTGGAATCGGGCTTTGCGATCTGTCCGGCGAGCGCCTGCGAAACGCCAGCGCCCAACATCCCAAACTTGAACGTCGACAAGAGCGTATCGGGCCGATTGATCTCCGAGAAGAAGCTCGCCCAGACGGTGGCATTGCCGCCGTCGAAGACGTGAACCGTGTCGTCGCCGAAGAAGCGCTGGCAGGCCGCTGGTACCTGGGCGCTGTGCATCGGGCTCGCCGTGTTCTGAAGCGCCATGTCGAGTTGACCTCGGACTTTCCCCACGGCTTCGGCAAGACCGGCCGTGCGCGCTCGGTTGGCCTGAAGTGTTTTGTCGTCTAGGGGTGAGCGCCCGAGCTCGGCAGCCAGAGCGGACAGAAACGTGCCGGCGTCGGCCACAATCGCGAGCTCGGTCGCCTTGTTCAGCCCGAGAATCTCTTCATCGATGTCGACTTGGATCAACTTCTGCTCGTCCGGCTTTCCCCAGTACGGCGGCTTGCCCCACCAATCGGTCTCTCCTAGCCGCGAGCCGACGACCAAGACGACATCGGCTTCGCTCCGGGCCTGGTTGATCGGCTCCATCGCCCAAATCGGGAGCAACTGCTCGTGGTTGTCGGGAAGGGCGCCGCGTCCGGCCCAGCTCGTCGTGACCGGCGAGCCTATCGCTTCGCTGACTCGTTCGAGTGCGTCGGAGGCGTGCGCGTGCAGGACTCCGCTTCCGATATGGACGTGCGGCCGTTCCGCGTTTCGAAGCAGCTCTGCGGTGCGTGCCACCTGGCTCGGGGAAGGTTCGACGGGCTCGGTTCGACGGTACGCCTGCGGAGGGCGAAGGTCGATGCCGTCTGCTTCGAAGACACCATTCATGATGGTTTCCGGAACATCGAGGTGCACCACGCCGGGGCGACCAGACCAGCTGATGCGCGCTGCGCGTCGAAAGAACTCGGGAAGACGGTCGAACGACGGCACCGCACCACTCCACTTGGACATCGCACGTGTAACCCCGGTTTGGTTGAAATATTGGTATGTGCCTCCGCGATCGGGATACGCGATCGGCGTCCGCCGGCTCGACGTGATCAGCAGGACGCGGTTACCCTCGCCGTTCTCGACGGCGACTCCGGGCAAAACGTTCGCAACTCCTGGCCCGTTGGAAGCCATGCAAACGCCGAGCTTGCCGGTCAGCCGGGCGTACGCGCCGGCCATGTGCGCCGCGCTGGTTTCGTGCCGCGGCGACACCATGCGGATGCCGTGCTTTTCGAAGCTCGCAAAGAACCCCATGTAGGTACCGTCGACGATGCCGAAGACGACCTCCACACCCTCGGCCGCCAACATTCGGGCTAGCACCTCACCTCCAACCATCTGAGTCATGGTTTTCCTTTCCGCGCCCGGATATCCGCCGACCGGTGGCGGGGGAGGGCGCCGAACGAAGAATGTACACCCATGCTTTCCTCCGCTGAAAGCGAAACATTTGCGCCTTAGACGTGTGTTTCTGTCGGTGCTTGCGGTCCGGCCGCGATCGCACCCGAGTTTCCTCCCTATCCGCCTCCACGCCCAATGGTTCACGGTCAGCGCCCGGGCCGGTGCCAGTGTCACTGCCAGTTTTGGTTACACCGCCCGCCCACCCCCACCCGTAGTCCTCCCTGCCGCGGCATGCGCTTCGCTTTGCCTTGGCGGCGCGTTGCGCCGGGCTTCGCCCTTCGGGCTCGCGCTGCCGCGGGTGTTTGGGGGGCGGGGAGTTGGGTTGGGTGGGTGGTTTGGTTTAGTTACACCGCCCGCCCACCCCCACCCGTAGTCCTCCCTGCCGCAGCATGCGCTTCGCTTTGCCTTGGCGGCGCGTTGCGCCGGGCTTCGCCCTTCGGGCTCGCGCTGCCGGGGGTGTGCGGGTGCAGTTGTCGGTGTCGGTGTCAGTGTCAGTGCCGGTGTCAGCGCCAGTGCCGGTGTCAGCGCCAGCGCGGGCGATGCGCGCTTCTGTGACCTGACTTGGTTTGCGCCAGGCCCTGGAGGCTCCCTGGCCGTTAGAGCTTTCTGCCCAAGCACCATGTGATGGCGCACACCTGGTCGAGCTTCCCGTCGAGGTGAGTTGCCGTGTGGCTCTCGATGTAGCCCCAGTCACTTGCGACGTTTAGGGCGGCCCGTACTTCCTTTGCAGAGCCGCAAGCGGTTGAGAACCGCGCCCTCGCATTCCCCGCATCGTTCCCTCGAGCCTCCGCAATGTTCAGCACCACGCTCTGTGCAGCTCTCTTGAGCTGATCGGCCAGCGACCTATCCTGCTCGCGAATCGCGTAAACCAGCGGAGCAAGCGATCGCAACGTGTGAAGTCGCAGATGCCAGAGCCAGAGTCGGTGCCAGTGCCAGAGCCAGTTTTGGTTACACCGCCCCGCCCACGCCGCCTCCACTCGAGCTGCAACCTACGACGGGGAATGCCAATCCCAAGCTCAGCACAACCAATCCAGCCAGAAGGCTCCGTGTTCCGAATCTATTCAACATGCTTCCTGTCTCCTTCGGTGGTTCGCCCCAATCATTCAGAACACGTAGGGGATGAATAGGTAGGGAACCTCTTCGCAATAGCGATCCCAATCTGCGCCGTACTTTTTCTTGCACCGACTGATGTCCCGTCCCGCGCGGTGCAGAATCATGGTCACGAAGAAGGTCACGTAGAGATACGGCAGGAAGTGGTCAAAGCCGCAGATCAGACCCCACGACAGGGCCATCAGGATGTCCGCGGTGTAGTGGATCTTTCGGGCGTATCGCCACCAGCCATCGACGAGCAGTTTGGACCCGGCGTCGGTATCCAAGTAGCGTGGATTGTGGAGGGTGCCCCATGGGAGCTGCGGGAACGCCTTGCGCTTCACATACGAACCGTTGAGCTGCATGCGAAAGCGGTTTCGCTGGCTTTGTGCCGTGTCCCAGACGTAGTAGGCGCCGAACAGCAGCACGAAACAGAAGACGGTGTACGGAACCGAGTGCTCGAATGGCGGTCGCGATGCGATGTACATCGAGCTGAAACAGTACACGAACGGCACGCCTGCAAGGTTCCAGAAGACCAGCATCCAACCCCACTTCTCGTAGAAGATGTCCCAGGTCGTCGGGATGCACTCCTCGCCCTTCATGCAGGCGTTGGTGTAGAGGAAATGGGCCACCACCATGAAGATCATCGGGGTGCTCACCGTACCGTACGTCGCGTATTGGTGTGCAGCGCCGCTGGCCGTCAGCAAGAACAGGGTCAGCCAGGAGACGCGGACCTCCGCCCACATTTTGAGGTCCAAGCGTCCGATCCGAGGATTGAGCCAAGCCCCCATGAAGAAGTCGTAAAGGAAGCTCCCCGACATACGCTCCGCGTTGCCGGTAGCCTTGGCTCCGAAGTAAACGAGAAACGCAACGACGTTCGCGCTGATCATCGCCGTGACCATGAATGCGCCAAACTGCTCGTAGATCGTCTCCAGAGGGAAGACTCCGGTGAAGTGCAAAATCGCGACTGCGATTAGCGTGAGGTACCATGCGGTGATTCCGTTGCAGCGGTAGACCAAACGCTTGCCGTTGCGCGACGGGATCGGCAGCCCCTTGATTTCCAACCCGGGCAGGTAGGCCGCCATCCATCCTTCCACGACCAGGAACGCCCCGTAGATGCCGAACGTCCTCCACGTCGGTGACGCGTAGGTCGCGATCTGCTCCCAAATCCGTCCGAAGAATGGACCCAGATCCGAGAGTGAGGCCGGATAGAACACTGCTCCGTCGTAGAAGCGCCAGGCGATCCATAGGTAGAGCATCAGGGCGTGCGAGAGCGTCATGATGAAGGCGGCCCCGAAGGTGCCGCCAAACTCGAGCGCCGTTTCCCGGGTGTGGACAGCCGGACGTCGCCTAGTCATGGCGGCCGGCAAACCGGGCTTGACTGCTTCCTGCACAGGCTTCCTCCTGCCTACTGCGCATTTCTACCCGGCTGAATTCCGGATGTCTAGAGTTGTTCGCAGGTCGTGAGCTAGGCTTCCCCGCGTGGATCGCGGAAGCCTACTGAAGATCGCGTTCGCCGCGCTGCTCGCCGGAGCGGTCGCCTGGATCTACGCGAGCGGCGCGTATCAAGAGCTCGACCCTGCCACCATGCGGATCTGGTTTCGGAAGGCTGGGCCCTGGGGTGGCGTGCTCTTCGTCGCAGCCTACGCGTGCCTACAGCCGTTTGGTGTGAACGGGCTCATCTTCCTTCTCAGCGCGCCGCTCATCTGGACTCCGACCGATGCGTTCCTTCTCAACTGGGCAGGAACGGTGGGTACCGGTCTGTTCTCCTTTCTTGTCGCTCGCTTCGTCGCCCGCGATTGGATTCAGCAACGCCTCCCTCCCCGCATTCGCCGATTTGACGAGCGACTCCAAACGCAAGGATTTCGAACGGTGTTCCTGCTGCGTTTAATCTTCTACACGACGCCCACGGTGCAGTGGGCATTGGGCGTCTCGCGGGTCGCCTTCATTCCGTTTTTAGCCGCGACCGTCTTGGGCGTCGCGCCATTCACCTTGATGACGACGCTGGTTGGGATTCGTGTCGCGAAATGGATCGAAGAGCACCCTGTAGCGACCTGGCCCTGGGACCAACTCTGGCCCTTCCTCATCCTCGCCGCAGTCGTGATCGCCGCAATCAGCGTATTCATCCTACGCAAATGGCGAGCCCAAGCCGTCGACTGATACCGGGACGCGGCGGATCACCCTCTCCAAGACGGCAGGCGGCAGCGCGAGCCCGCAGGGCGAAGCCCGGCGCGAAGCGTCGGCAAGGCAGAGCGAAGCGAATGCCGCGCCACGGAGGATTACGGGTGGGGGTGGGC